>Ga0247609_10002307_pt1 | contig 20478 bp, 12 predicted proteins | sample 172DNAGHGlowgp2_FD_193487 | JGI IMG/M metagenome (GOLD analysis project Ga0247609, IMG submission 193487) | Sheep rumen microbial communities from Palmerston North, Manawatu-Wanganui, New Zealand - 1728 DNA GHGlow gp2 | ecosystem: Host-associated > Mammals > Digestive system > Stomach > Rumen ...
GCTTGGGGCTCAGAAAGACATTCAGGAATTTGTTACTGCCAGACACAAGTATATAAATGTTGTAATTTTTGTAGAATTGATTTTTGCAATTCTTTTTGTAATATTCTTCTCAGGCTTTTTTAATCTTCATTTTATTAAGCCTGTTGTAACCATCACCCGCGAAACAGATCACTTTGCTTCTTATGGCGGCGAGCCTTCTGAAGAACTTATGAAGATTCACCCAAAAGATGAGCTTGGCCTTCTTGCCCATTCTGTTCACCAGATGGAGTGCGACGTAAACCGCAATATAAAACAGATTACCCAGATGACTCAGGAAAAACAGCGCCTTGCAACCGAGCTTGACCTTGCAACAAAAATCCAGCGCGGTGTTCTTCCAAAGGGATATCCCGCTTTTCCGGACTGCAAGAGCTTTGATTTATTTGCTTCGATGGATCCTGCAAAAGAGGTTGGGGGAGATTTGTATGATTATCACATGCTCGACGATGACCACCTCATGATTACAGTTGGCGACGTAAGCGGCAAAGGTGTTCCCGCAGCGCTCTTTATGATGATTGTAAAAACCCTGCTTGCAACTCACGCAAAATCAGGTTTATCTCCTGCTAAGATTTTTGAAACTACAAACAGTCAGCTTTGCAAAAATAATGTAATGGATATGTTCGTAACCTGCTGGCTTGGAATCCTGACCCTTTCCACCGGCGAGCTTTGCTATGTAAATGCAGGTCATCCTTTTCCGGTATTATTACGTGACGGCGCTGCCTCTTTTATAGACTCAAAACCAAACCTAATGCTTGCCGGTATGGATGGCGTTCCTTATCAGGAGCATACAATAAAACTTCAGAAAGGCGACAGCCTCTTAATTTACACAGACGGAGTAACCGAAGCCACCGACAATCACCAGCAGCTTTTTGGTGAACCCCGCCTCTTAGAAGCCGTAAGAAACTGCAGCGACCTCGACGCCCCTCTGTTAATAAAAAAAGTCCGCGTCACCATAAATCTCTTCGTTGGTGACGCGGAACAATTTGATGATATTACTATGCTGGTGCTGAAGCTGATATAATTTTAATGATTATGTTTTTTCATTTCATCCATTAGTGCAATCACAGATTTCTGGTCATTTTCGGTAAGTTGTATAAATGTAGAAAGAAATTTTCCCGATAAGTCTGACTTTTGTAATTCTGATTTGTTTTTCCGGCCTTCCACAAGTTCTTCAACCGTAGTGTTTAAAGTGCTCGCGATTTTTACGGCAGAATAAATGTTTGGTAATGCGTCATGATTATTTATATAATTGCGTAAAGTATTAACACTTATACCTGTTTTCTCAGAAAGCTCTTTTGGCTTGATGTCCTGAAAGGCCATTTCTTCGCGCAAGTTTTCTTTAAATCCCATAATGATAGAATAATCTAAAAAGATATTATTTTTCTTGATAATAATCTGAAAAGATGTATAATTATCTTGCAATTGATTATATATAATCAATTGTATTATCTTAAAAGATTATAGGGGAAAGTCAAAATGAAACAACAGTACATGGTAAAAATCAAGAAACCAAATTCAACTAGTACCATTACAACCCAAATAGCCGCTAATAGTAGTGCTGAAGCAAAGGCTGATGCAAAAAAACGTTATCCTGGTTGTGTTATTGTTTCTTGTGTTTTGAAATAATATGAATAAACAAAAAGGGATGTATAATGTTACGTTTAAAACATTGTCAGGACTTCGTACAAGAATGGTTTCAGCTGATAACATGTGGCAAGCTCGCGAAAAAATCAAACAGAGTTATGCACAGAGTCTCATGAAAGGTGAGTTAAAAATTATTTCAGTTGTAAAGATAGGATAACAAAGGAGAAATAAAAAGATGAAAGCAGAAAATGACAACAAAAAATTTGCAAAAGAAATCAAAAAAGATGTCAATAAGAGTCAAAAAAAATTAAAGAAAGCAGAAAAAGAGGTTAAAGAAGCATTAAAGGAAAATAAAAAACTATCTAAGAACATATAAAACTAATAAGTTCAAAAAAATTGGAGATGACTCATGGAAGAAAAAAAAGTTGAAAAAAACGAATTAGTTAATTATGCAAAACACTTTGATAGTAATCTCGCCTATAAGTTACTTAAAAAATTAAGAAAAGAAACACGAGGAAAACCTAAAATTGTAGCAGGTGCAACAGGAGCCATTGTAACTGTTCTTGGTACTTTATTATCTGCATGGAACAATCCAGAAACTCCTGCGTCCTTAAAAGCTTTGGTTATTGGAGCGATTGGTTATATTTTGCTTCCTATAGATTTAATAGCAGATGTTATACCTGTAGTTGGATATACAGATGATTTAGCAAGCGCTGGCGCTGTTGTAGCTGGTGTTACCAAATATTGTAATTTTAAACTTTCTGATCTGGATAGAGAAATTGATGAAGAAGAAGGTTTGTTTCAGGAATCTGATGATGAAGAATTATTTGAAGATGATGAAACAGAAAATGATTCTATCATTGATATAGATGAAAGTGAGGAATTGTATGAGTAATCAAAGTTGGAAACTAGCTGTATCCCCTGCACAAGCAAAAAGAATAATTGAAGAAATAAAGGTGTCTTGTTCTACTAACCGGTTAATTTTACCGGAAGATCATTCTCCGAAACTTGAAACGGCATTGAGTTCATCTTACCCTTTAGAGAAAGATGAAAAACCTGTTGTATTATATGATGATACTGTTTTTGGAAGTGGGAAGGACGGATTCCTCATTACTACAAAGAATGTTTATCTTCATAAACCATTTCAAGATACTGAAGTAGTTTCCATAGAATCAATTCGGGGATTGATGGTAGCAGGAGGAGAAGTTTTTTTTGATACAAAATCAACATGCATAAGCTTGATAACATCTGATGTTAGAAATCTTTTTATTTCATATCTGAGGGATTTACTTATTAAATCTGATGAAAGTGATGGTGATAACGATGATGATGACTGGGAAGAAGACGAAGACGATGAATGCAATGAAGATAATGATGAGGAAGAAGATGATGATTTTGACGACGATGATGCCATTGACGAAGAAAACGATGCTTATGACAAAGATGAAGAAGATGAAGAAGATGATGATGGAGAATATGATAATTTGTTAAGCAGAACTTTTTCTCCAACTTTCGAAGGAATTCTTTATGAAAAATATGGCATTGGAAGAGGAATGGCTTTTGATGAAGCTGTAGAAATTCTTGAAGATGATGATTGGACAATTAGTACATTTGGATCTGGTTTATATGTTGCAAAATATCTTGATACAGATTCTGAGATAGATAAAAATATGCTAAAATATCTATACTCTTTTCCAATAATGGGAATGTTTCTTGCGGAATATAATGGCGAACTCGTTGGTGTTGGATGCATGTTTGCAAAACAATTAAAAGATTCCATTATTTCTTTCTTTGAAGATCAGGTTTTTAACAAATATGATTTTTCAAAAAAATACATCGAAACTGTAGGACTTACATTATATGCACCACAACAAGATGTTTCTGGTGGAAGCATTTTTGATAAAATTGAAGCAAAGGTGGGTGAGAGACAAGATTATTCCAGAGGTATTATGTTTGATGATAGTGATTCTGTATGTTTCATTTGTTATTCATTTTTACATGATTCAACCTTTGGTCCTTTATGGGCAGAATTGGAAGATGAGTGGAAGAAGTTTCTTATAACTGATACTGATGATGATGCAACTATTATATTTGGGGATTCCTATAAACCTTATTATAATCAAGATTCTATAAAGAAAGATTTTTTTAGATTGCTAAAAAAATGGGATGATGTTTTATCAAGAGAAGACGAAGAAATAAAAATAAAACTCCCTAACGATGAACAAGATTATCATGGTAAGAAGGATCAAGTAAAGCTTGTTTATAAAAATAGTCTTCAATTCTTATTCTATAAAACAAACGGTGTTTCGCATGAAGAAGTTCGGTTGGAATTATGTTATAAGAAAGATCAAAAATCACTAGAAGGTGATGTTTCTATGCATTTTGGAGATAGTAATGAAAGTCGTTTCTCAAAAAATGCAAAATTATGTCTAGAAAATCTTCTTTTACACTTAGATGAATATGATGATGAAGAAGAATTTTCTGGAGAGGATATGTGGATGAATCTTTCTAGAATAATAAATGCAGAATTGGATAGAATCAAAGACAAGAATGAAGAAGAAAATAAAAAAAGAAAACAAGAAAATGAAAAATTCGAAGATGATTTTGATAACTTATAATTCAAAGAAAATAGATTTCTCCTAAAAGATAATTGAATCTTTTGTTATTTTGACTTACACCATGAAACGATATTGATTTCTATAAAAATATTTGTACTGTTTTTAATGGAACTCTTGCCTGAACATTGGACGATAAATATGATAAATCAAACTGTATTGTTATAGATTTATATGTAAGAAAAAGGCAAGAATAGTGAAGAGCATTTGATGCAGCAGTTATTAGCTTAGTATATATAAAAACATCCTACAGAAATCTTGAAAATTGATTATTTGTAGGTCGTTTTGTTTCTATTGGTGACAAGTCTTTGTAAATGTGGCCTACAAAATTACAAGTTTCATATATTTTGTAGACTTCTCGCTGAAAAAATGAGTCTTTTTGTGCAAAAAGAAGCCTACAGAAAACAAGAAAATCTCAATTCTGTAGGCTAAAAACATTTTAATAAAGCAGAAATACACATTTCCAGTTTATCCAACCCAGGAAACTGTTTACGCTTTCACAAATTCCTTCTTCAAGAACTCAAGATCCAGCTCCGGATAAAGCACATGAGCTCCAAGCAATTTGTTTACGCGCTCGCGGGCTGCAGCTACTGTGTCGTCGCTAATTTCAATCTTACCCTTAGCTGGCTTGCCTTCTTTTGTAAGGCCAGGTTTTGTATTCTTAAGAACAAAGTCGATGATGTCTGCAACTTCTTTCATGTCGGCTTCGTTCATGCCAAGAGTTGTAAGACCCGGGGTACCAATGCGGATACCGCTTGTCCACCAGGCACCGTTCTTGTCATAAGGAAGGGCGTTGGCATTTGCAGTAACTCCACACTTAAACAAAGCTGCTTCTGCCTGCTTACCTGTCAAACCGTATACAGTTACATCACAGAGCATAAGGTGGTTGTCTGTTCCGCCTGTCTGTAATGGAATGTTGTGGCTCTTACAGCCTTCTGCCAATGCCTGGGCATTCTTAACAACCTGTGCTGCCCATGCGCGGTATTCTGGAGTGTTGGCTTCTTTCAAAGCAATAGCCTTTGCAGCCATAATATGTCCAAGAGGTCCACCAAGTACCATAGGGCAACCCTTGTTTACATAATCAGCAAATTCCTTCTTGCACAAAATCAAAGCACCACGAGGTCCGCGCAAAGTCTTATGAGTTGTAGTTGTAACAATGTCTGCCCATTTTACAGGATCATAGTCGCCGGTCAAAACCTTACCGGCAACAAGACCTGCAAAGTGTGCCATATCTACCATTAATACAGCTCCGCACTTGTCTGCAATTTCGCGGAAGCGCTTAAAGTTAATCTTGCGTGGGTAAGCACTAAAGCCTGTGAGCAAAATCAAAGGCTTAACTTCCATTGCCTGCTTTTCAATTGCATCATAGTCAAGTAAGCCTGTTTCGCGGTCTACGCCATAAGGGTGCGACTCAAACATGCGGGCAGAAACATTCATTCTGTAGCCGTGGGTAAGGTGACCACCACAAGAGTAGTCCAGACCCATGAGGCGCTGGTTTCCAAACTTTTTGCGCAGTTCATCAAACTGAGCGTCAGTCAAATCGTTCAAAGACTTAACGCCAAGCTCTTCCAAAGTTGGAGTTTCTACTTTAGCGCTAAGGATTGCCCAGTAAGCAACAAGGTTTGTGTCTGCACCGGAGTGTGGCTGAACATATGCATAGTCTGCACCAAAAAGTTTTTCTGCTTCGCGTGCTGCAACATTTTCTACAGCATCAATATTTACACAACCACCATAGTAGCGGTGTTCAGGATATCCTTCTGCATATTTATCTGTAAGCAGGTTTCCCATAGCAGCCTGAACATTAAGTGAACAATAGTTTTCACTTGCAACAAGCTTTAAGTGACTGCGCTGATTCTCCAATTCATTTACGATTGATGCTGCAATATCAGGACCAACAGCTGCAACCTGCTGAAGATTTGCAACATAAGCACACATAGCAGGATTAGGTTTTCCGCCAGTGGCAGCAAGATAATTTTCCAATGGTGTAGACATATTTTTACCTCAAATAATGATATTTTTTATAGAAACATTTTATCGGATTTATTGCGAATAGGGAATAGGGCGAGATAAGTGCCGGGTTATAGGTCAGGGCTTCCGCATTATAATTATTAAAATAAAATCTAGTGGCGCGAAGGAACAAAACGGAGGGCAAAATGACTCTGACTGTTGATGCCGCGGGAGCGGCATTTAATAGTTCCACTACAACAGTCAGCGGCAAGCGGCTAGCCGCGGTTTTGACCTCCGTTTTGTGACTGGGAGCCACTATAATAGTGATATTTTATTTATAATGCGGAAGCCCTGGGTTATAGGTTCCGGGTTTCAGAGGATTGAGGGGGGAAAGCCTTCCCCCTGGGCTCAACCCGCTCTGCGGTTTTCGCCACACCCCCTTCTAACGGGGGACACCCCCGTAACGCCCCCTTCCTCCAGATAAGTCCAGCTGCGTTTTTGTGCATGTTTACGTGAGTTCCAACTCAAAAATCCAAAAACTCACGTAAAATTTAAAAATGCATTCACAAATCTTTACACCCTAAAAATCATTTACGTGAGTTTTATAAATAATACGCTAGAACTCACGTAAATAATCATAAATATTCAGGAAAGTAAACTAAAAATCATTAATGTACATTTTTTGTTACGTGAGTTTCTGCCCAAAAATCAAAAAACTCACGTAACCCTTTTCCAACCAGTTGGCCATATAATAACAATTACGTGAGTTATAGACTAAATCTTTCAAAACTCACGTAACCCTTTTCCAACCAGTTGGCCATATAATATCAATTACGTGAGTTACAGACTAAATTACTCAAAACTCACGTAATGCCTTTCAAACCAGTTGACCTCATAACAACAATTACGTGAGTTACAGACTAAATTACTCAAAACTCATGTAATCACCAGGAACAAAGTTAATCCATATCTCTTTACTAATCCATTAATTCATCTATAATAATTTATATGTACACCATCCCCCAGGCCTTCAAAGACTTCATCTCTCCCACCTGCAACCGCACCCGCTTTATACAAGACTACCTTAAAGCAGGCGGCGTCGACTCTGCAGTAATGTCACTGGAAGGAAAAAATCACATCTACGTAAAATTTCCGCCTCAGCAATATAACCCTATGTTCTGCATAAAAACGGTCATTGCCCATTACGACCGCATAGGCATTGGTGCAAACGACAATTCTGCCGCAGTCTTTTGTCTCATGGAGTGGGCCAGGGGGCTTGCCCTTCGACAGGCTCAGGGACCGCATGTTGCTCAGGGACCACGTGGCGCACTGGGGGCACAAAATACCAGCTTTCACAACATCCGACTTATTTTTACAGATGGCGAAGAACTTGGTGCAGGCAGCATAACAGAGCAGGGTGCTTTTCCTCTTGCGCAAACCTTCCGCAAGCTTGGAATTACAAACGATGACATTTATGTTTTTGACTGCATGGGCCGCGGCGATGTTCCCATTCTTGGCGCTGCAAAGCTTCCTCCCAATGTTTCAACCCGCTTTCTTACAGCTTACTCCCAGCTCGAAGACCGCACTAAACAGATTCTAAAATCAGTTGCAAACGGTAAATGGTTCACGCTGCCCATAAGCTATTCCGACAATGCAAGCTTTATAGCAAACGGCATTCCCGCAGTTGTCATCACAATGCTGCCTTCCCCTGAAGTTCAGCAGGTCTTAGCCTCTCAAATCCCGGACACCTGGAAATTCCTTCACACCCCAAACGACAACTTAGACTCCCTTGATCCCGCCGCTTTTGAAGTATTTTTTAAAATAATAAATCAACTGGCAAACCAAAAAAATCTCTTATAAGCGTGTCCGCCCCTAGTCATTATTAAAAATCTTCTTTATACTTTTATTGATAAGAAAAACCAGTAAAAAATGTGGGTGGAAAAAAATGAACAGACGCTTTTATAATCCAAAGAAAGATGGAATAAAAATCCGCAGTATCAGCTTTTGTATGCTTATCTTGTGTTGTGTATTGTGTGCAGGAGTTTTTATTTCTGCCTTTATGCAAAAATCACAGTACAATACAATCCTTAAAAACATGACAAGCTATGCCCGCTGTACAAAAGCAGTGAACGAATTCCGCGATACCTCCGATTATCTGACAAATCAGGTGCGCCTCTTTCTTGTAAATCAGGATGTAAGCTATGCCGAAAAATATTTTCAGGAGTTTTATGGAGCTCAAAACCGCGAAAAATCCCTTATTCATATAAAAGAAATTCATAGTGAAGGCATAATAAAAATGACAATGGATCTTGCCTACAAAGAATCGCAGGATCTTGCTCAGATAGAAATGTATGCCATGGCCCTTATTTACCATGCCTTAAGTATTCCGGAAAAAATGTTCCCGGCCGAATTAAAAGATGTAAAAATCAATGCCGCAGATCTTGCTCTTTCTAACAACGAAAAACTTGCCGCTGCAGAAAGACTTCTTTTGGCATGGACTATCAGGATTCAAAAAATCAAATCAACCGCTATACAACAATCGGCCTTGAAGAAATCCTTTCACACTATCTGCAGGTGCAGACAACAGATAAAAATCACTTCTACCGCTTCCTCCTTATTCAGATGTGCACAATTGTTGCCCTCTTCCTTGCTTCGGTAGGACTTTTTATAGCAATACGCCTTCTTGTTCTTCGCCCTATTGATTATGATATTAAAAGTATCCGCGGTGAAAAGAAAATGCACGTGCTTGGTTCTTACGAAATGCGCCTCATTGCAAAAACCTATAATGCCCTGCGCGAAAAAGACGAAATAAAAGCATCAATCTTAAAACACAAGGCAGAGCATGATCCTCTTACAGGACTTATCAACCGCGAAGCCTTTGCAAAAATCAAAGAAGTTCTTAGCGACACCGCTGAACCAATTGCCTATCTCATAATTGATATTGACCTCTTTAAAGCAGTAAACGACAAATACGGACACCTTGTTGGCGACGAAGTTCTTAAAAAGATTTCTGCAATTCTATGTGAACAGTTCCGCAATACCGATTACGTTGCCCGCATTGGTGGCGATGAGTTTGCCGTAATCATGACAAAATTCGGCGACACTCCTGAACTTATAATTCAGCGCAAAATCGAAACAATCAACAAGCTGCTTCAAAAAGTAGATCAGAGCTTCCCAAGTGTTTCGCTTAGTGTTGGTGTTGCCATCTCTACAATGGGTTATAATGAAATTCTTGAGGAGCAGGCAGACCAGGCTCTCTATCATGTTAAGCAGGGTGGCCGCTGTAACTGTTCCTTCTTTTCTATTGAACATTGAAAATAATATGCTATAATTTATGGTATGTACAATAAAAGAACATATCATGGGCGTATTGTAAAATTTTGCCTTCATTCAGTCTATATTATTCTCATTTTTGCTCTTGCGCTTGCTTCATGTAAAAGTACCGGGCCGGCACAGGATGATTCTGCAAAAAAGCCGGGAAGCCCTCAGGCAGTTGAAAAAGCTAAACTTACAAAATATCCCGATGCCATGCTCTGGCAGTTAGACGGTACTGCAAAAGACGGCACTCCTTCAAAAGTTTATATCCTTGGAACCTATCACGCAGGCGACGACAGAGTTCTAAACTTTCCTGAATGTGTTTCCACAGCTCTTGAAGAATCAGACCGTTATGTATGTGAACTTTCGAGCCAGGTCTGGTCCCAGCTCCCTGATATGATCCAGTCTCTTACAATGAAGAGTTTTCTTACCGATTTATCTCACACTCTTATTGATGATTTAACCGAAGAAGAAATTACTCTTATTACACAGTTTATAGATCCTCAGACTCTGGCTCAGCTTGTATGCTTTGAACCTTGGGTTTTGAATAATTATCTTCAGCCAATTGCAATGCTTGCGGCCGACCTTGATGCTCAAAAAGCCTACGATGTTATGATTATGGATTATGTTAAAAACCAGAAAAACAATCAGGGCTTTGACGGGCTTGAAGAAGCACAAACTCAGCTGGATCTTATTGCCTGGGGCGACTGGGACACTCAAATGGTAATGCTCCGCGATACTCTTGATGACTTGAGAAATCTTGAAGATGCGGCTAAAGAAATGTCGGACCTATACGAGCTTTTCCTTTCTGGCGATGATGAAGAATTTGCAGAATTTTATTTTAAAGATTTTGAAAATGAAATTAAAAAACATCCAGTATATAAAGATTATTTCGATGCTCTTTTGAGAGACCGAAACAAAGACTGGGCTTTAAAGATTTCTGATTATCTTGATAAGCCTGGTGTAACATTTATTTTTGCCGGTTGTGCGCATTTTGTTGGATCAGAATCTGTTTTTGCCTATATGAAGCAGAACGGCAGTTTATCAAATTAAGGAGCTGTATATGAAAAGAAGTTTGTCAGCTTTAATTATTCTTGTATCATTTATTCTTTCAGTATTTTTTATTTCTTGTTCTCATGGCAGCAGAAATACAGGAGATACAACAGTAACATTCTCAATGAACAGGCAGAGTGTAAATTTAATCCTTCAAAATTCAAAAGCAAATCTGTCTGCCCAAAAATCATATCGTGCTGCAGATGATTTTGATCAGGAGACTGCAGAAGCAGGAAGTTCAACAGAGTCTACCAATCCAACTGCTTCTTCCGATTCAAGTGATTCATCAGGTTTAGAAGATGATGCTGACTATGAGGAAGAGGAAGAAGAACCGGAGGATAATTTCGAAGTAGAAAACGCCCCTTATGATTCAATCTTTATTGATGTTTCCCTGCTCGGAGATTATGAATATCAGAAAACCGCTTTGGTTAAAGAAGATCAGGCAATCCAGCTCAAATTCAGAGCTGTGCCTATTGGTGCTGTAGTTTATGCTCAGGCACAAATCTATACTTATAAAGATGAAACTAAAACAACAAAAATCATATTATATCGTGGAAACAGTTCAAGCATAATTGTAAGAGACAGAGGAAACAAGCTTTCTATTGCCCTTGATAAAGCAACTCTTACAGTTACCTTTGATTCAAACGGTGGAACTGCTATAGAAAGCATGAAGGTTCTCACCGGTCAGATTATTTCAAAACCAGAAAATCCAACTAATTATAACAGCAAATCAAAAACTATAAGCGCATTTATGGGCTGGTATGTGGATCCGGATTTTACTAAGCCTTATGATTTTGAAAGCCCTGTTACAGAGGATTTAACCTTATATGCAAAATGGCTTGCAGATTATGTTCTTATCCCAGCCGGAAAAGTATCAGGCTATCTTTCTGGCAGCCGTAATCCGCTTGATATTTCTGAGCTTTATGTATGTCAGCATGAAGTTACACAAAAAGAGTATTATGAAATAACAGGTGAAAAACCAAGCCTTCGTGCAATCGCTGGTGATAATTTTCCGGTAGAAAATGTAAGCTGGTACGAAGCAATTGTATATTGTAACTTGCGAAGTATAAAAGAAGGATTGTCTCCTTGTTATAAAATTTATGATTCTTTAGATCCTAAGGATTGGGGCCCGATTCCTCAGACAAATAATCAGGACTGGAATGGCGTTCTTGTAAACTTAAAGGCAAACGGATACCGTCTCCTTACCGAAGCAGAATGGGAATATGTTGCAAGACTTGGTATTGATAACACTTCAAAAGAATATAGCAAACTTGTATTGGATAAACAAAACAGTAATGGTAAGACATGGGAAGTAAACAACAGATTGGCCGATGATATTGGAATCTGTAATATCCTTGGAAATGTAAGTGAATGGTGTTATGACTGGTATTCAGATGTTGTTTCTTCTACAGCACCTTTAGATGGCCCGACTTCAGGAACAACACGTGTATATAGAGGTGGTGACTTCACAGGAGGTCAGACAGAATGTTCTGTTGATTACCGTGCAAGTAATACGCCTTATTACAAAAGTGGTTCTGTAGGCTTTAGAGTTGCCCGTGCTTTGACAAATGCAGACTGGTCTTCTATTTCTGCAGTTCACACAATTACATATAAAATTGAAGAATGTGATGAAGATAAGCTTGTACCTGTGAACTTTAATTATACCGATTCAGTTGTCTTGCCAACAAATCTTGAGCGTGAAGGCTATTTATTTGGTGGATGGTATACAACAGAAGACTATGCTGATGGTTCCGGAATAACTGGATGGGATCCAAAGCAAAAATCTTATGATGTAACAGTTTACGGAAAATGGATTCCAATTACTTATACAATCAAGTTTAATAAAGGTAAGTCCAGCTCAACAGTACAAATGCCTGCCCAAACCTTTACTTATGATAAACTTCAGGAGCTTTCTGAATGTATATTTGATGCTCCTGCAGGTCTTAAGTTTGGTGGCTGGACAACTCTCGATACAAGCGATTACGATGATGATAATCTTAAGAGAGATTATTCAGATAAACAGGAAATTTTGAATATTACTTCAGAGAATGGAGCTGTAATTACTCTTTATGCCCTTTGGGTAAATAAAGCCCGCAGTAATATTATTTACATGCTTGATGGCCTTGAAGTTACAGGCCTTACACCTGCATCCTTCCTGCCTTCTCAGAGCGTTACATTGCCAACTGCAACAGATAGCGAAAAACTCAAAAAAGAGGGTTATACATTCAGCGGCTGGTACACAAGCTCCGATTTTAATTCTGAAAACTTAATAACAAGCTGGGCTAGTGGTACATTAGAAGGTGATGTAACTGTTTACGGTAAGTTTGAAGCCGTTTCTTATACCATTACCTACGATAGCCTTGCTACCGATTGGAATTGGGTAAGCGGATTTACAGAATATCCTCTTTCTTATACAGCTGCTCAATCCGTTACTTTACCTGCTTCTGGTAAACTTACAAAAGATTATTACAACTTTGAAGGCTGGTATTTTGATTCTGCATTTACTCAGTCTGCCTCAAGTGGCTGGAGTGCTGGAAAAACAGGAAATGTAACACTTTATGCTAAGTGGATTCCTGTAGATTATACAATTGAATATCAGTTAAATGGAAATGACGGCGAAGAAATTGAAAATCCTAATACAGTAACTTCTTATAATGTAACAACAGCTGGTCCAATAACCTTAGCATCAGCAGTACGACAGGGTTATAACTTTGAAGGCTGGTACAATGAAAGTGGAGAAAAGATAACTTCGATTACGCCGGGAACAGGAACAAATCAGGCTCATGTTTCAATGCAATTAAAAGCAAGCTGGATTCCAATTTCTTATACCATCACCTATGACGGTCTTGGCACTGACTGGAACTGGGCAAGCGGATATACTGCTTATCCAAGCTCATACACAATAGAAGATGCTGTTTCTCTGCCTGCTTCAGGAAAAGTCAATAAAGATTATTACCATTTATACGGCTGGTATTTTGATTCCGCATTAACTCAGTCTGCTACAGGTGGCTGGGAAGAGGGAAAAACAGGTGACGTTACGCTGTATGGTATGTGGGACTTGAATGAATATGTTATTAATTACGAATTAAATGACCAGCTTTATGCAGGTAGTAAATCAGCGTCTCAGGCAAATAATGATGGTAATACAACAGGCAACTTTACTATAGAGTCTAGCCCTATTACATTTGCGAATCCAACTAGACCGGGCTACACCTTCAAAGGCTGGTATTCAGATAGTAGTTTTGCAGCCGGTACAGAAATAACTTCTATTACCCCGGGAACAGGCTCTACTCAAGCTCATGCTGACTACACGCTTTATGCAAAGTGGGCTATAAATACTAATCATATTTACTTTAAAGAGAAGGATGGCAGCTTGATGACGTATCCTTCCGAAGCTCAATTTACGGTAGAAGATGATTATATGGATTTACTGGATGAACCAACAAAAACTGGTTATGACTTTGGCGGCTGGTATTTAGATAGTGATTATTCAGGTACTGCTGTTATCAGAATCATTCCTGGAACCGGTTCCGGCCAATACTATGGGGATGTTGATGTTTATGCAAAATGGAATCTAATAGAATATACGATTAATTATGTAGTAAATGGTGGTACTGCAATTGAGGCAGGTACTTGCTCTGTAGAAGAAAGTTTCCCACTTCCAGCAGCAAGCAGAGCGGGTTATTACTTTAACGGCTGGTGTTTAGATGAAACGCTTACGGATACTCCATGTCAGGCAGGTATAACAATGGATACTTCTCGTGCATTATCTTTTGACGGATCAGACGGCTCTTACGACAGACAAATCACCCTTTACGCCAAGTGGTCTAGCGCAGGTGTTGGTGTTACTGTAACAGACCCGGATGAAAAAATCAGCCTGACTCGTTCTGCTCCTGATTCTTCAGGTGTCATAACCTTTACAGCAACAACAGACCTTTCTGCAAACTTTACCTGGTACGTTGACGGCGTAGAAGATACAAGTGTAACAGGCAATACCTTTACATTTAATAAAAACACTCATCCAAAAGGCCTGTATACAATAACCGTTGAATGTGGCGGTTACAGTGTAACACAAACAGTTATTGCAGCTATAGGTACTAAACTTAGTCCTACAGATGTTCTTGATATTGTATTTACGGATGGAAGTGCCGTAGCATACGAATCTGGTTTGACATTGACAAATGACCAGAAAGCAGCAGTTGCAGCAATAATATTCTACAAAGGTACAGCGTGTTCAAATGACTCAAGAACAAGAATGCTTGGTTTGGGAATAAAGAATTCTGGAACAACTAAATATGAGTGGGCTCTTCAGAATAAAGCATGTTATACTCAAAAATTGGCAGATATTCTAATTTCAAAAGATGAAAGTGCACCAACCGCTGGAACTCCGTATTGTGAATATACATCAACATCTGGAACAACTTCTTATCTTTCCGGGGATATGGATGGAAGTGATAACTGGCAGATAATAAAAAATATTGCAACAGATGAAGGTGAAACTTCTTCTTTAGCAGAAAACTATCCTATATTTAATTATGCCAATACGTATGCAAGTACCGCAAACCTAACTGGTACAGATTATTCAAGTGGCTGGTATATTCCAAGTTTAATAGAGCTGTATCAAGTTCACAAAAAATGGTCTCAGCTAAATTCAATTCTTAGTTTAGTCGGTGGTGACGATTTGGGTGAAAACAGATATTACTGGTCTTCATCTCAATATGTAAATGGTAATAATGCTGAATATGATTACTGGAGTTGGAGCCTTGTTATTAAAGGTGGAGAAATCTACGGTAATAACAAAGATGCAACAAGGTCTGCTTTATGTATCCGTGAATTCTAAAGGTTTCTGATAAGAGGAGTTTTTTATGTCTAAAAAAATAGTTTTCCGATATATTCTTCCAATAGTCTTTTTAATGATGCTGACTCTTGCCTTTTCGGCTTGTAATAATATGAGTGGTGTCAGCCGCCCAAATAATAATAAGGGTAATGTGTATCTTAAGGTAGACGTAGCTTCTGTGGGTAGAACAGCCTTACCGGATTTTCCAAATGTTAATTCAATCAGTGATTTCACTTTTATACTTACAGGAAAAGGCCCTGGGGATTCAGAGCTTACACCTCTAGCCACAGAAACAAATTCATCAGGAGAATATGCCAGTCTTTCAGCTTTGCAATCTGCCTCCTTCCCAATTCAAGCAGGTGACTGGACCTTTAAGCTTACAGCCTCTAAAGAGGGAACTACTCTTAGTGATGAAATTTCCGAAACAATTACCTCTGGCTCGAATACCCTTTCCTTTGATTTAAAATGGGAAGACACAAACCTTGATGAAACAAAAACAGGCAGCCTTTCTTTTGAGCTGGATTTTTCTGCAGCTCCAAATCAGTCTTCTGTAACTTATGCTACAACCGAACTTCTTAAATACGATTCTTCAACAGCCTCATATACAGTAACTTCTACAGAAACTTCCATAGGTTTTACAGCAGGCAAAGTAATTTATGCTCCTTCAGATCTTGCTTCCGGCAATTACAAGCTGCTTGTCCGTTTGTATGGTAAGGATACAAATACAAACAACACTCAGCCTATTCTGCTTTTTACCTGGACCGAATTAGCTATAATCACTGGCGGTCAGGAAAGTAAAGGAAGCCGTTCTGTTTCCAGCTTGAATGAACTTTATACAATCACCTGGCATAATCTTGACCAGACTGGTGTTACTTCTCCAGAAACCCTGCCAGGCTGTTTTTCAAGATTTTCGCAGGCTTATACTCTGCCGGTAAGCGGCGTTTCGCGTACAGGTACTATCTTTGGCGGCTGGTATTCCGATGCTGATTATCAGACACCTATAACAGAACTCCCTGCAAACTCTTCGGGAACAAAAGATATTTATGCCCGTTTTATTGATACAATTTATATAAAAGATGGCGGAGTTGCCTATACTGATGGCGTAGACGGCACAAGAGAATCAACCGCACTCGATTCTATAGATTCGGCAATTTCAAAAATTATTGAATATGCAGAACCTTCGGTAAACTGGAAAATTGTAGTCATGGGCGAAATTAAAGGACTTCAAAATATTGGAAATGCCCTTACTACAACAGATAATGCTGCAAGCCTTACAATCATGGGTAAAACAGGAAATTCAACTGATAGTTTGAATGCAAATCTTTCATCACCTGTTGAAAATGGAATAACACTTATTGTAAATACAGCAGTTCCTCTTACACTTCAAAATATAAAAATAACTGGTGGTAATAATTCGTTAAGCTTAGGGCCTGGAGCACTTGATATTGCCGCTGAAGGCGCTTCTGTTAATCTTGTAGATATTTTGATTTCAGGCAATATAAAATCGGGTTGTCTGATTAATGTAAGAGAAGGCACTTCTCTTACATTAACCTCAGGAGATATAATTGGCTCTGTTGGTACTGGTAATAGCACAGGTTCAGGTGTAATAAGTAGTGGAACCTTTACCATGCTTGGTGGAACAATTAAAAAGAATAATTCAAATAATGGTGGTGGTGTTAGAATTAGTAGCGGTATTTTCCGTTTTGGCGGAGGAACAATCTGTCAAAATAGTGCTGCCAGTGGTTATGGTGGTGGTGTACGTGTTGCAGGCGGGACTATGTTTATGTATGGTGATGCTGTCATTGGAGATGATTCTAAAACTGTGTACGCTACTTCAGATACGGTATGTTCAAATTATGCTAAGCTTGCTGGTGGTCTTTATCTGGAAGGAAATGTAGGTAGCGGTGACGCAAACTGCTATATTGGATATTATGATGCAGATACTCCAAGAGAATGTACAGGTGGTATTTACTATAATTATTCAACAAATTCTGATGGTGGAGGAGTATCTGTAAATCATGGAAAACTTGTTATAAATACTGGAAATATTAAATACAATGGTTCTGCACAAACTGTCGGTGGAATTTCTTTTTCGTCTCAATCTTCTGCAAGCTTGGAAATAGCTGGTGGAGAAATAAGCGGAAATAAAGGAAATGCCTTTTGGGGAAATGATATTTCTTTGCAGGGAAGCATTTATTTCCCTGTTGATGATGACGGTAATAACACAATTTCTGGAAATATAACTGTGACAGGAGCCCTTACTCCACCGGCAGAATGTACAGATGGCATTGTAGCAAAATTCAGTTTTGGAGATAGTAATGTCGGAACGCAGGCTGTTTCAGTTAAAACCGGATCCGGCCTTGATTTAGCAGCTGTATGCCAACAGTTCGCCAGTGATAATTCAATATACTATATTGCTGATGACGGAATAGTACATTCTATTCCTGTTGTCGCCAGTGTTGACGGTACACGTTATTATAGTCAGGAAACAGCATATAATGCCATTAAGAATGCTACCGGAAGTAATGTTCCTGTAGTTCTAGATGCGGGCTGTGATGCAAATATCCTTGGTCTTTCTGCAACAGAAGGTACTCTTGCAAATGCCATAAAGCTTACAAGTGCGACAATTAATCTGTCTGTAGCAAGTGGAGTTATAATTGCATTAAATGAAGATTCTTCCAGTATGTTTGCTTCATGCAGTAAACTTGTGTCTGCCGATTTGAGAGGTTTTGATACTTCAAATACAACAGCTATTGCAAATATGTTCTGGCAATGTTCAAACCTTGCTTCTGTTGATTTAAGCACTTTTAATACTTCAAATGTTACAAGTATGTGTTTTATTTTCCAGGATTGTTCTAGTCTTACTTCTATAGATGTAACAAATTTTGATACTTCAAACTGTGGAAATATTCACGGTATGTTTGATGGTTGTTCAGCACTTGCGTCTATTGATGTGTCTAACTTTAATACAACAGCCGCTCAAAGTTTTACAAATATGTTCTCAGGTTGTTCTTCTCTTACTCAACTTAATTTAATCAGTTTTGATACCGGTGGACGTGATGTCACTACATATTGGATGTTTGCTAATTGTACAAATTTACAAACAATAATTGTATCTTCTGCATTTGATGTAACAAACGTTGAAAATAGTGAAGATATGTTCAAAGATTGTCAAAGTTTGAAAGGGGGATATTCTTCAGCCCCTACACAGTGGGATTCAAGTAATCCAACCGACAAAACCTATGCAAGAATAGACGGCGGAACAAGCTCCCCTGGTTATTTTTCTACTGCTATTGCAAAAGTTGGTGATACCTTCTGTAAAAATACAACAGAAGCTGCGAATGCAATCGGTTCTGCTACCGGTGATGTTACAATTACTTTGTATAGAGGTGCAGGTTTAAACGATCTCGGTAATGCAGGAACGGCGGGTACCATAGCCTATGCAATAAAAAATAATACAACAGCAGATTCTTTCAGAGTTATAGTTCCGGCTAATGCAAATATCGCTATGGATCTTGATCATGCGGGCAGTTTTTGGAAAACTCTGTTTTATGAATGTACAAAACTTGTTTATGCGGATTTAAGAGGACTTGATACATCTAACGAAACAAATTTGGAAACTACATTTTACGGTTGTACAAACCTGCAAGAAGTTATTCTATCTTCTTTTAATACATCAAACGTAACAGATATGACTTCAATGTTCTCTGGTTGTTCAAATCTTAAAACAATAAAGGTTGGCCCTTATTTTGTTACAGGTCAGGTTACATCTTCTGACAATATGTTTGATGGTTGTTCCGCGCTGGTTGGTGGAAATGGTACAACTTTTGATTCTTCTATGGTAGATAAAACTTATGCCCGTGACGACAGGGATGGAAGTCCTGGTTATTTTACACAGATTAGTTACATAGGAGATAAACCTTCACCAAATCAAGTTGGTGATATAGTATTCCTTGATGGTTCTGCAAAACATTATGATGGTACGTCCCTTTCTGATGAAGAAAAAGCAGCAGCCATTGCAGTAATCTTCTATGCAGGACCAGATTTAAATAACGGAGGAGACACCACAACAGTTCGTGTCCTTGGTACACCTTTATCAAGATGTCCACCACAAAACAAACCATGGTGTACTAACGAGGCAAATGCCTATTCTACTAAAATTGAGTCTATAACATGTTCATATCAGTGTGATGAGACCTTAGGAACATACACCTTTAATGGTGATAAAGATGGAAGGGATAATCTTAATCAGATCGCTTCTGAACTTAGTGAGGATGACACTTATTTAGAAGATAAATATCCAGCTTTCTGGGCTGCAAAGAACTATGGTTCTGGTATAACAAATATGGCAGGTACTGCTTATGAAGATGGTTGGTATTTACCAACTGATGCAGAACTTTATGAAGTCTACAAATTCTGGAAAGAAGGTACTCTTGATGAAATTGTTACCCTTATAACAGGTACTGGTTTTGGCATAAGTGATTCCCAGACTTTTATTTCATCTACACAGCATTCTGGTGCAGTGTATTTTGTTTATGTTCAATTCTTTGCATCCCAAGCAGCTTCTATTGCTGTTGATGATAAGGCTTCAATCTTCTACTATATTTGCCCAATCTACCAGTTCAGCAACTAATTAAAGGCATGTCATTCCTGTTCCAGTGAGCCGCAATATATATCCTTACAAAAACAGTAAGGGTATATTTGTTTTTTTTAACTTTTCTTACAATCTGATTCCGTATGAAAATATGCGCGCAGTGGCAGCCGCGGGCGGGGTACACCTGAAAATTTTTGGCGCATGCCAAAGCAAAAATCCGAGGATTTGCACTGCAAACCGCAGGATTTTTACCGGAAAAAAATTCTTCAGCAGTACCCCGCCCACGGATGCCACGAAGCGCATATTTTCCTGCTGATCCAGCATAAAAAAAATATTTAAAAAAAAAGCCATTAAACACTTGACAGTTTTTCAATAAGGGTATATATTACTTCTCACCGTCGCAACAGTCCGTTGCGGCACAAATCCAGATCTTTGACAGAATAGGGAAGGAAAGAATAGAACAAGTAAGGTTCTATGAACGAAGACGTTAGTTTTTG
>Ga0247609_10002308_pt1 | contig 20478 bp, 20 predicted proteins | sample 172DNAGHGlowgp2_FD_193487 | JGI IMG/M metagenome (GOLD analysis project Ga0247609, IMG submission 193487) | Sheep rumen microbial communities from Palmerston North, Manawatu-Wanganui, New Zealand - 1728 DNA GHGlow gp2 | ecosystem: Host-associated > Mammals > Digestive system > Stomach > Rumen ...
ACTTAACCGGGGTCAAGGTCTTTGAGGTGAAAACCGGGTTAGAATTACTTGCTTGTGCGCGGAGTTCGGATTTTTGCGAAATGGTTTGTCTGCCCGTCTGGACTGGAATCGACACGTTCGATGTTAAATTTGACAACACTCTAAAACCTTTAAGCCCCATCCGCTTTGCAAGAGCGGGTACGAGGTTGTAGTTTTCCGTGTTGATTAAAGCCGCGCCATTTTCCCCGACCTTGCCGCCGAAGCCTGTAAAGTCGCGGAGCATAAACGGTTTATCATAATCACGAGCTTGCAAAAATTCTCTAAATTCGTTTTTCATAGTGTTTTTATCCTTACTTGTTATGGTGAAATTTGTATTTCTGATTTTATTCTTAAATTCTCTAACTGTCATATTGTTTTTAATCGCGGCTTTGATTTCGTCTTTATCAATATCAAAGTCTTTGCCGATTTTTTCGATTTCTTCGGCATCCTCATTATTAGCATTTTCGTTAGATTGCTCTGCCGTTTCCGTATTGGAAATATCCGCTTCGGTTTCGGTGTTTTCCAATTCTTCAATACGCAATTTCAAAGCGGCGTTTTCAGCTTGCAAACGCTGTATTTCATCATTCTCTGCCGGAGCTTCGGTATTTTCGATGTCGGCGGCTTCGGCGTTGCTTGCATCCGCTGTTTCGGGTTGCTCTGCTGTTTCGGGTTGCTCTGCCGTTTCGGTCTGCTCTACCTCTGCGGCGGTTTCCTCTGCGGTTTCGGCATTGGAAATTTCAACTTCGGTTTCGATTTCTTTTTTATTTCTCTTTTTCATAGTCTTTTTATCCTTACTTCTAAATCCAACGCTCTAATCAGCAGGGATTGAAACGATGGAGATTTCAAACACCATAAAATTATCAATATAGCGGATTATTTCACCGTCTTTGCGAATTTCGGTATAGTGCCGGATTTCGTAACCGATACTGACGTTTTTAATCACTCCGTCTAAAATGTCTTTAAACACTCTATCGCTTAAAGTATCATTTGCCGAAAATCTGACCTTGACAAAAATCTTGTCTTCGACTATCCACGACCGCTATACGGTCCCAAGCAATTTGTCGGTATCGTGATTGAAAAGCACTACAGCGGAGCCGCCATTAAGCCGCGACATATCAACCGCATTTTCGGATATAACTAACACCTCTTTGTAAAAGACTTTTTGCTATTCGTCATACCGCTAATACGGCAAATTTGAAGCGCAACTAAAAACGATACTCCGGTTTTCGGTATCGACTTCAAATTTCTAAAAATTAATAGTCTGCATTGCTCTAATCCTCATCTTTGTTTTGCTCTATTAAAAGCATATTCGTTAGAGTCGAATTGCTGATTTCGGCTATTCCTCTATCTTTTAATTTCTGTTGCCAAAGTTTCCAGCCGTCTAATACATTGTCCGGGTCCAATCCTTGCTTTTCAAGCTCTATTATCGGATTTGTTAAACGCATATCAAGTTTTAACTTAATCGCGGTATATTCTTTCACGGGGTCTAAATACTCCCAAGATTTACACATCCAATCATGCACGAGGAATTTTTCGATTTTGCTATAAGGTAAATTTGTTAAATCCGATATAAGCAAGTATTTAAGCCAATCGGCATATTGCACGTTTTTCCAATTATCAATGATAAAGGATTGTAGCTATTTCCAAGCGGCGATATCTTCACTGTTCGCTTGCCTTAAAGAGCTATAATTAACGCTCTAATAATCGGAGTTTAACTTATTGCTACTAACGCCTAAACTTGACGCTATCCCTTTAATTTGCGCCTTGAAAAATGCGTCGAAATTACTATTCGGATGATTGCTTTGCACGGCTTTAAGGCTGTAGCCCTCCGGCGCATATCTGAAAACACCGCTCTAAACATCTATCGCAACATCGCCGTTTGCGTCGGTTTCGGCATCCTCGAACTATTCAAAATCGGCGCTTTGTCCGTTTTTCTCCCAAATCCCCATATAGCAAGCCGACAATAAAGCCGCTTCGATTTCGGCTTTGCGGTATTGCTCTAATCCGGCAAGGCTGATAATAACCGGGGCTAATGGCGTATATCCTCTAACCTGTCCGGCAAATTGCTTGCGGTATATATGAATTATCTCTTCGGCGGGTATTTCTTCGGTTTCGCCCTGCAAGTAATAGTCGGCTGATTTGTTTTTGCGGATGAAATACGACAACGGCTTGTAATGCTCATTCACCTTAACGCCCATCACGATTTTATCACCGTTTGCAAATACGGCGTTTTTCATATTATCAACGTCTAAAGCGTCTATAAGCTAATATCGAATTGTGTATTTGCTTTTCGGGTCTTTGATTTTCCTTATAAACACTTCGCCATCGACTAAAAAATTAAACAAAATATGTTTATCAAAATCATTTGCATTTTGCTGTTCGTCTGCGGTCACATAGTGTTTATAGCTTGTGCAATAATCGTACCAAAAATTTTCGATTGTCCTATTGGCGAGATAATCGGCTGTACCGTCTTCATTGTAAGCCGTGACCAATAATTGAAAACCTTTATCGCCCAAAACATTGCGAATCATTAAGTTAATATAGGATGAAACTATTTCGTTATTCTTTGCTAAATCCCGCGCCCGAAGAGTCAACGCGATAATATCGGATTTAAGCTAATTGTTAATCTTTGCATAGCTTGTTTGAAACTTCGCCGTTAAACTGTTTTTAGCCGCTGAAAATCTGCGGTATGCCTGTTTACGTTTTGCCTTTTCGGGCTTGACTATTTCTTTTTTACGATTGAAAATTGACATAATATATTTACCTCTCAACTACGGTTAATTTTTCATGACGGATTTTAGACGCTTTGCCGCTCTCCCGCTTGACTTGCTTTTGAAAATAGTTTTTCCATTTAAGCAACTATTCAAAACTTGAATATTCGATTTCTTTGTCCCCGACTTTTATATGCCGCTGTTGCGCTGTCGCTCTGCCCTACATAAACGCCGTTATTGCGGCAAGGCTGATTTCGGCAGGGCTTCGCGGGTCATAATCCTAACTCGCATATTTCAAATGCTGTTTGACTTCAAGCGCCGACGTGCCTTGTATTTCATCGTTTGCATCGAAATACTGCACCGTATAGGTTGCCGGAATAAAATCATCGGTGTTTATTTCGATTGCGCCGTTTTCAGCTTCAAACACCATAACCGGAGTATTTGCCGATTTAATCGCTATACTTGAAACGCCGTTTATTTGCATTTTTAACGGCGTATGATTGAAGATAACTATATCTTGTATACCCTGCACCTATTTTGCATTAAAACTCATTGCAACACCTCTAAAACTTAAATATTGACATTATGTATAAATAGGCTATTCGTTAGAGTTGCCAACGAATAGAGTTTTTGCGGATTATCGGTTTTGCTTGTTTCGGCGCTTGCCTTTTCTGCGGAGTATCGTTTAATATTTTTGCCTCGCCGTATTTAAAACGGTCTTTGTGTAGGATTTTGGCGGCTATCTTAAAAGCGGCAAGCCCCATTTTCAAAGTATCGAATAAATCGTGGACCTTATCGCCGGGTGTCCAGTTTTCGTATAAATTGCCGTTGCGCTTTTCATTATCGGGCGCAAACGATGTAATTTCAAGTATATCATCTTCGGTTAAGCTCTGCGGCAAATATAAATAATTGTTTGCTTTGTCTTTGTGAAAATACAACTTGAATATAAGCTAACTTTGAAATTTCTTTGCATCGCACAAAAAGAGCTTCGGCACGTTCTAACTACGTTTCCATAAATCGTATTTCAACGACGTACCGCCAAACATAACTATATTTCGCCTCATCTTTGAAAAGTTTTTGATTTCATCCGCTCTATGTCCACGCATATCTATTAATGCAAGTAGCGGCTTAAAGCCGAAATAATCTTTTTCTATCATATCTAAAACCGTCTATTCGGGCGGCTTATTATTACGTCTGTTTTCGGCATTGATAATTTGCCGCTATTCATCCTACAGCCATAAATAACGCGGTCTTTTCCAAGCAATCAAATATATATTATTCTGCCTTGTTAGTGCAAATACGCCGACAACCGAAAAAGTGTCTTGAGTATCAGCGGCGACTATTACCGCCTATAAATCATCTTGCGGAATGTCTTTATAGTAATGTTCGCTTAATGCGGCTTCGTCTTGCTTGCGGTATTCTCTCTACTGATACGGCAAGCCCCTAATCGAATTGTCGAAACTTATATAGTCGGATAACTAACCGCTTTTCCCTGCCTTTAATTGTGCATTGGCTATGTTATCCCATGAATGAACTGTTAATAAACTTGCCAACGCTCCAGCCTGATATGTCGGAAAACTCTTTGCAAGTTCGGGGAACTTGTGTATATAGCCGCCTTGCGTTACAAGGTTGTATCGGTCTTTTTCTTCGTGTTCGTGTCCGCACTTCGGGCAAATCAAACGGCAACTATCGGGAATAACGGTATAGAGTTTCAAATCCTCATTGTAAACGGTCTAAAATTGTAAATTGTGTATATCTGCGCTTCGCATTGTCAACTATCCGCAACCCTGACAACGTAGGAAATAATAGCCCTGACTCCCCTATAAAAACTCATTCCAAAATGGATTTTGCTTGAAACTAGGTGTCGAAACGAATAATTGCAAACATTCGGAGTATGCACGAGTCCGTTTTTTCAGCTATGCAATATTGTTTATACCGTTTGGAGTTTGAAATACCGCGCATTCGTCGCCTAAAACGATTTTTGCAGACTTTGAAACGATTTTTGTCCCCGCCCCTTGCCAATAAATAATGGCATTGCTTAATTTTAATCGGTCTGCCCTGATTGCAAACGGCTTTTCGATTTCCTATTGAAACTGTTTAATTTTTCTGAATAGCGGTATAAATTTAACGGTCGATGTTTCGACGGCAAGCTATAAACTCGGATATGCAATAATACATTGCAAGGAATTATAGACGCAATTATAAAGTATCGCTATAAGTTCAAGAGTCGTTTTCCCCATCTGCTCCGGCAATGCTACAACGACCTATTTTCTAACCCCTTTTTCTATGGCGCATTGTGATAAAGGCTAAACTAAATACGGATAATGTTCTAAATCAATTCTGGTATGTGGTGCGCTTACATCATCCGATAAATCTATATCTTGTAAGGCAAAGTCGATAATCGGCTTGTATTCCTGTATGCTGAAATAATCGGCTATGCTGTCGGTTAATATTTCAATGTTAGTTTTCTTTAGTGTTTTCATCTGCAAGGGCTTTTTCTTCGTCTTTATCTTTTTGTGCAAGATAGTTTGTTAAATTTTCCTCAAATCGTTTTAACGCTTTGCGGAATGCTGATTGAAAATTTTGGTTTTGCTCTGCGGTTAATTTTAGGTCTATAAGTAAATTCTTTACATTGGCAAAAGCTGAACTAAAACACTATAAAACGCCCTCGGCGTATTCTACCCGATAAAGCTATTTCGTCAAGGTGTTTTTTTGCTTTTTTAAAAGCGTATCTTGCCGGAGGTTGTTTAGTTTTTCTTGCTTTAATTCGTTCTATATGTTTTTACCCTTTACAAGCGTTTGTGCAAGGGCTTTTTCTTCTGCGGTCTATTCAATCTATGCGGATATATTTTCACTTTCAGGATATGCGACTTTAACGCCGTTTCCAACCTTGCGTTTTAATATCTTGCCTTTGTTGATTAACTGATATATTCGGGATATAGTGCATCCCCTTTTCTATGCCATTTGTTTAATAGTCATCCACTACATTTTATATATCCTTGATTTTCAATCCTTTATAAAGCGGTTTGCGAAAATTGCAAAAATCGTCAAAAATTGCACCCTTGCCGCTTCACCGCACCCCTTCGCCCCCCTCGGGAAGTACCTACCCCTGCGGTCATGGTCTCCCCCCTTGCTTGTATGTACGATTTCGATTATAGTTTTCGTTTTTAATCTCAAGATAGTTTTTCAGCCAAAAAAATTTAGCTTGCAAGCGTTTCCAATGCCAAATTAAAGTCGGCTTCGATATGTTAAATTGTTCGCCTATTTCAGAATAGGATATTTCAGGATTTGCAAGCAAGCACTATACTATATCCGCCTCTTTTGCATTTTCCTTGCGAAGTTCGACTAAATCGGGCATAATGCGCGTAATTGCTAAATCCGATAACTTAATCTATCGGATAATTTGTTTGCGGATTATTTCATATAGAGTTGCGGTCTACACATCCAAAGAAATACACTCTTTAAGCTACTGCAATAAATTTTCGATTGTCGGCTATCGTGTATTGTTCTATTCATAGTCGATATTGTCGATATATTCGCATTTGTTCATAATATGTACATCCATTTTCTGACATACGGTTTAATATGCTTTTCCCGATTGTCGATAAACTTTGAAATTATCAATTCTTTATTAAACGGCAAATGCACGGCGTATTCGGTGACTTTGCTGTTGCTGTACGGCTCCCATGTCGATTTAGAGTAAATCAAATGCTTTTCACGAATAGGCTTATTTGCCTATGCTATCCAATCTATATTTAACTTGTGTTTTTCGGTCATAGTTCACTCCATATCTTTTAGTTTTTGTTCAAGAATGTCTAATATAGGCGTAGGATTATTAGCCCCTGCCGCCCATTCAAATATTAACTACTACGCATACTTGTTTACTACCTTTGCGCCCTTGCTTTTTTCGCTCCCGAAGTAAGAGCGGAAACTTGCTTTATGGTTTTGATTATCCTTGAAACAAAACTTGAAATCGTCTATGGTTTGGTCTTTGTATTTATATATTGCGTGGCTGATTTTATCAAGTGTCCAAGTTTCACCGTCTCTAAATGTTATCGGGATTTGTCTTAACATGGTCAATGCCGTATATACATTATGCGGGTCTATGCCCTTACTTAAAAGATAATCTATCCTCTATGCGTGATTTATAGTCTCTTCAAACATCATTTTGTGTTTTTCCTTTATTTAAGTCTTATATTCATAACCTTGATTTGCGGTTTTTCTACGTTGTGTTTTCGCTATTCTCCATGACATTTTCGGCATAACGTAATAACTGCACCCTCTGCAAATCTCCCGGTATAGGTGATATGATGTAATTGCAAGTTATCTTGACTGCCGCAAAGCAAACATTTGTCGGCTTTGCCTATCTTGCCTATCTTGAGTAGATAATTACTTTTGCATCTTGTTAAATGACGCTGATATTTAGTGCTGTCTGAATAGTATTTAATCATTGCTCTTTTTCTTGCCGTCTTCAACCGCTATAATCCACATTTCGGACAATAACTAAAACCTTTGTCAATTTCCACTCCACATTGTCTACATATTCTTTTCATAGCTTCGACTCCCTTTATTTGGTTAGTTCTAACTATGAAAAAATATAAAAGAAAATTTCGATTTATTTGTGTTTCGGGATAAAGTGTTTTGATACTGTCACCTATTTAACGTCTATGATAACTTTTGATTTCGGGTTACTGCAAAATTGTTTGATAATCGGCGCTCCGGTGAATTTTGGCATATATAAGCATTTTTGCCGTAATGCGCCCCGAAGTTTTGCTATAAGCTGTTTTTCCTCGCGGATTTCCTGCAATGCCTTGTTTACGTTCATATAGTCGAGTAAACTTAATTGCATTTCAAAATATAGCTTAATGTCGTTTATCGCATACCAATATCTACTCGGATTATCCCAATCGAAACAAGCTAATATTTGGTCTTTAATATGCTTTATTTTCTCTAACCGCTCTGGCGTATATTGATACAAAATATAGCTCTGCATTTTGCTGTAAATCCTCAATTGCATAATGCGGTTAACAAATACGGATTTCTATTTTCCGTGAAAAAATCTATATACGGACAATACGAAACTTTGCTCCCCTATGTTTCATCCCAGTACCATTTCGGGAACGCTTCATTTTGCCATAAAATATACCATTTGTCACGATAACGCTTGATGATAAATTTTCGGCCGTTGCTGGCAGTGTAAAAGTTAAATTTTTTGCTTAATCTCTATAAAACGTCTTTAGGCGGCATGTTCAAATCTCCCATTGTTTCTTTAGTAAGTGAAGCCATATTTTGTGAATTATCCTTTTTATTTAAGTATGGATATAAAAGAAAATTTCGCCGGGTGACTTGACAAATTTTAATATCGGCGCTATCTTATGTGATATTGCCCCCTAACCCTTAACAAAAAGGAAAATAAAAAATGGCAAGAGGCAGAAAACCGGGTGTAAAAATCCATGAAGCCGCAAGCGCTCTTTATCGGGAGTTTGCCCAATTCCCAGAAGATGAACAAACCGCCTTTTTCAATAAGTATTTCGGGGCGGCTCTTCGCGGCGCATCCGCTGATGTAAAAGATGAAGTAAAAACGAAATTTGCCGAAATACAAGTTATGATTGCGGCGCACCAAAACGAGGAGAAAAACCGCGAATTGCTCAAGGGCTTTTCGGTTGAAATGTTGCAAGCCGAATTGGATAAACGCCAAGCCCAAGCCAAGCCCAAGAAAAGCAAATAATCCACTATCTGCGGATAGAGCAAAGGCGGCAGAAATGCCGCCTTTTTTATTTTGCCTTTTAATTGCATTTTTAAGCCCCTTTGACGCGACTTGCCGATTTTCGGCATATCGTATCGAAAATAGCCCTAAATCGACTGGCAAGGGCTTAATATCGCTTTATTTAATCGGACAATCAAATCCGGTATATTGTCTATATACTTTTTGCATAGTTTCGGTTAATACGTCTTTGTATTCAGCTTTCACGATAAAACTATCGTGCATAGGCAAGCAAACTATGCGCTTTTTCTGCAAATCCTCAACTATCCGCAATGCAATCTTGCTATCTATATTTTGCAAAGTCAAGCCCCTGTCGTTGCAAAAACTATCTGCAATCGTTTCGTGTTTCGCCCTGCATAAGTCGAAAAGCCGCTCCGCAGATGTGAAAAGGTCTTTTTCGGGAGTAGTGCCGCCGTTGTCTGTCCACGCTCTCTTAAACGCTCCGATTGCGCTGTCGCGGTTTTTGGCATTCAAGGCGATATTAAACGCCAATTTTGCCGCCTTGCGGCTTGGATGGAAATTATACGGGTCTTCGGCGGTATTCAAGCCCCGGAGGTTGTAAAGCAAATGCGCATGATATGCGGAAAAGTCAAGTTCGACGGTCTTTTGGCCGTCTATGCGGATATTGGCGCGGTCTGCCGCCGTTATCCCCTGATAGCCGTTATCACCATCTGTATAAAGTCTGCCGCCCATTTCGTAACTGTTGCGCGAAAATACCGCATGAAGCCTTGTATTCAAAACCTTATTTTCAAGCGTGATTTTATGTTTAGCAGTAAAAGCGTTGATTTGCGCTAACCGCTTTTCAAGTTCGATAATTTCTTGCGTTTTCTCTTTTTCGACTAACTCTTTATTTTCGTCTCTGACTTGGATAATGTCTATATCCTTATCGCTTTGTATTGTCCAAGTGATTTTAAGGCGTGTTAGTTCAAAGTCTTTTAATATGTGCATATCTTTAAGGTTTTGCATATATTTTCGGATATATGCTTTATCGGTTTTGCCGATTTGCCATTGCATATTTTTAATATTGATTTCCGACTTCATCTTGTTATGACTATTTGCGGCTAATTCAATACGATATGAAATATAAAATTTAATCAAATCATGGTTACTTGTATTTCTGCCGTATGTAAGCCAATCTTTGCATATAGTTACAAGTCGATTTTGTTCTGCGGCTTGATTTAATAAGCCGTTTTGATTTACTTGGATATAGATTTTTTCGTTTTTAATGTCAATCATTGCACGTTTGAAAATCAATCCAACACTATCGTCTGTCGGCTGATTTTCTACATCGTCTTTGTTTTGCGGTTCGATTGAGTTTATAGCACGTTTGCGGTTTAAGTAATAATCCGCTTGTATTGTGTTTGTTTTGGTGAACAATGCTAATATATCCGCTTTGAATTGCTTTTTAGTTTCGTCTGTTGTTTTATCCCATCTGATTGCCGGATTTAAGATTTTGAAAACGTGCTTGCAAGCGATTTCCGTATATATTCCCGGTCTATCGCCTAATTTCTTTTCGGTAACTCTGCCGGATTGCATAGCGGTATATATGCCGCTGATTAAATAAAAGTCTTTCACCGTTAAGCCGCTGAAAAACACTTTGCCGTTATCGTTGCCATATATGCCGCTTGATAATACCGTTAATTTTTCCCTGTACCAATCTCTTTTTAATTCTATATAGCGATAATTAAAATCACCTCTCGGCGTTTCGGGGTATCTCTGCCAGTTGTGTTTGAGTAATTGCAATAGCATTGCATTATTCGGCACGATTAAATCTTGTGCATATATGCGCTTTTTGCTGTTCGCTTTTGCTTTTTCGGTTAAATCAAGTAAAACCGCTTTACCCTCGCTCCGGTGTTTGTCGATGTTTTTCACCGTAGTTATGCCGAGTCCGTTTTTCTCTGCCCAACTCTTAATACTTGCATTGTGTTTCGATGTTTTTTTCATATTGTCACCTCTTATTTTCTGTCACCCTCTTTAAGTTAAAATTATGTAAGCGGAAAACATCCCGAAGGTGACTAAAGATGTTTTGTCGGGTGTACATCCCTATCCGCTTACACTTACTTATATATATAAAAGGATTATTTCACCTTTTAAGCTGATATGGATTAGTTTTTGCATATTTCCTTACTTGGATAAAGATTTTTTCCTATATGGCATTTTTTCATAAATCATAGGTCTATTTTGCTATCGTGTTTGAAACATAGGCAATGGGGGAGTAACAATAGGGGAAACCGTAGCCCATCCCCCTGAGGGCGTTTAGCCGCGCCCCTTCTTCAAAGGGGAGGCGGCGTTAAAAACGCCCCTCTTATATATTATCTTATATATAATATCTTATATACCCTCAAAATATGCCTCTAACTCCACAAGTGTTGTTAAAATATGCCCCTAATTCCGCAAGTGTTGTTAAAATAAGGCTCTAATTCCGCAAGTGTTGTTATGAATTGTCTCTCCCCAAGTCTAACAACGCCCCCCATACACCATAAAAACAAGGCTTGAAAGAAAATCAAAAAAATTCGATATTTTTTCAAAAAAGCACTAAAATAATTTGGAATAGGTGCCATGTTGTGTTGTTGCAAGAAAAAAACCTTGCACCGCGATTGCATAAGACGTGCAACCGTGATAAACATTAACGCCTAAAAACAAGGAGTCTAAATTATGAATGGTACAAAAAATTGTGTTGCCGAAGATTTGCGGATGTTTGTCACCGAAGATGAAATTTCAAATTCAGTTGATGAAATTTCAAAGGCAGTTAAGGAAATTTCAAAAGCAATCAACACGGCAAAAATTAAAATCGCTAACGCAAATAAAATAATTTCAGCCGAAAATGATAAAATTTCCGACGCAATCTATACTAAAAAAATTGTCATTGACGGTTCTGAAAGACTAATTAACCTTAAAACTGGACAAATCCTCATGTTTTAAGTTAAATTGAAATTAGCGGCATTGAAAAAATATCCTGAATTTTTCTCTGATATTTTTTCATATATAGAAAACCTAAATGCAATCCAAACCAAACTAAAAAAAGGAAATTCAAAAATGATTAATCGCAAATTTTGGAAACCGTCTGTAACAAGTCAATTTAAGGTCTGCCCCGTACCGTATCACATGGACACATATCGAGGCTGTACCTATGGCTGTTTATTTTGCTTTGCAAGAGATTTTATTCAATTTGCAAGGCGAAATAGCGAACACAAAGCGCAATATTATATATAGGGCAACAACCCTAAAGGCTTTGAACGATGGATAAATAGAACTATTGAAAAGTCTTTAGATTATGATAAATCCGAATAGGTTGCTTTCAAATAGCGCATACCATTAAAAATAGGTGCAACCGCTGACCCCTTCCCATTGTGCGAACGTGAAGAGCATATAACCTATGATGTATTAAAAATCTTGCAAAAGATAGATTATCCGGTACAAATCAGCACCAAAAACCCCGAAATTTTTTTAGAGTATGCCGACGATTTTATTGGTGCTAATATTGCCCTGAATGTGTCTATATCGTTTTTCGATGATGATATGGCAAAACAAATAGAATGCGGAGCTATTGCACCATCCCGCAGATTAACGGCTATCAAAGCATTAACCGAAAAAGGATTTAATGTTTTAATCCGGGTGCAACCTTTTATTTTGCCTTATGCCTTTGACAATGCCGAAAAGATAGTTAAATCTATTAAAAGTTCGGGGGCATTTGGTTTTCAAACATAGGGCTTGAAATTGCGTGTCGTCATGCCGCAATCAGAAAAAGAGATTTATACAAAAATAGGTCACGTTTTCGGCATTAACGATATTATTGGCGAATTTAAGAAAAACGGCATTATCGAAGGCGGTGATAGAGTATATAATAATGAAGATAAAGCAAAAATGCTTGAACGATTTACAACCCTTGCCGAACAATATGGTTTAAGGTTTTTCAACGCCGACAATTTTATAGATAAAAAATACGGTTGCGGTTGCGAATGTTGCGGAACAGATGTTTTGAGAAATTACAAGCTCTGGGGCGGCTGTAGTAGAGCAAAGGTATTCCCGGTTAATAATCCAAGTTCCGAATTTGGCAAATGCAAGGTTAATTTCATGCGTAGCAAAGCCAATGCCGATAAAACGATTGATGATGTATGCAATGGTTTGGATTTGTTTTCTTGAATAAAATCGAAAAATTTTTAAGATTTTTTCCAAATCGGCGCAAAAATTTTAAAATTTACTCCATTTTGCAATAGATTTTCCAAAATCAAACAATATAGGAGTAAAAAGAATATGGAAAACAAAATCGACAACCGTGAAGCGCCGTGGACCATTAAGGAAACTTGCGACTATCTCAAGATTAAGAAAAGCACCTTATACACCTTAATAAATGAAGGGCAGATTAAGCCCTGCCGCATTGGACATAGTGTAAGGTTTTACCCCAAAAAGATACGCGATTTCGCCTATCGTGATTATCAGGATTGAAATAATCGTTTATATATATAAATAGGTATAAACCCATTAATCAACAAATAGGAGTATGGAAAATGAAAATGGAAAAAATGACTTGTGATGAATTTGAAGCCCTGACGATTGAAAAGCAAATCGAAACGATTAAAGAATTGTTTTTGCCTATCGGCTATGGGCTGGAGGTCGAAATACATAGTTCAAATGACGATGGTTGGTCTGAATATGAAAAAACATACAATAGTCAAGTTATTTATATGAATGAAAAATTAGATGAATTGCCTATTCAATTTTATCAAGGCAACAAGTCTATTCCGATAGATGATTATAGCAATCAAATACCGTTTGGCGAAGGCAACACCATTGCCGAGTCGCTCTATTCGCTCTACGAAAAATGTTTTACTTGCATAGAGCATAAGTATTATCTTTCCGATTTGCCATCGTATGCAATTTAATCCGCATTTGCGGCAATAAAAAAGGGGAGGTCTTCAACACCTCCCCCGATTGCTTTTATCGCCTTATAGCATTTGCAATAGCTTTTCAAGTTTGTCGGTCGGCAACTTCGCTAATCTGTCCAAAATTTCAAGCCGCCGCGAGTCGGTGCTGTCCGAGATTTTCGCCATTGCTTTTTGCTTATCCTTGAATGTTGCGTGACTGCTATAGTGCATCGACATTGCCTCTGTCAAATGCCCGAGAATGCTTTGCACCGTTACGATGGAGACTCCGGCATCTGCGGCGCGTTTTGCGAATGTATGACGGCAAGAATGCAAATCCTTAATCGAAACCGCCCTTGTGCGCCCCTCCGGGGTGCGGGTGGTTTTTATCCCTATACCCTCTAAAAACTCTTTAATGCGATATGAAACCCCATCTTTATTTTCTTTATATAATTTCGCCTGTTCGGGGAAAATATAGTCGGCGTATTCCTCATAGTCGGCGGCAGACATTTTAAGATATTTCCACCGTTTATGATATGTTTTGTTTTTTTCGCCTTTGGCAATCTCTATTTTCTCTGCAAGCTCTTTTTCCCATTGGATTAAAAAATCGTACAATTCCGGCATAATCGGGATTTCGACTTTATTGGCGGTCTTATTTTGTGTTCGTTGTATTTTGCGTTCGATTAAATCGACCTCGCGTTTTCTGAGGGTGCATATATCCCCCTCGCGGAGTCCCGTATTCATTGCGACCACGAAAAGCGGCTTGACAAAATCGTTTGCCTTTTCATAGATAAGTTTTATTTCCTCATCGGTGAAAACCTCGCGTACCTCTTCTTGTTTCGGCAAGCGCTTATATTGGCAAAATGGATTATAGCGAAGCCCTGCGTCGATTTTGAGTTTTTCAAAGACTTCGGTGCAAACTTGGATATAGTAATTTATAGTCGAGTTTGCCAATCTGCCGCCATTGCCATTTGAAATGGTGATTGTTTTTCCATCCCTGACGTATTCGACTCCGGTCTTATACTTGCCGTTGTTGATTAAATAACTGCTGTATTCGTTCGCGTGATTTATGCCGACTTCGGAAATGTTTTTAATCTCGGCGTGTTTGTCGGTCATAAAGGCGACAAAATCGGCAAAGGCATTTGATTTTTGTCTGATTTTCTTTTCTGACGCTTTGCGGGTGCTGTATTTCAAAGACTCGGCAAAAGCATCGGCAAGGGCTATTCCGGCATTGCCTGTTAATTCCTGATGTCTGATTTCATATAGCTGTTCGACGTTTCGCGCCGTCGCCGTTGCCCCTTGCTTTGCTTTAATGGTGTTCAAGTATTTTTCGGCTTGCGCTTGCGTGTTGCATCCCTCGCAAACGCCGCTATAGCGTTTGCCGCTTTTCATAAACTCATAGTGCCATTTGTTACCGCGTTTCCTGACTGGCATTTTTCAATCCCCTATGCTATATTGTTAGGTGTTGTTCGGTTGCTTTGGTGACAATATAGCATTCGGCAACAACGATTTCAAGATTTTTTTACGACAAATTACGACAAAAACGCGAAAAATTGGTGCTTTTGAGGTTAAAACTTACAAACTCCTAAGGAGTAGGTCGTGCGTTCGATTCGCACTGGGAGCACCAATTTTTATGCCTGAATTTCAAGGAGTTAAGCACAAACCGCACTAAATTGGAAAACTGTCGTAAAAATTGGAAAATTACGGAAAATCACGACAAAATTACGACATTTTACGACAAAATAGCCCCCTCGCGGCATCCCCTCCGATATTGCCCCCGGCAAGGCTTGCCGACAATGCCCGAAACCTTGCGCCCTTGACATTGAATTTTATTTAGGGCTTCCGAAATAATCACCTGTCTTAAAATTTCTTGAAAATATTTTGCCCCTGCCCTTGAATTTTTGTTAAAGTATGCTGTGGAAAAAATCGCCTTGAAATTTTCAGCATCGCCGGAAAAGGCTTTGTCGGCGCGATTGCCCATGTCGGCGGCTGATTATATGCGGATTTGTTATCATAGCCCCCAAAGGGCTAAAAACGACATTAAAAGCGTTTGCCATAGGGCTAATAAAAAGCGGGGCAAATGCCCCGCTAATTTATGACTATATTTTAGCCGTTGTTTTTTATTCACTCGGCATCGGTCGCCAATCGCACATTTCACAATATTTTTCGCCGCCGTCGTCTTCGCTTAACTAACTGCCGCAATCGGGGCAAATTCCCGCTTCGCCATTGTCATTCCAACCGCAAAAATTGCAATGGTGTCCACCGTCAAGCGGCGAATGACAATTCGGGCACTCGTCGCCCTAATCGCCGCCCGAATCGCCGTCCTAATGCCAACCACAATTCGGGCATTCACCAAAATCATCACCATTAAACCAATGGCCGCAATCGGGGCATTCGGTCCACCATTCATTCCAACCGCAATTCTAACATTCGTTAACATCCCCGCCAAAATGTACACTATGCTAATGGCAATTCGGGCATTCCTCGCCCTAATCCTAATCACCGAAATAATGTCCGCAATTTTCGCAATAATCATATTCGTCGCGGTTTACCCATTCTCCGCAATCGGGGCATTCCTACCACCAGCCCTAATCGCCGGGGTCATCGCCGCCCTATTCTTGCCAACCGTCCGGGTCCCATATTTCGCCCAAACTGTTATTTGTAACGTCGTTTCCGTTGCCTTGCGGACGTGCAAAGTTTACGCTTCCTTCGCCGTTACATTCAAGGTTAAAAATAATACCCCAGTTGCGCCATTGTCCATCGGTGTTTTTTTGCAATACAAACGAAATGCCGCCCCAGCGGTTTTCGGGCTAATTGTCGTTGTTAGGTGCAAATGTCCTTAAAGCTATGCGGTATGACTCATCATAACCCTCTGCGGCTGGTGCTACGATAAACGGCAATTCCAAGCCTTGCGACGTGAATTTGTAGTTACATCCATAATCAGTTACCCACTATGCAACATCGAAATGATAAACGCTTATTACAATATCGTCGTTTACCTTACCGATACTTACTTTATCGTCGCCAATATGAAAAGTTCCATTTTGAGTATTTACGCTAAAACCTAAAATTTCCTCATCATAATTATTATAGTTCAAGCCGTTTTCGTTTACGGTGAAAATAGGGTCACTCCAACTTGAAGCCATAAAATGATATTTGTAACTCAATCCGTCGCCGTCTACTGTAAATAAATGTTCCTATTCGTTGCCAAATTCGTTAAAATTCGGCTTGCGAACTACAAACGAATTAGATTTGACATCGAATGTCAAATTGTTTTGATTGTCTTTTATTTCCGTTTTTGAATTGCTGAATATATAGCCATTGAGATTTAATAGACTATTGTTTATTTTGGAATTGCTGTTTACCTTGACAAATCCAGTTAAATCGACTTTGGTATTTCCGATACATTCCCAACGGTGATTTATCAACAAATACTCATCGAAGATATTAGTTCCATTTATGCCGGAAAATTGCGGTAATGCTCCCCCGCCCCGCATTAATAATTGGTGCAAATCTACGCCGGAATTACTGTTTTCAGGAATTAAATATATCGTGTTCTATTTGGCGTTTGAAACATCGGGCAATGTTGAAACGACCTCATATTTTAAGCCCGAATTACTGTTTACAACTTGAATCACATACGATTTCAAAGCCGCTACAGCATTTGAAACTATCTCGTCGGTTTTCGGTTTGGTGTAAAATTCATCAATCTATACGGGGTTAGGTTGTCCCGCGACATAGACTCGTTTATTCGCCAAAATTTTGTCTTGCAAGATAATATGATAGCTCTCATCGGCGGCTTGCTTGCGCCCTATCTCAATATTAACTGTCGAATTATGCTATTTAATATCTTGCACATATTCGCTTGTATTCGTGTTTAGCTTGAAAATCAAAATACTATTACTCTATATGATATATTCGTTGCTGTATACACAAACACGTTTCGGCAAAAAGTCGGTGCTTACTGCAAGATAAAATTCATCGCTATCGCTTATGGCGACTTTTTGACTATTTTTATTAAGGATTTTGAATTGCAAATATACATCTTCGATTGCATATTCAAGCGTTATCGGTTTTTCGACAATTTGATTTACCGAATTAACAAATCTCTTTTTTTCCTGATTGATAAAATACATGTTTAGTACCTCCCATTAATTTTAACGCTTCAACCCTCGCGGATTGCTTATTTTCACTTGTGATATTTCAACTCCAACTATCTAATTTTTGTATCAATCATCCGCTAAATATCCTCGCGGTTAAATTGTGTATTTTGAATAGTTGTTAGTTCGATACGGATATTTACAAGGTCTTTTTGTAATTCGTTAAGTTTTGCCATTAACCCCGTACCAAAATATATCAAAACGGCTACTAATGCCGCCGCCAGACCGCCGTTTTTAAGTAAGTCTAAAATCGTTTTATTGTCCATAGTCATCTATACGCCTCCAATTTAATAAAACCTATCTATTAAAAAGCGTATTCGTTAGGCTTGTATAGTGCCTGTTGTTTTGAACTATACTTTGCTGGTCTATTCGGTATAACTCCCTGCAATTTCATAATAAACTGGCTCATATCTTGTATCTGGAACATTCTACTATGCCATTTTGCCAAAATCCCGCGCCTTACTTCGCTTGCTTTCGTATTCGCCGTTATGCTCTCCCTCTTTACGCTATGTCGGACAATTTGTCGCTTTGTTTTTCTATAAGCTGTATTCGCCTGATACTGTCGCGTTACTATAAGTCTATTCTTCGTTCGGTAATTGATACATAACGGAAAAACCGCCCGAAACGCTCTTTGTTTCCTTGAAATGCTAACCGGATAAAGTAACCGCTCCCCCCGGCAAAAAGGTAACGACTCCCGCCGCCAGACCGCCGCTTAAATTAACTGTCCAAGACGTGCTTTGTTCAGCGCCCGTAGTTGTGCGGTCATAGGGCTAACCGTTATACACATAAGATTTGCTATCGCTCTACCCTAACCCCAACTACCAGCTATAATCGGCACGTCTAACCGCCCTTGAGGTTAAGACAACGTGTTTTCTGCCGCTTGCGTTCGCCGCTCCCCATCCGTTGAATACTGCGGCGCAATGGTCTTTATCGTTATTGCATTCTCTGCCGCTCCCAAACCATACTTTGCCGCCGATATACAAGCCGCCTTCGTTCGGTGTTGTGCTTTGCGTTTCCCAAGTGTCCCAATACTCATAATCGCTTAAAATCTATCGTGTTTGTTTGAAACTCCACTAAATATCAAAATCTTCGTCGCGCTCTGCCGAATAGCCGTAATCCCATGTACCATTTATCACCTGTTCGGCCTGGGCTGATACTTCGCCATTAACGGTATTATGCGCCCATCCTGCCGCATGATTAGTACCGCTGATATTAGTTGTAGCTTCATACTTTGCCGACGTTGAATTATTTATCCCAAACCAACCGCCCGAAACCGTAACCGTACCGTCGCTGCTGACGCTCCATCCGTAATTTGCAAACGGGTTACTGTTGCCGTGTTCGGTTGTCGTTTCGGTTTTGCCGTTATCGTGTACCGTGCGGATATAAGTATCTGTCGATATATGCGTCCCATTCTATTTTGTATAGCTCCCGGCGACCGTGCGCTATTCCTCTACCCAATAAGAATTAGACGAATTACTCTATCTTGAGTCGGCGTGTTGTTGCAAACGAAAACTTGCATTTGTGATTTCCCAATGAAAATTATAATCATCGTCGGCAACTGCATCGCCCTTAGGTCGATATACGGTATAGCTCTATGATTTATAGTAGCTCTTTGTATGCGAATTTTCTAACCCGTCATCGCCCTAACTGACAATAGATGGATTATCCGTAGATTTTACGTTTAATATTTCGGCTAATTCGCCCTCATCATTTAATACTTTATGCCTCAAAGTTAAATCATCGTCAATTTCCGCTTCGGATTTCTTGTTTATGCTTGTTTCCTCGACTATGCCAAATGACTAATAAACCGTCGCCGTGCCGTTGCCGTTGTGCTGATACTCCGCAAGCTCTAAAACATTTGCAACGCTATTCATTTTAATCGACGGCGGCTTAGTTCCGCTAAATTGATAATTGCAACTATCATAAGTCGTTTTGAAACTGCCCTAAATATTTACCGTGCCGGAGGTGCTGTTTTCGTTTAACAAGCGGTGTATATGATATGGCGACCAAACACCGAAACTTGCATTATTGATATTCAAGCAAAATTCGCTATCTTGCGGTTTTTTATTAAGCGAATGTGAAACGCCGTCTATCGGCAATACCAAATCGCCGCGTTTCGGCGGTGCTATCGGTACGGCTACGCTCTCTATTGTTTGCACCGTTGCGGTTGTCGTGTCGTTTTCGGTGAAAACTACCCCTTGCACGATGTTCCAATTTCCGGTTAATGGATTTTGATAAATATATTTTCCGTTATTAAATTGATATTCGGGCGGTCTATCCGTCCAGCCGTCATACTGCGGAGTATACCTTATCTACTGCTGATAATATCGAACATAGTATTTAACATCGTCTATTGTTATTTCTTTTACTCCGGCATAAGAAAAAAAGCCGTTATCGTGGATATATTTTAAGTCACCGCCGCTTAACACAAATGCACTATTGCCCCAGCCCTGTTTCGGCGGCTTTTCGTCTATTAACCCTCTGCATGGTGCGCTATCAAACAAGGTATATGCGCTTGGATTGTCATACCAATATCGGGCGTAAAAATTCCAATTTCCGGTTGTCGCCTTTGCATTGCTCTATCGTGTCGGTACTATGCGATATTCATAATGCTATATGGTTTGTCCGTTGACGTAGTTATACACCCCATCCCAACAATCTGAATTAGAGTTATAGCTAAATTTCGCCCTGTAAACATACGGAAAAGTAAAGGCGTTGCCGCTGTAATTGTGATGGACTAATCTTAATGCGCTCTCATCGTCATACCCCGCGACGGCTGACGGCACGATTAACGCTAAATCCCCTCGATGGTATCGCTCATAAATAGAGATAATAATAACATCGGTTGCGGTATCGCCCCCAAATTCATTTTTAACGCCGCCCGCTTGCGGCCCGTTCGATTTATTCGTTACCCATACCGCATAAAGCCCCGGTCGGCTTGCTATGCCTGAAATACGGATTGT
>Ga0247609_10002309_pt1 | contig 20459 bp, 17 predicted proteins | sample 172DNAGHGlowgp2_FD_193487 | JGI IMG/M metagenome (GOLD analysis project Ga0247609, IMG submission 193487) | Sheep rumen microbial communities from Palmerston North, Manawatu-Wanganui, New Zealand - 1728 DNA GHGlow gp2 | ecosystem: Host-associated > Mammals > Digestive system > Stomach > Rumen ...
ACAATTGCAAAAATCAACTCAAAGACAGTATTCATACCTTTTACACTGCCTGATGAAACTCTTTCTATAAATATAGTACAACACAAAAGTGATTATGACAACGCAGAAATTATAAAAATCCTTGAATCTTCTCCTTACCGTAAAAATCCGGAATGTAAGTATTATGGAAGCTGCGGCGGCTGTAATATGATGCATATTCAAAGCGAATATCAGCGGGTGCTTCGTAAACAGATGTTAAATGATGCCTTCCTTGCAAATAAAATTGAGCTTCCTCAAATCCAGGTTATTTATGGTCCTGATTTTAATTACCGTTCACGTTTTCAATTTACAGACGGCGGCTTATGTCAGAAGAATGCCAATAATGTTATAACAATTGACCAATGTCTTTGCGCAGAAGCTACAATAAATGAATACTTAAAATCAACTCCTGCAGAAAATCGTCCAAAAGGGCGAACTCATTTTTTTGCAAGCTCTAAAGCAGTTGATAAATCAATCAAAATCACTTGTGAAAATCCTAAAAACAAGGAAAGTGTTCAAAATAATAGACAATCTAATAAGTCTTCAAAAAAATATAAATTCAAAGAAAACAAATATTTTGCAGGAACAGTTCTTTCTCCTCAAGACACAGAGACAGTTCAGCTCAACGGCAAAAATATTTCTTTTGATGTACGAGGATTTTTCCAGTCTAACCTTGATGTTTTTGAAAAGGTTTTGAAAATTCTTGTAGAAAAGCTTCCTTATGGTCAGAATATTTTAGACATGTATGCGGGTTGCGGGGCCATTTCCTGTTTTTTAGGTCAAAACTTTAATAATGTCACACTTGTTGAACATAACCGCGACGCACTTGTTTTTGCAGAGCAGAATATGGCAGGAATTCCTCATATAAGTTATGGAATGAGCGGAGCATCTTGGGTAAAAAACTGTTCTTCCACCTGCCCTAAGTTTGACGCCTCTGTTGTTGATCCTCCTCGCTCCGGCATGGAAAAAGAAGTGCTGGATTATTTTTGTAAATCAAACATTCCTTTTATTGCATATCTGTCCTGCAATCCAAGTACACAAAGCCGCGATTGTCAGAAGCTTTTAAAAGCCGGCTATAAAATTCAAGAAGCCTACCTTATGGATTTTTACCCTAACACAAGCCATATTGAAAGTTTGATTTTTCTTTCGCGGTCCCTGAGCCTGTCGAAGGGCAATTAAATCGGAGTATAAAATGAAAAAAATCCTTTTTTTATTTATTCTTTTAATTTTATTATACCCACTTTTTGCCGGCCAAGGCATCGAACTAAATAACATAAACTCAACCTGGAGTCGGGTTCTTCCCGGAAAACTCATCTGCGAACCACAGACAACAAGCAAAGGTTTTGCAGTAATTACAGATGCCCATTCCCTCATGTCTTTTACAAGCCAGGGCCGCATTGTTTATGAAAAAATCCTTAATCGTGCAAATGGAGCGCTTTTTGGAGTTCTTCAAAATGATTACATAGCTGTTGTTACCGCAAACTCAAAAAAAATCACACTATTAAATCCGGACGGAAAAGAGCTCTGGACCACTACAACAGATTTTAAAATAAATAAAAGCCCATACCCCGGCCGGGACGGAAGATTTTTTGTACAGGGAGAAGATGTTCTTGCCTGTTATGGCTTAAACGGCCTGCAAAAATGGAAGCTTACTACTCCCCTTCAATCTAAAATTGCAATTAATGAACTTCAAAACGGAAGCCTTATTTTAATGCTTAAAAATCTTGAAGGTGGAAAAACAAAGGCTTTGAGAATTTCTCCTTTTGGCGAAATTGAAGAAGAAATTACTTTTGCAGGAGAAGTTACCCGGGCACTTACAACTCCACAGGGAATTCTTCTTGTTTTTACAGACGGAACTTCGGGACTTTTTGATCTTGATATTAAAGAAAATAAATCAACTCACCGATGGCTGTTTAAAAAAAATTCCCTCCAGAAAACTAACAAAGACTTTTTTATCCTTTCTCAAAATAAAAATGATGTTGTATACGTTAATATAAAAGCTTCAAATATAGAAATTGATTATATAAATCTTACAGACGGATCCATAAAAGATTCCTTTGTTATCGAAGAAGATATCAACCCGGAATACGGCTGGTATAATACAAGCGGTGTATTTATTGCAGACTCAAAAAATGCCTTTTTTTACAATAATGCAGGCCGTTATATCTGGAGCGGCATTCTTCCTGCCCAGAAAAGCAAAGAAGCTCCTTCTCATACCAGTTTTACAAGAGATAACTGCTTTCTTTTATTTGGAAAAGACTGGAGCATACATGCCTTCCGTGCTGCCCGCGAAGAAGAAAATGCAGCACAACAAAATATAGACAAAAAAGATTATTCAAGTTTTTATGATATCAACACAACTTTAATGGAACTTCCCCTACCATTGCCTTTAGATAAAAATCTTCTTTTACCTGAACGAGCAGAACTCTTGAAAAAGGGAAATTACGGAGTAACAGAAAAAATCTATGCTTCACAGCTTTTAAGCATCTGCACTGCCTATAAAAATCTCATGGCAAGTTCAAATTTTGGTACCCGAATAGAAAAAAGTGTTTTTGAAACAGATTCTGCAGGCATGGAAAATATCCTTTCGCAGATAAATCTTTTTGGAACAGACACCTTCTGCGATTACACAGCCTATTTCTTAAGAAAAGAAGCCAACAAAACTTTCATTCATACACTTTTAAGGGGCATTACAACAAACGGTTATGATCCACAGGGAAAAATTCTAGAAAGTCTTGAATATCTTGCCCACAATACTCCAGAAAAAGATGAAACAATTCTAAAAGATATCTGTGATGCGGTTTATTCTGTATGTATTACAAACGGTGGAAATGCAATTGAACCTCGTGGAAAAGATACTCTTACTACACTTCTCTATCCAAAATACACTTCTGTAATCCGCGATTACGCCAGAAATACTTTGAAAAAACTTGTTGGTAAATAATCAAAAGTCGTGATATAATATATACATTATGTCATTGTCGGACGCGATCCGGCAATCCTAAATTAAAGGTGGATATATGAAAAAACTTCTTTTTATCGCTTCAATATTTTTGTTTGCTGCAAGCCTTTTTGCACTTGAAGTAAACGAACCGGAACTTAGAGTTACAGGTAATGAAACTATTGAGTTCATTAACTACACAGGACCACACAAGGTAATCGACAGCCTTGAAGCAATTAAACGCATTGGTTCTGATATGGGAAAAACAATCGTACCAGAAACACCTTCACAGGTTGGAAACAAAAATAAGTATTTTGTTATCCATGCAGTAGATGCTTCTGAAAAAGGCAAACTCGATGCCGATATCCTTTTTATTGGTGCAGACGCTACTGTTGACCATATTAAAAACCTGCGCAGAATTATCAGTGCCTATCTTTCAAGCGCTTACGGATATTCAGAAAAAGACGCAGACACACTTGCAGTATTCATAACAGTTTATAACGCAGTTTATCGCGGTCAAATTGATGTTTACAATTCAAAATATAAAGCAGTTGTAACAAAGAATCTTTCTCAAGAAAACTGTGGTCTTTCTACAAGCTATAAAGACTGGCCTGGAAAATCAGAAATTGTTATTCCTCTTTATGATATAAACGGCGGTATTTCTACTGTAGATACTTCTGTAATCAGCGACTCAACTGTTGTAGATTCAATGAAAGAAGATGACGACAAGAATGTTGATAGCCGTAAAGACATGGTAGATCTTAAAGAGCGCGAAGCCGAAAATGCAAATGATAAAGCCCAGCAGGCTCAGAAAACAGCTGCAGAAGAAAAAAAGAAGTTAGACGATACTAAGAAAGAAGCCAAGGATGCCCAGAAAAAAGCAGACAAGGCTAAGAAAGAAGCAGAAAAGAATCCAACAGAAGAAAATAAACAGAAAGCCGAAGAAGCTCAGGCTAAGGCCGATGAAAAGAAAGAAGAAGTAAAAGAACAGGAAAAGAAGACCGAAGAAGCTAAACAGGAAGCTAAAGAACAGCAGGAATTTGCAGATAAAAAGCAGAATGAGGCTTATGATGAACGCAAGGAAATTGCTAAAGACCAGCAGGAAGTTCAGGAAAAAGAAGCTGCCGAAGCAAAAATGCCTAGCGAATATGGTATTATCCTTTCTGACGAAAAGAACCTTCTTTCTCGCCTCGTACGCTTTAATACAGAAACAGGCGAAATTATCAAGAAGTCTCCTGTAACCGAGATTCGTAACCGTACAATTTATGCTCTTGGAAACGAGTTTATTGCCGTAGCCGGAGAAGATGCAGGAAATGCTGCAATTAAGCTTGTAACAATTGATCAGGTAAATATGGAAATTACAAGCGAAAGTAACGAAACTCTTGCTGCAGATTCAGTTCTTGTCCGCGATGGAAACGACTTCTACTGTGTAATTGCAGACGAAAGCAACTGGAAAGTTGGTAAGTTTGATTCAAACCTTGTACTCAAACTCAAGAGCGATGTTAATGTAAAGAGCTCTACTCCAATTACAATTACCGATTCAGGTGTAGTAATTACAGATGACGGCGGACATTTGAGACTCTTGAACAAAGCCGATTTGAAGTCAATTACACAAGTAAAGTCAGATGAGAAATAAGATTATTTAATAGTCTTAAATTTTTTTACAGTCCAGATTACTTCGTCAATCTGGACTAGCGTAAAGCGCAGGTGTTTCCCCTGGTTATTCAGGAGCCTGCGCTTTTGTTTTTCTGAGCAGATAATATAATATTCATTACCGTCATCTCCCTGTATTGCAGGCTCTACAAAAGGCATATTCCCCTTGCTAACGACATATCCGGTAACAATTACTTTTGGATTGTTCTTAAACTGTGTATTTTTTTGAACAGCAAAAAGAGAAAAACATATAAAAATTGACAATATAATTAATATACTTCTTTTCATTCTTTCTCCAACTGTACAAGGTAATATTCAAGTTCTGTATTTTTCGAAGCATAAAGAGTGAATTCGTCTACATTATAACCAATATAGTGTACAGAAAAACCAAAAGAACCTAAATCCACACCTTCAGTTTTTTGATAAATTTTCGGTTTGATTGTAGTTGTTTTATTTACTCCATTTTCTTCATATTCACATTGTATACTATTTATATCGATTGGAGTAAATTTTAAACCATCACCTCTATTTTCATCAGTTCCGCGATAGAATGAATAATATTTATCCAGATTAGTTTTGGCTAATTGTTCGCTTGTAGGTTTATCTGTATTAAATAGACAAAAAGCAAACTGTCTCATAGCAAAATCAAAATCATAAGTAATTGTTATTTTGTTTCCATTTTTATCTGTGTAGGTATAATCAGGATTATATTTTTTTAAAGCTTCTGTAATTGAATCTTTATCTATGTAACTATTTTGTGCTATTTCTTTTAATAAATTTATACCTCCGAAATTTCTTACAAGAAAAGCTCCGAATGCATAAGTATTAGCATATGCAATGTAATCAGGAATGCTGCTATTGTCCCAGCAATTAAAACCATAATTATAATAAAGATTAAAATATGGAAGTCTGCCTTTAGGTGAATCTTCATCCTTAATTTTTAAATAACTTTGGAACATATCCTCAGTTGTCATAGAAAGCATTTCTGTATACCAGACAGATGGACTTTGCCATTTATTCTTAGGATTATCTGTCATATAATTAACAGTTTTTATAATATAGTTAATCATATGATTAAATTCATGAACTAGAGTTGAATATACCATATCTGGCGAATTGGAAAGGAAAGCTGCATCTATATAAAACATTTCACATTCATTTGAATTAATCGTACCACCAAATTGCCCTTTATTTTGATCAAGATATTCTTGATTATACATATCACCCTGATAAAAATATCCAAGAGTTCCAGATTGTTGATTTTCTACGGCATCTCCAAATAAATCTGAAACTAAAATAATAATCTTATCATTACAAGGAACAAACCATTTCCTGTTATATTTTGTATAAAAAGGATCTCCATTTATTTTAGTTTCAAGTTCATAACAGGAATCAAATTTAACTCCGAGATTGTAATAAGCATCATCAGAAAGATTTATTCCTTTATTTTTTAATTTACTATTATTTTCATCTGCAAAAACATAACAGTGTTTTCCTGCATATTTACAAATACCTGTAATTTTTTCTGAAATATTACTTTTTTCTGTACTTGTATAAGTATATATTTTTCGTGTTTTACCTATACTATACGAAAGTTGATTATATCCATAAGAGATTTCACTACCATCAAATGCGGCTCTAGAAGCATCGTTAGTGGCATTTTGCATACCTTCATTTATAGCATTATTTAAGTCTCTGATAAAACTATCAGTATCTTTTTCATTTGTTTGTATAAAATCATCTACAGTACGAGTTGCATATCCTGTTTTTTTTCCTTTTATTAATTCATACGAAGTATTTAGCTTTACAAGATAAACATCTGTATTTGGCTTTATCATTGAGGAATCTATAACTTTTTCGGTAAAAGCTTCTTCTTGACTCCCTCCCCCTAGTATATCCATTAACAATTCACAACCACTAAAAACAAAAGAAAAACATATACATAATATTACAAGTACATTCTTGATGCGCATAAAAAAATCTCCAAAATATTAAATTGTGCTGCTTACTACTTCGACGTCATATTCATTACGCCATCCCAGTCATCGGCAACACCTTTTTTGATGTAATTTTTACATCTCTCTGCAAATATTAAAGCAGTTGAATCGCCTTCTGGTAACATTTTTGAAGCTTTTACAAACATTTTTCCTGCAGCAGTAAACTCTTTAACAAGATAATAGTCAAGAGCCTTATCAAACAATTCGAGTTCTTCTTTCTGAATTTTTGTAAGCTCTTCTGTGAATCCTACTACGTTATAAAGCTGTACAGGTGTAGAACGTCCAACTACGCGAACTTTATCCAGGCGGCGAACAGTAATTTTTCCCTGATTAGCTCCTGTATTTGCCATTTCCCAGGTATCTTCGGAACACATAATCCAGGTGCCGTAAACTTTATTTACACCTTCAAGACGGCTGGCAAGGTTTACAGTATCACCAATCATTGTATAGTTAAGTTTACTGAATTGTTCTGTTTTACTTCCCATAAGGCCAACGAAAGCTTCTCCGGAGTTTATACCAATACGGGTCTGCAAAGGTTTAAGAACTATCTCTTCTTTTGTTCCGTCTTCTTTTTCAATTTCTACAGGCTCAAACAAATCCTGATGTGTTGTATTAAATTCAACTTCGGCCTTTTTCATGCGTATAGCCGAATCAAGACAAAGATATGCCCATTCTTCCGGAGTATGTGTTCCAAGCGGGTCAGGCGCACCAAACATAGAAATAATGGCATCACCTTCGTATTTATCGATATTTCCGTTGTTTACAAGAATTTCATTAGACATAGATCCAAGATATTCGTTAAGAATTTCAATGAGTTTATTTGGTCCTTCATCCTTGTAAATTTTACCAATGCTTTCGCTCAAAGTTGAGAATTTCTGAATATCAGAGAACAAAGCTGTAATACATTTTTTCTGACCTTCTGTCTTAAAGGCATCCGGGTTAGCACGAAGCTGAGCAACTGTATCTTTGTTTGCAAAAGAAGCCGCAATTTCGGTAATAAAGCGTTTTTCACGGCTGCTTACAACGTAACGATAAATTACTCCTGCAAGGAAATCCAGAATTGAATAGAAAATTACACCGCCAACCATTGGAATGTAAATCTGGAACAAAGGCAGTGTCACGAGGAAGCCTGCAATAAGTAAAATTGTTGCAATTCCCGAAACAAGATTTTTAACAGCACCGGGAGCTTTTATTAAAGCCAAAGCAAGAATAATAGATACAATAAAACAAATTATAAGTCCAACATACCATGGCAGCGGAGTTATAAAGTTTCTTGTAAGAACTGTATTCATTATGTTTGCGTGAATAAGAACGTTGATATACTGCTTTGTAAATGGGTTGGCACCGATATCTGTTGTAGAAGCTGCAGTATGACCAAAAATCATATATTTGCCGCTTACATCTTTTTTAAAACTTTCTACCAGAGCCAGATAATCATTTATATTGTTTTTGATTTCGTCAAAGGTATAAGAAAAAATATCAAGTAAACCAAGTTCCGGATTATTGTATTCACTTTCAGGATTTTCTTCAAAGAAAGCTTTTATATCATTAAAAAATCCGGCCTTTGCAAAAGCAAGAACTTCGTCAAAGAATTGATTTCTTGCATCGTAATAGTTGTCATAATCTTCTTGAGTAAGTCCGTCAATGTAATTTCCATTATCATCCCGGCCTGTACAAAGATTTAATAATGTTGTTTTGTAATCTTTAAGCTCATTATAAAAATCAAGCAGAGAAGCAAGTTCTGCGTAATAAGGCAGAGGACTTCCTTCATTATCAAAAATAACAGGCAGATTATTTGACATGTCAGAATCGTCATCTTCGCCAAATAAAAGCCTTAAATTATTAATAAGAGATTCTTCTACTTTATCAAGCTGCAAAAGGTCGTATACATAAATTGTATTACAGCCATAAAGGAATTTTGAATTTTCTTTATTTTCCTTTGCGGCTTCGTGCTGCCAATTAATAAGAAGCTTTCCATGTTCATCAAGAGGAATTGTTACATCCTGCGGCTCGCTTTCTCCAGGGAACAAGGCATTTTTAAGAATAAGGGCATTTTTCTTACGTTCAAATTCTTTTATTCCAAGAATGTCCATTAAAGGCCAGAAGGTAAGCTGTCCAAGATATTTACCGTCATATTCATAAAAAAGTTCCTGGCGGCGGCGTACACCATCATTATCGATATTTGAGTTTGTATAACCTACACCCCTTGCGTGTCTTACAAGAAGATCCATTGCAGGGGTAAAGCCCTGTTTTTCATCAGGATAAGTTTCATTAAAGTTATAAGTATTATCACTTATAATATAATGCATTGGATCATTTATTTTTGCAAACATCATATTATTGCGGATAAAATTAATATCTTTCTGGGTAATTGATGAATAATTTAAGTTGATAAGGTTTACGGTAAGATAGGTATTTCCAAAAAATTGAATTGCCTTTGCAAAATAATCATCGTTATCAAATGCAATATTGTTTTCTACATAGGTATAAAGCTCGTCGTAAATAGGATCTATATAATCACTGATTACAGAATCTGCAAGGTCGTGGGCTTCTGAAACTTCATACCCCTGCTCCAGTGCTGTTGGAACCGCATGCATTAATTCTTTAGTCCACTGCTCCGCTTCGGATATTTTTCCGTTTACATTGTTTATGGCGTTAGAAGCAACTGATTTACCAGAAGGAGAAATATACTCAATATCGAATATACTTGCACTGGCATTCAGTTCTTTAAGACGGATAAGTACATTTGCAAGAATATCACGGCTCCAGGGCCATTCACCAAGAAGGTTAATATCTTCATCAGAAATTGCAACAACAACAACCTTGTCGTCCATAGGCGGATCTTTAGTTAAATGAATAAGTCCATCATAGAGACGAAAATCAAGTTTTTCAAAAAGGTTAAATACACAGAAAAGTGAAATGATACCGGCAAGAATGGTACTAAAAAGGAGGTTAAAAATTAAAGCTTTATTTTTCATTCCTATATTATATCAGAATAATATAGAATTTACCATTTTTTTTATTCGATGGATATTGAAAAAAACGGAGCGAATGTTCGTGTTTTGTGGAGCGTCCTCTTCTTTTAGCGGAGCAAAACACGGTTCTTCGCGGAAGTTTTTTTCAAAACAATAGAAGTATTTTATATTGGTAATTTTTTATTTATTATGATACAGGAGGAATGTAAACAAACCATTTTCCATTTAATTTTTTAAACTCGTAGTAAATGGCGTCCGGCATATCTTCGCGAAGTTGTACTGCTTTTACGTGAGTTTTAGAAATATAACGGATTTCGTCTATCTGGCTGTTTTTTCTTGCCGGAATAAATACAAACTTAAAGTAGTCTTCTATAGTTTTAAGTTCAATCAGCTTGTTAGGTAGTTTTCTTTGAGCCTTACGTAAGTTTACAGGATTTTTATAATATTCCTTAGATTCTTCTTCAATGTAGTTGAGCCATTCAAGAGTATCCTTTGTTTCCATAATAATGGCAAGATCAGAAATTATATGAAGAATCTCATTCTTATCGTCTGTAAATTCCTGTTTAGTAACAGCTTCGGCAACATCAAGGTTTGCAATAGAACGAAGATATTCATCGTCTGAGCCATCCCCTTCTTCTTCAATAACAATTACATTATCATCTTCTGAAACTTCTTCTACAATTGGCTCTTCAACTTGTGGTGTTTCATTTTCCACTACAGGAGCTTCTGTTTCCTGCGGAGCTTGATCCTGCTTTGTAGCACAGGCCGAGAATATAATTGCCAACAAAACTGCAATTGCAGCAAATGTAAAAATTCTTGTCTTTTTCATATATAGAAAATATAACATCTATTGCGCCTTTTCGTCAAATAAGATACAAATAATTATATGATAAAAGCAGTTTTTCCGGGTTCTTTTGACCCTCCGACAAACGGACATCTTGATATTATTCACCGCGCTTCTAAACTTTTTGATAATCTTGATGTTTTAATTTCGGTAAATCCTAACAAACAGTATATGTTCTCTGAACAGGAACGACTAGACATGCTTACCACTTTACTTAAAGATTACAAGAACGTTCAGATTCATGTTTGGGAAGGATTAATTGTAAATTATGCCAAAAAGGTTGGCGCCAATGTTCTTATAAGAGGCATACGCAGCATAAATGATTTTTCTTACGAGTTTGAACTTGCACATATGAACCAGAAGCTCAACCCCGAAATTGAAACTATGTTTTTACCATGTAAAGAGAAATTCGGCATAGTAAAATCAAGTTCAATTAAAGAGCTGGCAATGTTTGATGGAGATATATCCCGCATGGTACCACCACTGGTCGAAAAAGCCCTCAAAAGCAAGCTTGAAAAATAATTTTTAGAGGTAAAATAATGAGGAAAGATTTATCATCTCTTTTTACACGCTGGTTTGCCGCAATAGCAGTCACAACTATGCTTCTCTGCGGTATTTCTTGTGCAAGTACAGGAAGTTCACCAAAAGAAGCAGAAGTAAACTTTGACACAAATGCACTTTTAGGAACCTGGTTCTGGAATTTTGGTTATGATCAGGATCAACTGGTAAATGAACAGATAACCTTCAAAAAAGACAAAACTTTTGAATTATTCCATATTCAGCCTGGTGAATGGGGAGAATGGGATAATGGTGTTTATTCCATTATAAATGAGCCAAAACATGGAACAACACTTTTACTTAATATTAAATCCTTCAAAAATGCAGCAGATGCAAAATGGGAATCAACTGATGTAAAACTATATTTTGGAATTGAAAGCTTTAGCCCTGATCATCTTTTTATGAACCGCTACAGAAGGGATTTTACTGCTGTTGGCTGGACTGTCCAGGATTTTGACCCAGGCATTTGTAATGATTTCCACAAAGTTACAGACGGAACAAAAGAAAACCTTATTGGAAAATGGACTTTTAATAAAAAAAGCCGTTCTGTTAGCTGGGATGAAAGCTGGGTTTTTAATGAAGATAATACAATTGAGGTTTTAACTGAAGAAGATGAAAATAAAGAAGTTTATAAAGGAACTTATGCTGTAGAAAAAGCAAAAACAGGCATTGTTCTTCATCAGATTCTTACACAAATAAACGAAAACGATAATGGATTTAAAGCATTAAATCCTCCAATGGAATTCTGGTATGATTATAAAATCTGTAATGAAAATCTTATAAGTGTAAATACAATTAAAAATAAAATTGGAGGCGAAGAACACGCTTATACTCCAAATATTGAAAATTTTTATTACCGTGATATTCCACTAGAAACAGTAACTTATCATTGGGACAATTACACTTTCAATGATTACTACCCTGCCGGCACTGTCTATGAAACTTTAGGAATGGATAAGATTTATCTTTTCAATGGAGTTCCACAAAGACTTCTTGAACAGCAGCTCGACGGCTGGTATGACAATGCTGACCTTAAGGGCGAGCCTGTAACAAAAATAGCTGCAAATGATACAAATACACATGAATATTGGGCAAAATGGTCTTTATTCTTAAACAGAAGTGACTGGATTGACGGCAACACGCAGGAACAGGTTCATAATCACGAATTTTATATGCCTGGAAATCTTCTTTTCCCTTATATGAGCTATCCTAAATCATTAGTAGAAAGTTTTCCTGGTAAAGGAGACACAGTTTATGTACTTTTATCTGGAAAAATGTCTGAAAATTTCAAGGGCTGGTGGGGACTTCGTCTTGTAGATCAGAGCGACGGATGGTTTGAAATTGCAAATGACTGGCATTATGCAGAAATCAATAAAGGCGAATTCAGCCATCTTTTTGAATTAAAATTCATCGAAAATGCAAGAGCACAAACTCCAGACAAAATTGACTTTAACTTAAGCTATAATCCAGATCATCTTGACGAACCAAGAACAATCAGCGACTTTAAGTTTGTAGTTCTTGAGGGTAATTCAAAAGATATTATTGAACACACCTTCAATTACGGAGGCTTTACTTATACAGCTAAATCTATAAAGAATCACGATTATTATCTTCCTAGTCCAAAATCCTTCCAGAATTTACCATGGCAGTTATATAATCAGGACTTTGTTGACTGGTATGATAATCCGGAATTTATGGGAAATCCTGTAAAAGTACTTTCTGCCGCTGATAATTCAAAGGCAAAGACCTTCTATGGAAAATTTAATCTTGTTTTTGGTCCTGCCAATAAAGATCTTTATTCGGATACACATGCCTTTGTAAAATCTGTTATTCCAGATGCAAAAATTAATCCAAAAGCCGGAGACATTGTAAAAGTTATTGTAACAGGTACTTTATCAAAGGATTATGAAGGTCGTGTAGGATTGAGTTTAAATAATACTGCCGACGAAAAAAACTGGATTTGGTTAGGAAGCGACTGGCATTATATTTCAACAAAAGACAAGAAATTTGAAACATTCTTTGAAATCAAAATAGAAAAAGATGCTAATTTCAAAACAATTGATGATTCACTGTTCCGTTTAATGCTTAATCCAGAAAAAGAAGGTATGGTTTATAAGTTTTCAGATGTCCATTTTGAGTTTGCAGACAAAGATCCTTTTGTAAAAACAGAAGCTCAGACAAAGCATGTTTCAATTAAACCATGTCCAGAAGGCTTTGAAGTAACAGTAACAAAGCTTGATTCCGATGGTGGTGACTGGCAGGGAGGTTTTGATTTCAGTCATAACGAAGATGTATATGTTCCTGGCACTACTGTTTACGGAAGATATACTAATGCTTCAATTCCTATAAATTATCTGAACGAATATAAGACAGTTACTTTTATCTGGCCATTCTGCGAAAAGGGAAAAATCTATAACTTTGAATATACCTGGACAGATTCAAAAAACAAATGGCATGGTGAAAACATCAAGGTTCTTGCTACAACAGGTTCTGGTGAATTCAATTATAAACCTCTTGATAGTATTGATATATATTTTGATTCCAACAAAAAAGAAACAAACCTGATTGTTTCAAACTTTACAATTGATAATATTTTGAAAGCTGTTGGCAAGCATATTGATATGGTTGATTCTGTCCGTGTTGAATTCCCATTTATTTCCGGAAAAAATGACTGGAGCAATACTAACTGGGTATTCGGAAGCAGCTGCGATGTTTATCCAACCTTTAATGAAAACGATACTTTCTATACAGAACTTTTCACAAAAGGAAAATCAAATATTTTAGGTGATCACAATTTCTGGTATGGCGATAAAAAGAAAATTAATGAGGAGCTTTCAAAATACCCTGAAGTCTGGACAGACCTGCGCATTCACATGCATGTAAAAGGAAATCCTGATTACGTAAATAGCTGGATTCAAACAAATCGTACTAAGGAATTCCCTTTTACACCGGCAAAATTTTAACAGCGGAACGTCCTCTTCGTTTAGTGGAGCAAAACATGGTTCTTCGCGTGAGCATTTTTCAAATGTTTGTTCACACTTGACACATTGTGTCAAAATAAGTATATTTACATAATTACTATTTATATGATTTTAAAGTGAGGTTACATATATGGCAGTACCTAGATCAAAAGTATCAAAGGCAGTAACAAAAAGACGCCAGACAATCAATATGAAGCTTAAGGCTCCACAGCTTGTTGAATGCAATAACTGCGGAAACCTTGTACAGTCTCACCATGTTTGTCCAAAATGTGGATTCTACCGCGGACGTCAGATTATTACACCAGAGATCAACGGATAATTCAGGAGATTAAAAATGGACGAATTGTTTGAAAAAATGCAGAAACTGATTGTTGAGAAGTTGGACATCGATGCAGCAAAAGTTACACTCGATGCTTCTTTCAGAAATGACCTTGGAGCAGACAGTCTTGATACTTACGAGCTTGTTTATGCAATCGAGGAAGAACTTGGTGTAAGCATCCCTGATGAAAAGGCCAACGAATTCGAAACAGTTCGTGATGCTTATGATTTCATCAAATCTGAATTGGATAAATAATTAAAAGACAAAACGTCTTTATTAAGAAAGTACAAGTGATGAGCTTGTACTTTTTTTTTTGAGATGGGGTCCCTGAGCCTGTCGAAGGGCAATACACATGGATAAAAAACGCAAAGAATCACTAAACACCTTTTGCAAAAAAGTAAAAATCCGCTTTAAGAATCTTGAACTTCTGGATCTTGCATTTCATCACAGAAGCATTACAAATGAAATGAAGCATATTCAGAACAATGAACGCCTTGAATTTTTAGGAGATTCTGTTCTGGGAATTGTGACTGCTGCATATCTTTATAATAATTTTTCTAATCCCGAAGGGGATCTTGCAAAAATCAAATCTGCTGTTGTTTCAGAAAAAGCCCTTGCCCCTATTGCCTTAAGCTTTGGCATTGATAAATTACTGATTTTAGGAAAAGGCGAAGAATCAAGCGGAGGGCGTACTAAACCTGCCATTTTAGCAGACTGTATGGAAGCTATCATAGGAGCATATTACCTTGATTCCGGTTACAAATGTGCAGAAAAATATGTTTTAGAGTTCATAGTTCCCGAAATTAATAAAACAATTTCTACCGGCACTAAAGATTATAAAACCCAGCTGCAGGAATTATATCAGAAAAAGACAAAATCAACCCCAAAATATGAACTTGCAGAAAAAACCGGCCCGGCACATGATCAGGTTTTTACGGTTTATGTTGTATTGAATGATAAAAGATTTGGCCCCGCCTCCGCAAAATCCAAAAAAGAAGCCGAACAAATAGCAGCCAAAATGGCATTAGATTCTTTCTTTTAGTGGAGCAAAACACGGTTCTTCGCGGGAGCTTTTTTTCATAATCACAAATGAATTTCTTTATTGATTTTTTATAATTCATAATTTATAATGATATAATACTTATTTGTAGAGTTTTCCGGAGGAAATAAGAGATGAAATTATCAAAAAAATTGATTATGGTTACTGTTATGATTGGTGCTGCTGCGATGGCATTTGCTCAGGCTCAGTCAGTTCAGAAAAAATCAAACAGTTCAAATAATGAAACATACGTAGAAAACGAATATCTTAACGATATTGATACAGAAATCATCATCGGGCTTGCCGAAGCTGATGACCTTGATACAAAACTTGTTGCCCTTCAATATATAAATGATGCAATCGAAGAAGGAAATACTTCTGAAGGTGTTATTAAGGCTTTGGATACACTTGCAGGAGAAGGTGTTCTTTCTGAATCAAGAACAAACGGACGTAAAGTAAACAACTTCCCTGAAGTTAGACGTCAGGCTTGCCTTCTTATGGCTAAAGTTCCAACAGAACACACAAAAAATCAGTTGATTAATATTATGGTTGCAGAAGATGAACCAATGGTTCTTTCAGCTGCCGTTCAGTCACTTGGAATTATCAATCCAGAAAACACAAGTGAAGTTATAGAAGCAATTTCATGGATTAACAAAAGAAATGCTGCTTTAAACCCAACAAGCAGTCTTGCATGGCAGGTTGTAGATACTTACGAAAAACTTGCTCCAAATGCAGACAACCGCACAATGAGAGTAATATCCGGCAGCCTTACAGAAATCGCAGGAAATTACCGCTATACAACTCCTGTAAGAGATAAAGCAAAGACTCTCCTGAAGAAACTTTCTAATTCTTCTTCCGGAAAAAACTCAAAATCGGACGAAAAATAAGTCTGGAGTAACCTTTGGAACCAATTATTCTCGCTTCATCCTCGCCTCGCCGACAAGAAATTCTTAAAATGCTCAAAATTCCTTATAGGGTTATCATGCCAAACATTGATGAAACAATTTCAACAATGCTTGCGCATGAAGAAATTCCTGAATTACTTGCAAGAGAAAAAGTAACTGCTGTTATTCGCTCACTTCCTGCAGGTCAAGAAATCCCCTGGGTTTTGGGTGCAGATACAATCATTTCTTATAATGGTTCTCTTTATGGAAAGCCTCAGGACCAGGACGAAGCATTTAAATTCTTAAAAGAATTTCAGGGAAACACCCATACAATTCTTACAGCTTTAGTTCTTTATAACGGAAAAACACATTCTACTACATCAAAATTATGCAAAACAGAAGTAACTTTCAGCCAGCTTTCTGATGAAGAAATTCAGTGGTATGTAGACACCGGTGAATGGCATGGAGCTGCCGGAGGTTACCGCATTCAGAGTCTTGCTTCTATGTTTATAAGTCATATCAATGGCTCTTATTCAGGTGCCATCGGGTTGCCTATTTCGGAGCTTTACGATATATTAAAAGAACAGGGATACAAAATCCTTGAATAGAGCCGTCGGCTCAAATATCTTCCGTGCGTAAGGAGCTTTGCTCCGATCGTATCGAGAAACAGAGTTTGGAAGGGGAAAGGGTACGAGCCCTTCGACAGGCTCAGGGACCGCTCAGTTGGTTTTATTGCTTTCCCCGTGAAGGAGTTAATCATGGCTGTTGTTACCATGAAGAACCTGCTTGAATCCGGAGTACATTTCGGTCATCAGGTAAAACGCTGGGATCCACGTATGAAGAAGTATATCTTCGCAGAACGCAATGGAATCCACATTATTGACTTGCAGAAGACAATCGCTGCAATTAAAGACGGATATGATGAAGTTCGTCGTGTTACTGCTGCAGGAAAATCAGTACTGTTCGTAGGAACAAAAAAACAGGCTCAGCAGGCTGTACAGAAAGAAGCTGAACGCTGTGGAATGTTCTATGTAAACAACCGCTGGCTTGGTGGTATGCTTACAAACTTTGCTACAATCAAAAAATCACTTCAGCGCCTCAAGAAAATCGAAAAGATGGAAATTGACGGCACATTCGAAAATCTTACAAAGAAAGAAGTAGCTGCCCTCCAGAAGGAAAAGGCTAAGCTCGAAAAGAACCTTGGCGGTATTAAGGAAATGAAAGAACTCCCTGGATGTATCTTCATTATCGATACTCACAAGGAACAGCTTGCAGTTGCAGAAGCCCGCAGAATGGGTATTCCAATCATTGCCGTAGTAGATACTAACTGTAACCCAGAAGGTATTGACTACCCTATTCCTGGAAACGATGACGCTATCCGCGCTATCTCATTGTTCACATCAATCATTGCTAACGCTGTAATTGAATCAGACAACGAAGCAGGTCTTAAGATTCTTGAAAACCTTAACGACGATGAAGAAGTTGTTACAGATGCAGCTAAAAAAGATGAAGATGAAGAAATTGTTGACTATTCAAACTATCAGCCAACAGAAATTAAAGAAGAAGACCGCGAAGCTGACGAAGCTGAAAGTCTTGTAGACGAAGATAAAATTTATAAGGACTAATATATGGCATTTACAGCAAGTGATATTAAAAACCTGCGTGAAATGACAGGTGCCGGAATGATGGAGTGTAAGAAAGCACTTACAGAATGTGACGGCAATATTGATGAAGCAGCAAAATATCTTAAAGAAAAAGGTCTTGCTGCAGCTGCAAAACGTGCAGACCGCGCTACTGCAGAAGGACGCCTTTTTATCCGCAATACTGGAGACAAGGTTTACGTTGTAGAACTTACATGTGAAACAGACTTTGTTGCAAAGAATGCAGATTTTATCGCTCTTGGCGAAAAGATGCTCGACGTATCTATCGAAAAGGGTTATACAAAGGTAGAAGAAGAACATACAAAGATGCTTGAACCACTCAAGGTTTCTATCCGCGAAAACATGAATGTTGCAAAGGTAGAAGTTATTGATGTTCCAGCCGGATGTACAGCTTCTTACTATATCCACTCTGATTACAAAACTGGTGCTGTTGTAGTAATCAGCGGATCTACTGCCGATGTTGTTAAGACATTTGCTTATGACTGCTGTCTCCACATTGCAGCCTTTACACCAGCTTATACATCTAAGAAAGATGTTCCACAGAGTTACGTTGATGAACAGAAAGAAATCTTCAAGGCTCAGATGGACCAGGATGAAAAGATGGCTTCTAAACCGGAAAATGTTAAGGAAGGAATCTTACAGGGTAAGGTTAACAAGCACCTTGCAGAAATCTGTTTTGAAGACCAGATGTTCGTAAAGGATGACAAAAAGACTGTAACTGCAAAACTCGCAGAAGTTGGCAAAGAAGCAGGAGCAACTCTTGCTTTTGTTACTGCTAAGCTTTTTGTACTTGGTAAGTAGAATTAATAAGGCCCTTCGACAGGCTCAGGGACCACACATTTGGGGGCCCTGAGCTTGTCGAAGGGGCAATAAAAGGAGATTAAAAATGGCTGAAAACACAGAAGAGAGAATGGAAAAGACTATTGCGTCTTTAAAAGATTCTTTAAACACTATCAGAACTGGACGTGCCAACGCTGCAATCTTTGATAAGGTTCGCGTAGATTATTACGGCACTAAATCACCGCTTAATCAGGTTGCCACTATTCAGATTCCGGAAGCAAGATCTGTAATAATTCAGCCCTTTGATAAATCTCTTATAACCGAAATCGAAAAGGCAATTCAGGTTGCTGACCTTGGTTTTAATCCTTCCAATGATGGAAAGGTTATCCGCATTACTATCCCAGCTCTTACTGCAGACCGCCGTAAGGAACTTGTAAAACAGGCTAAAACAATTGCCGAAAACAGCCGTACTGCAATCCGCAATATCCGCCGCGATGGTAATGATGACCTTAAAAAACAGCAGAAGGACGGAACTTTGACAGAAGACGGTCTTAAAACCGAAACTGACAAGCTCCAGAAACTTACAGACAAATACATCGAAGAAATCAACAAGATTTACGATGCAAAAGAAAAGGAAATCCTGAACTAGTGTCTTTGGATAAAAACAATCTTCCGCTTCATGTTGCCATTACAATGGACGGAAACGGAAGATGGGCAACTCAACGAAAACTTCCCCGCTCTGCCGGTCACGATAAAGGCCTTCATACAGTAAAAACTATTGTCAAAGCAGCCTCGGATCTGGGCATTAAGCATCTTACACTTTACATTTTTTCTACAGAAAACTGGAAGCGTACAGAAGCAGAAGTGGGATTTTTGATGAATTTAATCCATACACACTTAAAGCAGGAGCTCGATTTTTACAGAGAAAACGGTATCAAACTTAATCACATAGGAGATTTAGACGCGCTTCCTCCTGCAATAAAAAAAGATATTACAGAAGCCATCGAAGATACCAGAGATTTTAAAGGAATGATTTTGAACCTTGCAATCAATTATGGTGGCAGGGACGAAATTATCCGAGGAATTAAAAAAATTATAAAAAGTGGTGCAAGCGAAGATCAGATTACTGAGGAATTTATTTCAAAATCGCTTGATATGCCTCAAAGTCCTGACGTTGATTTATTAATCCGTACAGGCGGCGAGAAAAGACTTAGCAATTTCCTGCTCTGGCATATTCCTTATGCAGAACAGATTTATATAGATAGGCTCTGGCCTGACTACACAGTAGAAGAATTTTATGCTAACATAGAAGAGTTTCAGACCAGAAACAGAAGGTTTGGTGCAGAAAAAGCATCAAAGTAAAAAGGTAATTTATGAACAAAGTAGCAAAACGACTTTTAGTATTTTTTATAGGTCTTCCAATTATAATTGGAATAACTACTCTTGATTATTACAATCACATTGCTCTAAATATTGTTGCTATTTTTGCTTCTGCTTTTGCCGCACATGAATTCTATAACATGGCTAAACTCAAGTTTAAGATGTTTCCAAAAACACTTGTTATAATTCTAACATGTGCACTCCCCTTTTTAGCCTATAATTCAATTTTAGTAGACATGGACTTTTCAAACCTATCCTGGTTTTTAGTTCTTGAAATATTTATATTTATGGGAGCAGAATCAATCATTGCAAAAGATTTTACAGATTCTGTTTCTAAAATTGCAGTAACCATTCTTATTTTATTCTACTGCGGATTTATGATTACTTTCATTACAAGAATGACAGCCATAAAAGATAATGCAACAATTT
>Ga0247609_10002311_pt1 | contig 20447 bp, 16 predicted proteins | sample 172DNAGHGlowgp2_FD_193487 | JGI IMG/M metagenome (GOLD analysis project Ga0247609, IMG submission 193487) | Sheep rumen microbial communities from Palmerston North, Manawatu-Wanganui, New Zealand - 1728 DNA GHGlow gp2 | ecosystem: Host-associated > Mammals > Digestive system > Stomach > Rumen ...
ATTCTCTTGCCGCTGTTTATCTTTCTGGCGGTCTTTGAATCGGACATTGCATCTTTTACTTTTTTGTACAAAGCTTCTGCAATCGCAGGAACTATTAACATTACCGAAGGCTTGAAAACATTGATGTTTGCTGCAATATTCTCAATGCTGTCGTTAATGCAGATGGTCGCACCATAACAGAGAATTCCCAGGTTATCAACCGTTAATTCAAATGTATGATGAACCGGCAATACACTTAAAACCACCTTGGGTCCGGGGACATTGGATGCAAAATCAAGTCTGTGAATTTCCTTTAAATTGCTCACAATATTGTTCTGGGAAATCATAACTCCCTTGCTCACACCGGTCGTACCCGAAGTGAAAAGAATCTCACATTCCCTGGCGGGATTTGTTTCGGGCATTTCAACTTCTTTGGTCTTTAAAAATCCCTTATATTCCTCGCCTGAAAGGCAGTGTATCTTTTTGACTTTTTTAATCGTCTTTTTGGCTTCTTCTGCAGTCTCTTCAAATTCCTCGTCATAAAGAATCACATCTACGTCGCCTGCTTCGAATAGATACATCATTTCTTTTTTAAGAAGCATTTTGTCGATGGGAATGACCACGTTTCCGCTTATGATGACAGCAAGAAAAGACACAATCCATTCATAGCTTGTGCCGCCTAAAATTGCTATATGTTTTGCTTTGTAATTGTTACCGACAAAAGATGATGCAAGTGCATATACATCGTTTCTTAAATTTCTGTAAGTCCTGTCTGTAATAACTTCATCCCTGAAGAAACGATATGCAATGTTGTCTGAATATTTCTCGTAAATCTCGTCTGTAAATTCTTTTATCGTGCTGAAATTATCACTCATATATATCCACTCTTCTTTTTAATCGAATAGTATTACAAGGGAAGATTGAAAACCTTCGCGAAATTGTTGTAAAGGATCATTTCCCTGACATCGTCGGAAAGATTTAATTTCCTGAATCTCTCGTATTCCTTCTTCGGATTCCACATCGGGAAATCGCTTCCGAAGAAAAATCTCTCCGGTCCGAAATGATCTATAAATCTCTCCGCCGTGGCGTTGTCGATCATAAACAGAGAACTCGATGTGTCGTAATAAACGTTGTCAAGCTTGGGATTGTGGATTGAATCCTTCCATCTTCTGTATCCGCCGAAGTGCGCGCCGATTACAGTTAATCCGGGAAATTCCCTTGCTACCTTTACCATCTTTTCTGGAGCGGAAAAATCATATCTGTCATCGCCCATATGGAACAAAACCGCCAGTCCCTCATCTTCCATTGCCTTGTATATCGGGAACATCTTGGGATCGTCTATATCGTAACGCTGCATATCATTGTGATATTTAACGCCGCGAAGTCCCAGTTCCTTGACTCTCGCAAGCTCTTCTTTGAAGTTTTCGTAATCCTTGTGCATGGATGCAAATCCTATAAGATTCGGATGCTTTGAAACTTCACCCGCGATAAAATTGTTGATACTTTCAACCTGAAGAGGTGAAAGTGCGGATGAACAGACAAGCGAGTAAGATGTTCCGAGTTCTTCCTCACATTTTAAAAGACTGTCAACCGATGCATCCGAACTCATCGATATTCCGTAGAACTCACCTATCGATTCGCTTGCCTTAAAAGCAATTTTAGTCGGAAAAATGTGCGCATGCGCATCAATTATTCTCATTTTTCATTTTCTCCGGTATTTAAATTTTTTTATTCTTCTGTTTTTTCTTCTGCCTTCTCTTCTATCTTTTCTTCCGCTTTTTTCTTGCCGAAAAGAAGGTCGAAATCATTTTCCTTGTAGACAAAAATCATCGAGAAAATCATCAGTGCAAAACCGACGGTGATAAAGCTGTCCGCAATATTGAATACGGGGAAGTTGATGATTTCGACATAAATCATGTCAACCACGTATCCGTGGAAAAGCTTTTCTCCGTTAAAAATTCTGTCTATAAGATTGCCGATGGCTCCGCCGCATAAGCAGAGCAGGCAGATTCTCGCGATAATAAATTTCTTTTCAAAAGGCATTTTGTAATAAAAATATGTCAGTGCAGCAAGGACAATGGGAGTGAGAATTATGAACAGAACCTGCTTGTTCTGAAGCATTCCCCATGCCATTCCTTCGTTTCTGACAAAATATATTCTTAATACCTTGTTGATTATATAAAATCCGTCCGTACCTTTTACGTAAAGAAGTGTAAGGCGTTTGGTCCACTGGTCCAGAAGCACGATTCCGAGAACGGCCAGTATTGGGATAATATATTTTTCAAGTGCTTTTTTCATGTGTAAATCCTATAAAATATTAATTCCGTTTTCGGAAGCAATTTCATATACTTCCTTGGGCCAGATTGAAGACTGAACTTCGCCGATATGTGCTCGCTGTAAGAAGAACATGCAGATTCTCGACTGTCCTATACCTCCGCCTATGGTGTAAGGAAGTTTTTTTTCGAGAACGGCCTTCTGGAAAGGCAGTTCCATTCTGTCTTCGCAGTTTTTCTTCTTTAACTGATAACGAAGCGAATCCTCATCCACTCTGATACCCATTGAAGAAATCTCGAACGCAGAGCCGAGGATGGGATAATAAACCAGAATGTCTCCGTTTAATTTCCAGTCATCGTAGTCGGGAGCTCTGCCGTCGTGAGGCTCGCCCGATGCAAGGTCGTCACCGATCTGCATGAGGAATACCGCACCCTTTTCTTTGGTGATAAGATTCTCTCTTTCCTTGGGAGTCTTGTCGGGATACATGTTTTCAAGTTCCTGTGTGGTAATGAAAAAGATTTCATTAGGAAGGAACGGATCCATGAAATGGTATTTGCCGCAGATATAAAACTCGGTCTGCTTGATAGCCATGTAGATTCTGAAAACAGTTTCTTTTAAGGTGTCGAAATTTCTTTCGTCCTTGTCGATTATTTTTTCCCAGTCCCACTGATCGACATAGATTGAATGAAGATTGTCCGTATCCTCATCTCTTCTGATGGCGGTCATATCGGTATAAAGGCCTTCGCCCTTTTTAAAGCCGTACTCGTGAAGAGCCATTCTTTTCCATTTTGCAAGAGAATGAACGATTTCAACCTCTGCATCGCCATGCTCTCTGATGCCGAACTTAACGGGTCTCTCAACACCGTTTAAGTTATCATTTAAACCTGAAGAAGGCCATACGAAAAGGGGAGCCGATACTCTGGTCAAATTGAGTGCATCGGCTAATGCTCTTTCAAAATAGTCTTTTACTTCCTTGATTGCTACTTCTGTTTCTTTGATGCTCTGAGGGGATCTGTATCCCTTCGGTACATAAATGTGTTCCATTTTCTCCACTCTCGTCTTTCATTTTTATATGTCGGGCGAATTCACACAATCCGCTCATTATAAACTGCATAACTAATATATTATATACTAAAATGCTCTCTATTTCAATTACAGGCGTTAATCCGTGATGATGAAACGCATATCCCTTATAAACTTTTCCGCTGTCTCAAGGAGCTTTTCCTCATCTCTCTCGGGCAGTCCGCACATATCGTAATTTATCTCAAATCCGGGAATACTGCCGTTTACAAAGCGTATTTTCTGAGGATATGAGTTTATAAAATCAACCAGCTTGTCGGGATCGACTTTGGCCTTCGGATACAGATCTACCCTTATTTTTCCTTCCGAACCTCTTACCAGAGTCACGTACTCTTCCCTGGCAGTACTCTTTAAAAGAGCCAATCGTAAAAGATAATCGGCCTGCTTCGGAACTTTGCCGAAGCGGTCATTTAATTCCTCGACCATCTCATCGTAATCAACTTTGCCGTTAATCGAGGCTATTCTCTGATACATTATGAGTTTTTCGTTCTCGTTTATTATGTATTCTGGAGGCATGTAGGCATCGATGTTTAAGTCGATTCTCGTATTGTAATCGTCGATTCTCTCTTCGCCCTTCGCTTCGATGATCGCATCGTTTAGCATCTTGCAGTAAAGTTCGTAACCGACCGCTTCCATATGGCCCGACTGCTTATATCCCAAAAGATTTCCGGCGCCTCTTATTTCAAGATCCCTCATACTGATCTTAAAGCCGGAGCCTAAATCCGTGAATTCACGAATCGCTTCAAGACGCTTCTGTGCGATTTCACTGACAACCCTGTTCTGCTGATACATAAGGAACGCATAAGCGCTTCTGTTGCTTCGACCGACTCTGCCTCTTAACTGATAAAGCTGTGCGAGCCCGAATCTGTCGGCGTGATCGATGATTATGGTATTGACGTTTGGAATATCGAGACCGGTTTCAATGATGGTCGTTGATATAAGTACGTCTATTTCTCCGCGTACAAATTCATACATAATGTCCTCGAGTTCTTTTTCGTTCATCTGTCCGTGAGCAAAACGCACTCTGGCATTGGGTACAAGCTTGCTGATTGCCTCGGCCTCCAGATCGATGTCTCTTACAATATTATGCACATAGTAAACCTGTCCGCCTCTTGATATTTCGCGGTTTATGGCTTCTCTTATGAATTCCTCGTTGTATTCGAGGATAAAAGTCTGTATCGGCAGTCTGTCCACGGGCGCTTCTTCAAGAAGCGACATATCTCTTATGCCTGTTAAACTCATGTGAAGCGTTCTCGGAATAGGTGTCGCGGAGAGTGTCAAAACATCCACGTCTTTTCTCAGTTTTTTAATCTTTTCCTTGTGTCCTACGCCGAATCTCTGCTCTTCGTCGATAATAAGAAGTCCGAGATTGTTAATCTCCACATCCTTTGATAAAAGTCTGTGTGTACCGATTACTATATCCACCTGGCCTTCTTTCATTCTCTTTACGGTCGCACGCTGCTGCGAGGGACTTCTGAAACGGCATAAAAGTTCTATCGAAATCGGATAGTTTTTCATTCTTTCCTTGAAGGTATTGTAATGCTGGTCTGCCAAAATAGTGGTCGGTACGAGGTAAACCACCTGTTTTCCGCCCATTACGGCTTTGAACGCGGCGCGTATTGCTACTTCGGTCTTGCCGAATCCAACGTCTCCGCAGATAAGGCGGTCCATGACCTTGCCCTGTTCCATATCGCCCTTAACCGCATTGATGGCATCCATCTGGTCTGCGGTTTCCTCATACGGAAACATCTCTTCGAATTCTTTTTGCCAGAGCGAATCCTTCTCGTAGATATGACCCTGAAGCTTTTGTCTTTCAGCATAAAGTTCAACGAGTTCTCTTGCGGTTTCCTCAACGCCCTCTTTAACTTTCGCCTTGGTTGCAACCCATTCCTTGCCTGTTAATCTGTTAAGTTTGGGAGTAGCACCCTCTGCGGACGAATACTTGCCTATGATGTCAAACGAAGTTGCCGGAACATAGAGATTATCTCCCCTTGCGTACTCAACCTTCATGTAATCCTTGGTGATTCTGTCCTGACTGATTTTTTCGATGCCTCGGTAAATTCCGATGCCGTATTCTTCGTGTACGACATAGTCGCCGACTTTAAGTTCGTTATAGTCGAAAATCTTTAATCCGGAATATTTTTTGCCTCTTCTTCTCTTTCTTTCCCTGCCGAAAATATCCGAATCGGAAAGCATGGCAAACTTAAGGTTTCTGTATACGAAACCTTTCTTAAGAGTTCCTGCGAAAGTCATAATTTCGCCTTTTTTTAACTCTCTTTCCCTGTTGTCCGAATAAAATGTCGCAATGCCTTCTCTGGTGATATCATCCGCGATTCTTCGCGCTCTTGTTTTTGAAGCGGAGAAGACCATTACACGATAGCCCTCGCGATGATACCGTTCCAAATCTTTTATGAGCTCGGTGATGGCTCCGTTGTAGCTCGGAACGCTGACGGTATTAAAGTTAACCGCATAATCATCCCTGCCCGGCTCGTCGTCAAAACTTGCCAGCTTAACGCAGGGGAAAGATAAATACTGTTTCTTTACTTCCGCATAGGCCTGAAGAAGTTTAAGCTGACCCGGAAGCGCATAGCCCATTTCGACTCTGTGTTTAAAGCTGTCCGTAAATTCGGCTTCGCTTTCCTCTCCTTTTTTATCCACTTTCTTGGGTTCATCGATGCAGATGATTGTGTTTCGGTCTTTAAAAAGACTCAAAAAGCCCGATGCCGCGGGATAAAAATATTTGATGTATCCGTCGAGATTGACCTTGTTCGCAAACTGCGAAACCTTTAAATCAAACTCTTCTCTCTCGAATTTTACCCTCGCCGCTTCCTCGGTTTTGAAAGCTTCTCTTAATTTCTTTTCGTGTTCCTTGGATTCCTTGGTAATCTTTTTTAGACCTTCTCTGAAAATGTCCTCGTCTATAACATTTTCGGTCGCGGGATAAAAGGTTACGCTTTTGACTTTTTCTATGGAACGCTGTGACTGGGCATCAAAAAATCTGATGGAATCGACTTCGTCTCCCCAGAATTCAATACGCACGGGATTGTCCATGGTAAGGTCGAAAACATCCAGAATACCGCCCTGAATACGCATTTGTCCGGGCATTTCCACGATGTCCGACATTTCATATCCCATACGGATTAGTTTGTATCTTAAAGCCTCAAGTTCGCAGATTTGTCTTACACTGATCGATACTATATTTTCGTTGAAAACTTCGGGCGGAACCACAGGTGTCATCAGTGCATCAATCGTGGTAACTACCGTAAGTTTGTCATTTTCCCTGAAATTTCTGAGTGTTCTGAGTCTCTCTTCGGCTATCTGATTGCCACAGATGTCGGCCTGATAAAAGCAGATATCCTTGCCCTTAAAATACACGACATCCTTATCATACATACGGCTTTCTTCGAGGATTTCGTTCGCTCTGATATCATCGTAGGTAATGATAAAACGCACGTCAAAAGAAGCGCCGAATGCGTGGGACAGGTGAATCTTCTGCGAGTCCGTCGTAGCCGGCACATAAACCGATTTCTTATTCTTCAAAACTTCATGCGCTTTCGAAAACTCTTTGTTTTCATAAAGCGGTGCGTAAAAAACTTCCATGTATCTGTATATTCTTTAATCCGAAGATAAAAAACTTTATGTATTGCTTTCTTCGGTTTTCTTTTCTGTTTCTGCGGATTCTTTGTTTTCTTTCTTTTCTTTTTTAGGCTTTGTATTGTAAATGTTCATAGCCTTCTCGATATCTCCGCCAAGCATCATTACAGTCGCTTGGGCCGCCTTCGTAAAAGACTCTTTCATCACTTCGGCATCATCTTTGTTAAAATGTCCGAGTACGTGATTAACCAGGTCCATCTCGGGGATTTTATCTCCGACACCGACCTTAATTCGAAGGAATACCTGAGTGCCTAAATGCTGAATGAGGCTCTTGATGCCGTTATGACCGCCGGCCGAACCTTTATCGCGTATTCTAAGCGTTCCGACAGGCAGGGAAATATCATCGTAAAGCACGATTAATTCACTCTCGGGATCAACTTTGTAATAATCCGTTATCTCTCTTACAGCCTCGCCGGAATTGTTCATATAAGTCTGAGGCTTTACAAGAATTACCTTCTGCCCCTCTATATATCCTTTGCCGACCAGAGCTTTATGCTCGGCTTCCCTGATGCTTATATTATATTTGCCAGCAAGCACATCAAGGCTGTTAAAACCCGCATTGTGCCTGGTGTTTTCATATTCTTTGCCGGGATTTCCCAGTCCGACTATAATAAACATTTCAAATACCTCGAATAATAAACCGTAACACTTTATTATATCATAAAAGTAAACTTACTACTGCTTAATATAATAATATTCGGTAACGGTTATGCTTTCCGGGTCCTCATCATAAAAGAGAAGCTCGCCGTCCTTTAATGTTCCGTTGTATTTTATACGTGTCATCTGATCGGTAAACTCTATCTTACCGTCGGATGTATAGGTGTATTTTATTTTATGCTCATTGCCCTTTTTTAAGTAGATGCCCTTTCCGTAGCCGTCCAGCGTAATCGTGTAATCATAATCCGTATGTGTTTTAAGAGGTCCTTTTTCATACACAAAATAATACGTTCCCGCAGAACCCGGCATCGGAGTTTCACCGCAGGCCGCAAGCATTAAAATCACACTCATAAAAGATACAACTGCAATCAGTTTTTTTGATATTTTTGCAAACATTGAATTCCCCTTTTTATCCTGTTGTTTTATTCTTTTTAATTTTATCATCTGTTAACCCTCAGTCAACATCATAAAAGACATATTTCCATTTTCTTTTACAAACGAAAAAGAGAGCTTTTCGGCTCTCTTTTCGTTTATTATAATCCCCTCTACATTTCAGAGTTCATCATTATTCTTCAGGCATATTTTCGTAAGCAGTCAAAACTTCTGTCTGAATGTAATTTCTGGTTTCCGTTTTAATCGGATGAGCGATGTCTCTGTAACCCTCGTCGCCGGCTTTTCTTGAAGGCATTGCAGCGAACAGTCCTTTTTCGCCTTCGATGATTTTGATGTCGTGTACTACGAACTCGTCATCGAAAGTGATGCTCGCAACTCCTTTAAGTTTTCCGCCGTCAGTCATTTTACGAACTCTCACATCTGTAATCTTCATAATTATCCCCCTCCCTAAGTAGTTCGTTTTAAATCGAGTATCTGTCGTTTTGCTCTATCAATATTTTAATCTCGCCCTCTCCGACATAATTGGAATTGGCTCTGATAGTGTCCCGACTTTCAACAATACAGTTTTCAAGATAAGTATTGTCTCCAATATATACATCGTTCAAAATGATGGAATTCTTAACCACACAATTGTTACCAACGAAAACATTTTTGAAAATTAATGAATTTTCTACCGTTCCGTTGATGATGCTTCCACTGGAAACGAGACTATTTTTAACCTTGGCACCCACATTGTATTTAGCGGGAGGCAGATCATCGACTTTCGAATATACATCAGGATATTCTCTGAAGAAGTAGTTTCTGACATCTTTCTTTAAGAAATCCATGTTTGTTTCGTAATAATCCTCGACGCTGGCGATATTTCTCCAGTAACTTTCGAGTTTGAAACCGAATATTCTCTTCATGTTCTTGTAACGGATAAGAATATCGGCTACAAAATCGTATCTTCCCTCTTCGTTGGCTTTTTCGATAAGTTCGATCAGAAGTCTTCTTCTGATTACGTAGATACCGCAGGATACGATATTCGATTTTGCCACGATGGGTTTTTCTTCAAATTCTTCGATGCGGTTTTCTTCGTTCATCTTAAGAACACCGTATCTGTCAACGTTTTCGCCCTCAGGCATTTCTTTTACAACAACCGTAATATCCGACTTTTTGTCGATATGATATTCGAGAAGTTTGTTGTAATCGAGTTTGTAAACGCAGTCGCCCGATGCTATTACAACATAAGGCTCATGGCTCATTTTTAAGAATTCGAGATTCTGGTAAATGGCGTCTGCGGTACCTCTGTACCAGTTGCTGTTTTCGCTCGTTTCAATAGGAGTGAAAACATACAGACCGCCCTGTTTTCTTCCGAAATCCCACCATTTGGATGAGCTTAAATGTTCGTTAAGGCTTCTTGCGTTATACTGTGTGAGTACTGCTACTTTCTGAATATGCGAATTTGACATATTGCTTAATGCAAAGTCGATACTTCTGTAGCTTCCGGCGATGGGCATAGCCGAAATGGCACGTTTCTGTGCAAGTTCTCTCATACGGTTTGAATGTCCGCCCGCTAATATGATTCCTATCGCTCTCATACTTCATCACCTGCCTTAATCAACGTTTTGCCACTGGCCAAACTCATATTTTCAAGGTCTTCAGATTTGATATTTCCCGCGATAACGGAATTCTTTCCGACGCTTACGCCATCGGGAATGACCGTCTTCTCACCTACCGTAACCAGTCCGTGATTATAAATATGAGGATCGGTCTCATTATCAACTTCTTCACCCACACCAAGTTTTACATTATTTCCGATTTCTACGTTCTCGGCGATAATTGCTTTGTTGATCTCGCAGTTTTTGCCGATGCACGTATCATTCATAATGATTGAATCGCGTATAACACTTCCTTCTTCGATCGTAACCCCACAACCGATAATAGAATTGTATACTTCCCCATAAATAACTGTTCCTTCTCCAATAAGGCACTTTTCAATGACGGTATTGTCTGCGATATACTGAGGCGGAAGTGTATCCGACTTCGTATATATCTTCCAGTATTCCTCATAAAGGTTAAATACCGGAACTATGTCGATAAGTTCCATATTGGCTTCCCAATAAGAATGAAGGGTTCCTACATCCTTCCAGTAGCCGTTGTATTCATATGCGTACAACGGAGCTCCCTTTTCATGACAGTAAGGAATGATATGTTTTCCGAAATCCAGATTAGGCTGATCGGATTTAGCCAGAAGCGCTTCTTTTAATGTCTTCCAGTTGAAGATATAAATTCCCATAGAAGCCAGATTGCTTCTCGGATTTGCGGGTTTTTCCTCGAAATCCGTAATCTTTCTGTTTTCATCCGTGATTACGATACCGAATCTCTTGGCTTCCTCCAAAGGAACAGGCATAGCGGCAATTGTAACCTCCGCACCGTTCTTTTTGTGGAAGTCGAGCATTACCTCGTAATCCATCTTGTAGATATGGTCTCCCGAAAGAATCAGAACATAGTCGGGATTATAGCTTTCCATATAATCCAGGTTCTGATAGATAGCATTAGCGGTACCCGTATACCACTCGGTATCGGTACTTTTCTCATAAGGAGGAAGAACCGTTACACCACCGATATTCCTGTCAAGATCCCAGGGAATACCGATTCCGATATGAGTATTAAGACGAAGCGGCTGATACTGTGTCAATACACCGACAGTGTCAACACCCGAATTGATACAGTTACTCAAAGGAAAATCGATAATTCTGTATTTTCCTCCGAAAGAAACTGCGGGCTTGGCAACCTTTGCCGTCAGCACACCGAGTCTGCTTCCCTGACCGCCTGCGAGTAACATTGCAATCATCTCTTTTTTAATCATGTGATCACCTCTCAAGCATCTAAAAATATTGTCCCCCAACAATAAAGTTATTATACCATGACGTTTGTCCATTTTGTACTAATGCTGAAAGGTTTTAAGTTAATACGGCAAACCTTTTTTCGTCAATATTCTATATTTTGACCAATTATATTTTAGGCTTTTGTGCAAATTCACAAAATCATCATTTTTTGACGAGTTTATTTATCTCATTATTTCACAAAAGGCGGTTTGACACTTTTATTTTGGGCAATGTGTCATTATAATTAAGTTGGTTTATTTATATAGAAAGAAAAAATCAGGGAGATTATATGGAAATCGATTTTAACAAATCGCAGCATGTCTATTTTATGGGCATCGGCGGTATCAGCATGAGCGGTCTTGCAAAGATTCTTTTATCCAGAGGATTCAAAGTATCCGGATCCGACAGAGCACCCAGCGAACTGACAGACCAGTTGGAAAAAGAAGGTGCGCAAATTCACATAGGCCAGCGTGCTTCAAACATAACCGAAGACATAGACCTCGTCGTTTATACCGCAGCTATCCATGCAGACAACCCTGAATTCATACGATGTAAGGAACTTTCTCTTCCGATGATGAGCAGAGCCGAATTCTTAGGACTCTTAATGAAAAACTACTCATCGAGCGTTGCGATAAGCGGAACGCACGGAAAAACCACCACATCTTCCATGGCAGGCGAAATATTAATGGCCTCCGATCTCGATCCCACCCTTTCCATAGGCGGAATACTTCCGAGCATTAACGGAAACATACGAATCGGAGAAAGCGGATATTTTCTCACCGAAGCCTGCGAATATACCAACAGTTTTCTCTCACTATTCCCTAAATACGGTGTGATTTTAAATATTGAAGAAGACCATTTGGATTTCTTTAAGGATTTAAACGAAATCAGAACATCTTTTAAGCGTTTCGGAGAACTTCTCCCCGCCGATGGTGTACTTCTTATAAATGCAGGCATAAAAGATTACAAAGAGATAACGGATTCTCTCTCCTGCAAGGTTGTTACATTCGCAAAAGGAAACGAGGGCGACTACTATTTCAGCGATCTGCACCTTTCAAAAGAAGGTTATTCGGTATTTAACTTCAATACTCCGACCGGAGCCAAGATTGAAGTCACTTTGAGAGTTCCAGGCGAACACAATGTGCTCAATGCCGTTGCTGCACTGGCTCTTGCCGATATATTAAATCTGGATTTAACTGTTTCCGCGAAGGCACTTTTCGGTTTTGAAGGTGCCAAAAGACGTTTTGAATATAAAGGAAGCTTAAAAGGCGTAAACATTTTCGATGACTATGCTCATCATCCCACGGAAATAAAAGCTACCCTTCAGGCAGCATCCACTTACCCTCATAAAAACATGTGGGTTGTGTTCCAGCCTCATACCTATTCAAGAACAAAAGCATTCATGGATGAATTCGCAGAAGCACTTGCCTTATCCGACAATGTGGTTCTTACAGATATATATGCTGCGAGAGAAAATGACAATCTTGGCATTTCATCCGAGGATCTGATGCAAAAAATCAAGGCTCTCGGCAAAAATTGCTGGCATTTTAAAAATTTTTCTGATATCGAAGATTTTTTGTTACAAAATTGTATCCCCGAAGACATGTTGATAACCATGGGGGCCGGAGATGTACTAAAAATCGGAGAAAACCTGCTTGGAAGTTAGTTATCAACATTATCCACATTTTTTTGGAAAAAAAGTTTCCTAAAAGAATGTGGATATTTTTATTTACATAAAAATTTTTAAACATCCATATTTATGCGCATATAACGATTTTTTAACCTTTTATGTAAACTTTAGCGCACGAAGTTTTCAACATTGTCAACAATCGCTGAAACCCTTATAAATAGGGCGTTTGACAGATATTTAACGCTTTACATTTTATGAAATTCATCATATAATTACCCTTGCTTGATTTAGCTTACGGCTTTAGGGGGATTTGAAAAATGAGTATCATAAAGTTATACGCGGAAGAATGCGATCCGGGTGTTACTTTGATATCTAATGTATTTATCGATTATATGCTTAAGGATGCCAATGATGCGCAACTGAAAGTTTATCTGTATCTTATCCGACACATTACAAATCATAAACCATTTGACATATCAAATATCGCTGACGAATTCAACCATACTGAAAAAGACGTGATCAGATCTTTGAAATACTGGGAGCAGAAACAGGTACTTTCGCTGGAGTTTGACGCAGCCGGTACAGTAACAGGTATAGAGCTTCACAAAGTAGATGAGGATTTGGTTAATCCGAGAAACAATGTGCATATGTTTTCCGTATTGCCCGGCAACGACACAGCCTCTGCAGGTGGTTCCGCCGAGAATACATTGCCCGAAACAAAGTTTTCGGCTTCGGATTTTGTTGAACTGTCCAAGGATTCCACGTGGGCTTCCATTAAAAATATCGCAGAAACATATCTCGAGAGAACTTTATCGGCAAACGATTTGCAGACTCTCGCTCATTTATATAAAGATTTCTCTTTTACGACATCGGACATCGACAAAGTGTTTGAAGACTGCCTGACGGAAGGCAAGAAATCCATGCGTTCGATTAAGAAAGCTGCGGAAGCAAAATATCTCGAAAGAAATATTTCTCCTTCCGTTACCGCTATAATGAACTCCCTCGGAATGAAGGGTGTTCCCACATCGGACGAGCTTTCATATTTCAATACATGGCTGTCCGATATGGATCTTGAGCTTATTCTCGAAGGATGCAAAAAAGCTTCCATGTCAACCACGGGAAACCGCATAAAATATGCAAACGGAATCTTTTCTAACTGGAAGAAAAACGGCATCACCACAATCGAGGAAATGGCACGTGAGGAAGAAAAGTTCAGAGAACGCAAAGAAGTAGCCAAGAAACAGGCCATCGCCTGCAAGGCAAGTGCCAGAAGCGTCTCTTCTACCGCTGCCGCTACGGATATGTACAGACAGTACAAACACGGCAATTACGATTTTGATGCATTGGAACGCGAATTAAAGACGAAATAAAGGGAAAATACATTGTCTCTGAGTAATACACAATACGATTCAATAATGCAGGAATACGACAGACGCCAGATGGACCGTCACCGCCTTATTGAAAAGCGTAAAAAAGAAATATACGAAGTTATTCCCGAATACAGGGAACTGGATAATAAAATAGCTTCCGAAAGCGTAAAAGCAGGTCTTGCCGCTCTTTCGGGCGATTCATCGGCCGATAAAGAGTCTCTTAAGGAAACAATCGAGGAACTTAAGAGAAAAAAAGGTCTGCTGCTTACCGGTGCGGGTTATTCTATTAATTACCTTAACCCGCCTTATATATGCCCGGACTGTAAGGATACCGGATATATAGGCACAGAAATGTGCCATTGCTTTAAGCAGGCTAAGTTAGACAGCACTTACCAGCAGTCAAACGCCAAACTTCTTTTAAAAGAAGAAAACTTCGACAATATCTCTCATGAATATCATACAGGCGAAGAACTGACACATTTTATGGCAGCCGAAACAGCCTCAAGAAACCTCGTGGCAAATTTCGAATTTGAGCACGGAAACATCCTTTTTAAGGGAACCGCAGGCACCGGCAAATCATATCTTTCCAACTGTATAGCAAACGCTCTTATTCAGAAAGGTTATTCGGTCATCTATTTTTCGGCCGTATCTCTTTTTGAAAAGATTTCCGCATATAAGTTCGGCAAAGACAAAAACTATTCGGATAATCCGCTAAACGATATTTATACATGTGATTTACTCGTTATCGACGATTTAGGCAGCGAACTTACAAACCAGTTCGTATGCCAGGAACTTTTTACCATCGTAAACGAGCGTCATTTAAGAAACAAATCCACGGTAATCTCAACCAATCTCGATTACAGTGAAATAAGTCAGAGATATACCGAACGTACTTTTTCGAGGATCTACTCATATTATGATGTATACGATCTTTCGGGAAATGACATTCGTGTTTATAAAAAAAGAATTGAACAAAGAAAGTGAGGAACCTTACAATGCCCGAGAAACGTGATGAAATTCGCGATTTAAATTCAATCCCCGTAGGCTCGCTGGGACTGATACCTTTGGAGAGTTGCAGAGAACTCGGCGAAAAAGTCAACAATTATCTGGTTAAATGGAGAAAAGAAAGAGAACATCAGCACAGAGACTCTCTTCCTTTCGACGGATACGAAAGAGAATCCTACATTCTTAAATCCAGAACACCGAGATTCGGCACCGGCGAAGCAAAAGGTGTTATAGATGAATCCATCAGAGGATATGACCTTTATTTCCTCGTAGACGTATGTAATTACAGCTTAACTTACAAACTCCGCGGACAGATAAACCACATGTCTCCCGACGATCATTATCAGGATTTAAAGAGACTTATCGCAGCGGTAGGAGGAAAGGCAAGAAAAATAACAGTCATCATGCCTTTCTTATATGAGAGCAGACAGCATAAAAGAACAGCAAGAGAATCCCTTGACTGTGCATTCGCTCTTCAGGAACTCACGAATATGGGCGTTGACAATATCATCACATTCGATGCTCACGACCCCAGAGTTCAGAACGCTATTCCTTTAAACGGATTTGAAACCGTACAGCCCACATATCAGTTTATAAAAGGGCTCGTAAAAAATGTTCCCGACATCAAATTCGAAGCAGAATCCATGATGTGCGTCAGCCCCGATGAAGGTGCCATGGGACGTGCAATCTACATGGCAAACGTTTTGGGTATCGATATGGGTACTTTCTACAAACGCCGTGACTATACAAAAATCGTTGACGGAAGAAACCCTATCGTCGCTCACGAATTCCTGGGAACAGATGTTGAAGGCAAGGATATCCTCGTACTCGATGACATGATTTCATCAGGCGAATCGGTACTTGAAGTCGCATCGGAATTAAAGAAGAGAAAAGCCGGAAGAATCTTTATCCTCACTACTTTCGGTCTCTTTACCAGCGGACTCGAGAAATTCGACAAAGCATACGAAGACGGTATCATCCACAGAGTACTTACCACCAACCTCGTATACCAGACACCCGATCTTTTAGAGAGAGAATGGTACATCAACTGCGATATGAGTAAGTACATCGCTTACATCATCGATACACTTAACCATGACGCATCCATAAGCGACCTCCTCGATCCTTCCGAGAGAATCCAGAAACTCCTCGCAAGCCGCGGTCAGGTTGATTAATTAAAAAACATCGGAATGAAACGCTTTCTACAAAATCTGTTTCATTCCGGAAAAAATAAATCTCTGCAAAAGAAAATCGACAGGAATTTTTCCTGCCGATTTTTGTTTTATATTATTAATCAATTTACTGTGAAATAATAATGTCGGGATTTGCCGTAGGTTTCTTTCTGCCCGTGCTGTCCGTATGATATAAAGCTATCGTTACGACACCGTTTGTGGTACATACATAGCACTCGGTGTCGGACTCATGTTCGGATCTGATTTGAGTTTTAAGTGATCCGAGCGGACATCCCGTGTATTCTTCCAGACTTTCCTTAAGTACGCAGGGCTGGTTGATGGAAGTTATGCTCACCATATCCTTGCCGTTGATGTTAACCACGCCTGTGGTCGGAGTTTCAAGTTCCTCCAGGAACGGCTGGCTGGCGGGGTCATCTTTTACTCTCGCATCAACGATACTGTATGCTACTGCCGAACGGATTGTGTCCGCAAGCTGATAATCGCTTGAGACGTTCGACTTCTCTATAAAATGAAGCATAACCGGAACCATTATTCCGACTAAAATAGCCATTATCGCGATAACGATAATCAGCTCTACCAACGAAAAACCTTTATTCTTTCTCATAAAATGTCACCTTTTTTTCAAAATCCCCACCTATCGTAACAATACCACTTCGTTAAATATAAGTCAATTTATTTTGATGAAGCACTAAAATAATGGTACGAGTGAGTAAAAATGGGCATTTTATGGACTAATCATCGTATCCGTTAGGGTTGTTTTTCTGCCAGTTCCAAGCATCGCGGCACATCTCTTCTATGCCGCGAGTGGCCTTCCAGCCGAGTTCCTTAAACGCCTTTTCGGGAGATGCGAAACATTCGTCGATGTCTCCGGGACGTCTGTCTTTTATGGAGTAAGGAATCTTAATTCCGTTTACTTTTTCAAAGGTATTAACGATATCGAGCACGCTGTATCCGTTGCCGGTTCCAAGATTGTAAATCTTGGTACCTTTGAACGAATTGATTTTATCAAGTGCTTTCAGATGTCCGATTGCAAGATCGACTACATGGATGTAATCTCTGACACCCGTACCGTCATGAGTCTTGTAATCGTTGCCGAATACACCGAGTTCCTCTCTCTTGCCGACAGCCACCTGCGTGATATAAGGCATTAAGTTATTTGGAATACCATTGGGATTTTCACCGATGCGGCCGGACTCATGTGCTCCGATGGGATTGAAGTATCTTAAAAGAACCACAGTCCACTCAGGATCGGCTTTAGCCATGTCGGTAAGGATTATCTCAAGCATGCGCTTTGTCATGCCGTACGGGTTCGTTATTTCGCCTGTAGGGCATTCCTCGGTGATTGGCACGAATGCAGGTGCGCCGTAAACCGTGGCGGATGAAGAGAATACAATCTTCTTTACGTTATAATCGTTCATAACTTTAAGAAGAGTCAGTGTTCCGTGAATATTGTTGTCGTAATAAAGCCAGGGTTTCGCTACGCTCTCGCCCACCGCTTTTAATCCCGCGAAATGAATGCACGAATCGATTTTTTCGTTTTCAAAAATCTTCTTTAATGCTTCTTCGTCGCGAATGTCAGCCTCGTAAAATTTCGCTTCTTTGCCCGTAAGCTCCGCTACTCTGTCGAGACTCTTTTTACTTGAATTTGAAAGGTTGTCGACCACAACGACTTCATATCCGGCATTTAATAATTCAAGCACGGTATGAGATCCGATGTAACCGCTGCCTCCTGTTACCAAAATTGACATAGTTTTTCTCCTTTTCATTTTTAGAGAACTGTCCCCAGGTGGTCAAAAAAGCCATTTGAGAACCGTCCCCAATTGGTCTTTTCTTCATGATAAAGGATTCCCCAGGGGAAGAGTCAATATATTTATGCCCAAAGATTTTCGGGGTAAATGCCCTTATCTTTTAAAGCCTTGATTGAAGCCGTTACAAAAGGCTTGTCTTCCTTGTAAGTAACGCCGAACCACTTGTCTTTGGATGAAAGAACCTGTACAGTTGCCTTGTCGGCTTTTAAAAGATTGTCAACTTCAATGGGTATGAAGCATTCGGATTTAAGAGGATTTAATGCCACTTTGTTGGCAAAGAAATCATCGAGAGCAAGTCCGAGTTCTTTGATAATGCTCGGATAAAAGCCCCACATATTCATGGAAACGGGTGTATCGGGCGAAATATCGATATATGTCTCGCCGCCGTCTTCGGAATATGCTGCACCGTTCTCAGTCTTGATAATATTGGTTCTCTCCGCGATGGTCACAAGAAATCCGTCGTCGCTTGTAACGCATACACCTCTTGCCACAGAGCCGTTCTCGGTTAAAGTATTGCCGAGTCTGTATCCGACCATTGCATATCTGTATTTTTCGTCGTCCGAGTGTGATACAAGATAATCATACAGCACCTTAAAAGCTTCAACGCCGTAATAGTCGTCGGCATTGATAACCGCAAAAGGAGCATCGATTACGTCACGGCACGAATAAATCGCATGTGCCGTACCCCAGGGTTTCACTCTGCCTTCGGGTATTTCGAAGCCTTCGGGAACATCGTTTAAATCCTGGAACACGAATTTAACTTCCATATGCTTCGAAACTCTGTCGCCTATAACTTCCTTAAAAGCCTGTTCATTCTCTTTTTTGATGATAAAAATTGCGCGTTCAAATCCCGCACGCATGGCATCGTAGAGTGAAAAATCGATGATAATATGGCCCTGCTCGTCCACAGGATCAATCTGCTTTAATCCTCCGTATCTTGAACCCATGCCTGCTGCCATGATAACTAAAATCGGTTTGTTCATAAAAAATCCTCCTCCTACACTGGCTCTGATTTAAACTTCAAACAATAAGTCTCCGTATGACGGTATAGGCCAGAAGGCCTTGTCGGTAATTCTTTCGAGCTCATCCGAATAGAATCTAGCTTCTTCCATACGCGTTTTAACTCTGTCTCTGTATGCAAAAGCTTTTTCCTTGTTGTTTTTGATGGCTCTGACTTCCTTGATGTCTTTTTCAAGCTGATTAATCGACTCGGAAAGCTTGTCCGAATACTCGTTGACCTTTTCAAGGATATCCTTGGCGGTCTTAACTTCCACGCCCGCCTGCTTGCCGTTGTTGTAAGTACTTGCAAGCTCGTTCATATAAGATATTTCCGCAGGGATAATCTGTCTTTTAATCATTTCCCTTAAGCAGTTTGCTTCGATATTGACGGTCTTCGAATAGGTTTCGTAAAGAATCTCTTTTCTCGACTCAAGCTCCGCTTTTGTGAAAATCGAGAACTTTTCAAAGAGTTTTATACTCTTTTCGGTTGTGAGCGTATCTACGGCATCAAGCATCGTGGGAAGATTCGGGAGACCGCGTCTTTCGGCCTCTTTTACCCACTCGGGCGAATAGTTGTTGCCGTTAAAGATTATTCTCTGATGAGCGGTAACATATTCTTTTATGATGTCATGTACCTCTTCGTCAAAGTTTTCGGCGGCTTCTATTCTGTCCGCAGCTTCGCAGAAACTCTCCGCAACTATGGTATTTAAAATGATGTTGGGGTCTCCGATTGAATCCGAAGAACCAACCATTCTGAATTCAAATTTGTTACCCGTAAACGCAAAAGGCGAAGTACGGTTTCTGTCTGTAGGATCAATCAGAAAATCAGGGAGCGATGATACGCCTGTCTCGAGATGATTGCTCTCCTTACAGTGTGTGGCTTCGCCGGTTTCCACGAGCTGTTTAACCACATCGTCGAGCTGTTCTCCAAGGAACATCGAAACGATTGCGGGAGGTGCTTCGTCGGCGCCGAGACGGTAATCGTTTCCGACATTTGATGCAGACTGTCTTAAAAGATCCGCATGTTTGTCAACAGCCTTCATGATACATGCGAGTACCAAAAGGAACTGAATGTTGGCATTCGGGGTATCGCCCGGGTCTAAAAGATTCATGCCGTTGTCGGTGCTTAAAGACCAGTTGTTGTGCTTGCCCGAACCGTTGATGCCTTTAAAAGGTTTCTCATGTAAAAGACATGCAAGATTGTGTCTCTCTGCTACCTTTTTCATGGTCTCCATTACAAGCTGGTTGTGGTCGCATGCGATATTGGCGGTCTCATAGATAGGTGCCAATTCGTGCTGAGCGGGAGCTACTTCATTGTGCTGTGTCTTGGCGGTAACGCCGATTTTCCAGAGTTCGAGATTTAAGTCCTTCATGAATGCACCGATTCTTTCTCTGATGCATCCGTAGTAGTGGTCATCCATCTCCTGACCCTTGGCTGCGGGACAGCCGATAAGGGTTCTGCCTGTATAAATTAAATCCTGTCTTTTAAGATATAAATCTCTGTCTACAAGGAAATATTCCTGCTCGGGTCCGAC
>Ga0247609_10002312_pt1 | contig 20447 bp, 17 predicted proteins | sample 172DNAGHGlowgp2_FD_193487 | JGI IMG/M metagenome (GOLD analysis project Ga0247609, IMG submission 193487) | Sheep rumen microbial communities from Palmerston North, Manawatu-Wanganui, New Zealand - 1728 DNA GHGlow gp2 | ecosystem: Host-associated > Mammals > Digestive system > Stomach > Rumen ...
AGTTATTATATTGATAAAAATAATAATGAAAGTGATACAAAGAGAAAAATACGAATAAATAAAGATGCAAAGATGAGAGCATTGACATTCTATCCTGGTGGAATATTTGGAACAAATGGATATATAAAGAATAATACACGATATACAAAAGTATTGATTCCAGAATTAACAATTAATGCTGTTGGTATAAAAATGATTAAATTGACTGGATATAAAGTTGTAGATTATGTTATAACAACAGTCGTTCAAACAGCAGTTAAAGTATATAATGTTATTAAAAATGCGTTAAAGGCAGCGTGGGATTGGTTTACTGGATTATTTACAAAAGAAGAAACAGTTGAATCTGTCGAGTATGTAACAGAAACAGTAGAAACACACGAAACTAGAAGAGAACCATTCTACTATACGCAACAGCAAACACTATATCATACAATCAAAATAAAAAATATAATATTAGATGCAAATGATATTTATTATTTTGGTGGAGAGTTTAAAGATGAGTATGGTAATACTGTTATGCTTAGTGATTATTCTACTTGTACATTATCTATCGGACAATCTGATATCGTTATTATTCCAGCGATTACAGATGAAGATAGAAATAAGATAAAATATAGTTTAAAAGTAGACAATAATGGAATGCATATACCAGTTAAGTTAAGTGTAACAAATGGTATGGTTGCAACAAAAGAAGCAGACTTTGGAATAGATGAAGATAAAAAGCCAGTTTTATTTACACTTGGCGACTTCTCACCAGGAAATTTATATTCAAAATTATATTTTTATACAAATGCTGAGTGGACATATAATTCTAAGCATTATTATGGATATGGAAAATTTCACATTAATATTGATGATAATGGTAATATTGATGAAGTACTTTCATTGATAAATGATTTATATACACCAAGCAGCATATATGACCCAATTTGTAAATTTGTTAAATCAGCAAATGCTACATTTGTTAGTTCTATAAAATTTGAAAGAACAAATACAGTAATTGATTCAGTAAATACTGGAAATGGACGATCAGCTGAGTTACCTGTATTATTCTTAGATGCAGTTACAAAACAAACAGATGACAGTGGAGATTATGATTTATATATTCAAAATAACAAAGTTACTCTTGGTCCAGCAAACTGTGCAATGTCTAAATCTGGAAATATATCTATTAAAAATAGATACAAATTAACATTAACTTTAAATGAAAACTTTATAGCAAGAATTGGTTCAGAAGCAGCAAAGAATAATTTATTAAAAGTAACAAGTAATTCAAATATACATAATGGATTTGTATGGAATCATACTACAAATGAAACAGTTGTAGCAAATACATTATATCATATTAATTTATTTAGTTATGTAATAGATTCATTCGTAATTAAAATAAATAAGCCAAATACTACATCATCTGACTACAGTGCTATAGCTGACGATGCAATGTTCTTATTTGATGGAGCTGAAATATCAATAGTTGTTAAAACTACAGATAATGTAAAACCACCATATGATTATGATACAACAGCAGATATCGTTAATGGTGTTTTAACAGCATATAATGGTGGATATTGGAATTCTAATATTGTATTGAATGCAAATGGCGAAAATGATAATAAATCATTAATGAAATATAAATTATCAATGCAAGTTGCTAATGATAATGTAGATAGCGATGCTAATTTAACAGCTGAGCAAAAAGCAGAAACAAAAAATAATATGCAACCAGTATTATATGGTAAAATTCCAACAGCATATGATTTATATTATTATAATGGTAATATTTATAATGGTATAACAAATAAAGTAGATGAATAGGAGGGTTTAAATTATGTTAGGTGAAAAAGTAATTACTAAAGATAAGTTTAAATCCTTCTTATCTTCAACATTTATAACTAAAGAAGAAGTTATATTCTTAATGACAATTTTTAAATCAATTAAAAATGTTGATATTCACGACCAATTAATGTATTTATTATATAATGAATATATGACATTAGATGAATTTAAATATATTATGCATACCGATGGTGATAATGAAAAATCTGATGTAGATATTACAGAAGATGCATTAGCATTAATAAATCGTATTAGACGTGATAGAAATATGACATTTAAAGAGCCATTATTTTTAGTTGATGGCGTTACTAGAGCTAAAGATAGAGACGGTAATGATATATTAATTGATACGTCATATACATATATTAAACAATATTTTATTAGAGATAATCTAGTTACATTAACATTAGAAAACTATCAAGGATTCTCAAACTATAAAGAGCAAATGAATGTTATTTATGAAACATTAACTGATGATGAAAAAGCATTATTAACAACTATTGGAATAGCTAAAGATAAGTTTACATATTTTGTTAGAAAACAAATGAATGTTAATTCTGTTGAACACGCTGAAATTGAAAGTTATATATTCGATGGATTTAATGGTAATGAAACATATTGTGGTTCTTTATATTTACCATACGTTTCTGTTGAGCAACAAGGACAAATCGGTGGGTATAAATACGTTGATAACAATACAAAGTTAGATTATTCTAAATTAAGCACATATCATTCAGATACTAATAATAAATGTACATTAACAGATAAAATGTATTATACTGTTGGAAAAACTGGATATTATGAATTAGAAACTAGTGATGGAACATACAGTGAAAAGTATTTGGTTGCTGGTGGTATTGTAATGTATAATGCAACTAGTGATTCTTGGGAAACTAATAAAATATTCAATATAACTCAGTTATCTGAGATAGCAAATAATAAAACAGAAATGAATGGAAGTATTTTAAAATCAATTTTAAATAAAATACAGCTGGGAACAATACATTAGATAATATATTAATAATTGAGAGGTGAATATAATGCCTAAAGATGATATTAAAAATAGAGTATCGATTGGTACATTCGGCGTTGGAAATCAATTAGAAAAAGATGCTGAAAGACAAGAAGATATTGTAAAACAAACAGCTTTTGAAGTTGCAACACACTTTGGAAAGCGTATTGATAATAGAGTAATTGATAACGTAACAGTTATGAACTTATCTAATGTATTTTCAATTCCTAAAGATAAAGATGGAAAAAAAGTTAAAGTAGATACATCTGAGTTAGATCATTTTAAAGAATTAATGCAAGAAAACTCGCAATCAGCACTATCTATGCTTGGTGTTGAGCAAACTAGAATTGCAAATTATGAGAACTATCAAGCTATTTGTGATAATATTACAGAATGTGGATTAGCTAGAGATACATATTTAGCTAATATTTTATCACCAGATGATTATTCTAAAACTATATTTGATATTGATTATAAAGACACAGATCAAGCAACTGTTAATAGTGTTAAAAATAAAATTAAGCAAATCATTAAAAAATATAAACTAGAAGAATTTACTGATGATATTATTAAAGATGCAATTACACTTGGAGATTGCTTTGTGTCTGTATTACCATATGATAGAGAAATTGGTAAATTTTTAGCAGCAACATCTGGTATAGAATCTTTAAATGAATCTGTTGGAACTCACGAATATCAAGTATTAGATGAACAATTCCATTTAACAGAAAGACTTCATTATGAAACATTAACAGAAGATGTTATTAATAAAGAAATTAATATGACTAGTGAAGAACGTGAAGTATTAACAGAAGCATTCGGTGATAGTTTCAGTACTTTCATTACAGATGCTGTTAATAAACATATAAAAGTTAATTCTGTTACTGAATTATTAAAGAAAACAGCACAATTAGATAACGATATTATTTTCTCTAAACAGATGATTGAAACTCCAAATGATGCAAAATCATCTAAGAAAAAAAATAAAGAAAAAATTGAACCAGTTAAAATTAATGGTGCTGTTATTGAAAAGTTAGATCCAAAGCGTATTGTTAAAATTGAAGTTAATAATGTATGCTATGGATATTATTATTTACAAGAAGGATTTGATAACATTGGAGATATGCCATCTAGTTCTACTGCAACTAAGATGTATGATTCAACTCCAAATCCAATGAATCCATCTATATATCCAAATACTGGTAATAAGAGACCAGGTGATGATGCTGTTAACCCAATAGCTAAGAATATGAACATCTCTGATGAGAAGTTAAAAATTATTTCTGGTGTTTTATTAAAAGCACTATCTAAAAAACTTAATAAAAGTTTTATTGAAGATAATAAACAATTCAAAGATTTATTATTCTCATTACTAAAACAAAAGTATATTCTTGAAAAGGGTGTAACAATCACATATTTATTACCAGAAGAAGTTGTTCATTTTCACTGTCCATCTATTTTTGAAAAATGTATTTTCTTTGCTAAGATTTATCTAGCAATATTAACAAATACAGTCGTTATCAAGATGGGGCGTGGACACGATAAACGTATATTCTATGTAATGGCTGGTGCTGATAGTAACCACGAACAAGCTATTTTAAAATTGGTTCAAGATGTTAAGACAAAAGAGTTCAAAATGTCTAATCTTGGTTCTATCTCATCTATTCTATCATTAAACCCTGGACAATTCGATGATATCTATATGGCTACTAATCCAGATGGAACACATCCAGTAGATATAGAGACAATTCAAGGAATGGATCAGGAAATAAACAATGAGTTTATGGAATGGTTAAGAAAAGGAATTGTTAATGGTACTGGTGCTCCAATTGGAATTCTAGATGCCCTTGATAATATTGAATTTGCTAGACAAATATCATCTCAAAATGCATATTTCTCTAGACGTATTGTACAATATCAAAAGAAATTAACAGATCCATCAAATCAACTTATTAGACTTATCTATAAGTATGAAACACAATACAACAATAATGATAAAGCTAATAATCAAGATGTTGATATCAATAATATTGAAGTTTCATATCCATCTCCTGGTTCATTAAATCTATCTAATATGGTTGATAAGTTTACACAATGTGATAGTGCAGCCGAAACTATTGCAAAGATTTATATTCCAGATACAATGGATCAAGTTAATGTAGATAAACAACAAGCATTAAAGATGAAGATTCTTAAAGATATGCTTCCTGAAGTTGATTGGGAGAAGTATGATGGATTATATAATGAATTTAAAAATGAATATACATCAGAAAAACTAAAGAAAACTCCAGAGCAAACTGAAGAAGATCAGTTCGGTGATCAATACGGACAATATTAAAAAAAGAAGAGATTAATTCTCTTCTTTTATTTTGTGTATATCCAAGTCTTTGCACCACTATCGAATATTCTTAAATATCCTAAGTTATGCATTGTTTCTATCTCATTTTTAATTTGACATTGATATCTTGTTTTAATATCTTTAGATGATAAATTCCACCAAATATAATTTGGATAATCGTATCCTTTATATTCAAAGCCAAGTGTCTCATACATAGTTCCACGTGTTTTAGCAATATCACTATATGAGACAATTTTATCACCAGAAATCATATATTGATTTACAAAATATTTAAATAATTTATTTGCACCACCAACAACATTTGTTCCAGCTTTAGAGCAATATCTAACTAATTCATATCTACAATCTTTATTGAAACGAGAAATACCAAATGTCATTAGAGATACTAACTCATCATTATAATATAATCCAAGATTAATTTTAGATGCAGCTCTTCCTTGAATATGATTTGCATCTAAGAAAGAATCTTTATCTTCTTTAGATACTAATCTTACTTCACATTTACGAGCAAAAACTTTATTAGTATTTAATTGTAATAAATTATAAATTTGATTTAATATCTTTGTTTTCTTATTCTCATCATTCCATTCATATTCAAATATATGATAAATAAAGATTCCTTTTGATAACGCTAACAATGATTTATTTTGATGATATGTATTTGTAGATTCTGCTTCACAATGCCAATAATTACCATTGAATTCAATTCCAATATTATAATCAGGAAGATAGATATCTATTTCTTTTCCATCTAATATTGTTTTATTATTTCTTTCAATATTAGTAATTCCTTTTGATTGTAGAATTTCTAGTAATTCATCTTCATATCTAGATGGATGTTTGAATAATGAGACATATTCTCTAAGCTCTAATTTATTTACTCTTTCTCTAACTGTCTCATCATCTAATCCAAATAGTAATGATATTTGCTTTATAGTAAGCCCATTATTTGTAATAACATAATCTTTAAATTTATCATCATTCATCCATATATCAACATATTCATTATTTATATTTGTCTTATTTAAATAATATTGTAAACTTCTAAATTGAGTTCTGTTTCTTAATTTTTCACGTCCCTCTTCTGTTTTATTGTAATTGTCAACACCATACTTCTTCAATGTTGTTTCTTTTGTTTTTTCTACAACTGATTGCAATTTATGCGGGTTATCAACACCATACTTTTTTAAAGATGTTTCTTTAATTCTATTGTATATATCTTTATTTTGGGTTGCCCACTCTGTTCCATATTTTTTTAGATTTGTTGTTTTCTTAGATTCTATAATTTCTTCTTTAGATTTCTTTATATTATTTTTTGCTAAAAATGTAATAACATAATTATTAGTCACATTATACTTTTCAGCAATTTCTTTAGTAGTTAAATAATCTATAAGATAATCTTTTCTAACTAATTCAGCATCTAATTCTTGTGTATGTTTTTGTATATTATTTTCTTTAATTAATTTATATATAGTTTTCCTATTCATATCTAAATCTTTTGATAGTTGTTCCATATCAAGTATTCCATAATTCTCTTTTAAATATTTTAATTGCTCATCATTTAGATTTTTTTTCATACATAGTTACCTCCATATCATAATATATTGTTCCATTTAATATTATTAAAAAAAAAAGAAGTGGAAGACAAGATTACTTGTCTTCCTTCTTATCTTCCTTTACGTCTCCAAAGGATTCGGCCATACGATTGTATAACTCAACCTCCTCCTTTGTATATGTAGTCATTTTGACTACTTCTACATTCTTACCTTCTTTATTCTTGAATGTCTTTACTACGACATTCTCGAATCCATATGTTTCTGACAATAATTCATTGCCAGCCTTGTCCTTACGAATTTGGTAGATTTTACCATCTACCTCCTTAAATTCGTTTTTATTAAATTTTTTAAAGATGGTTTTCTTATTACCATCTTTATCTAGATATATAATTTTTACATATCTATCTTCTTTATTCTTAGCTTTGCAGCTAACATATGTCCACTTTGTCATATATCTCCTTTCCCCCTTCATTCATCACCACGGGTCATTAATAATATCTAAATGACAGTAGATATTACGTAACAAGAGTCAATCGATGATTATTTATTTATCCTCTTACACTATTATAATATATTATTAAATATAAAAAAAAGACAAGAAATTAATCTTGCCTTTTCATTAATTCAGTATACTCTTTAATAAATGCCCTTGGGTCTCGCCAAAGACATCCAAAACATTCATTGCAATCATCATATTCAATCTCACCACGGGTTACAGGGACAGTGTAACCAAGTTGTGTTGCATCAAATCTATTTCCAGTATTTCTACATTTTTTACACACTTCTCTTTTTCTATCATTCTCATTTTTAGTTAGCCACTGAAAATCATCTATTGTTAAATTGGCATATTTATCCTTTATTGTATTATTATATCTACCATTTTTATGATCTAACTCTAGATTTTCACTACTTCCTGAAAATGCAGAACGAGCGGTTCCTTCTTTCTTTTCTTGATTATAATGATCTATAACATTGTCTGGAATTTCTCTAATTGGCATACTTTCTTTTTCTTCATCGGTCTTGAATCTGACCAATCTCTTTTTAAACCTGTTTTTAAAATTGTCACCTTGCTCATTTACATCTATTTTATATGCTAGAAAAATATATTTTTTACCAAGATATGTTTGGTTGTCTCTATACCAAGCTCCACCATTAGTTGTTATAAATAATGGGCATATCTTTGCAAGCTCATTAATATCGACCCATTCGCTTGAGCCATTTTCATCTGGTCTTGCAAAGAATTCAAATATATGCCCTAAAATTTCATTATTAATATTTCCTTCTGGTGCTAAGATTTCTTTATATAGAAATTCTAATTCTTCTATTGATGAACAAGTATCAACTAAATAACAAGCATCATTTACCACATTTCTTTTCATTTAGATATCCTTTTAAATAACCTTAAAGTATTGAGTTAGTGAGCACTTTTCTCCGGTTGCGGTTAATTTAACATATCTAAATCCGTCAGCATTCTTATCTGTTGCAGATAATTCATATTTTGCTTCTTTCTTAAAAATATTATAAAAATCTTTTACAGCAATATCTAATAATACTTCAGAATCTTGCATATTTTTAAATAATATCTTATCATTTTTGAAGTACATAACAAATACATCTTTATTAAATTTCTCTACTGGAATTTCTACTTTATATTTAAAAGTTAAACCATCAAATGTATCAGTTAACATAAATGGTTTATTTCTCTTTAATTCATATGTACTTCCATCAGTAAATTTAATTGTATATTTATTTTCTGTTGTTGCAACAGATTCAAAATCAGACATTTTCTTCTTTCTAACATCATCTAGTAATGCATTATCTAAATGAAGAGATGATTCTTTTTGAGTAAACCATTCTTTAAACTTTGGCATTTCATCAATGTTCAATGTGCCAACCATCTTAAAGAATTTATTTTTTGGAAAGAATAATTCAACATCTTTTCCATTATAGCTTAGATCAAAAGAATCCATCATATTTAATTGTATTTCATCACTATATAGTGATTTAATAAATTTAATAAATTCGTGTTGAATTTCGACTTCTTTTTTCTTTCCCATTAATATCTCTTCTCCTCTAGAATAACATCTACATTTAAAAATTCAGCAAGAAGATCAATTGAATCCGATCTGATACTACGTTGATCTTTTAATGAGTCAATTATATTATATGCTTTTCTCTTCCAAATTTCTTCTCCTTTTTCTGGAGTAGCTTTACTAACGCAGAAATCAAATAAATCTTGATATACATAATTCTTTGAATTAATGTATCTTGTTAGATTAGCTATAAAAGAATGATCGTCCTCTTCGACATCAAAGCGAAGAGGAACATCTGATCTATTCTTTCTTTTAGTAGATACTGTTTTTTGGATTACCTTAGCATCGTCTGCAGATTCTTCAATTGTATTTAATAATTCTTCAAACTCTGTTTTTGGCATAATCATTTACCTCACTATCAACTAATTATTCATTGTTTAATCCAGCAAAGATATTGTTGATTTCTTCATTTTCATCTAGATTAATATCTTCAACATCAACTGGTTGAGATTCCATATCTGCTAAATTAATCTTTGGCTTAGATGGAGCTTGAGCTGTTGCTGGTCTAGATGGTAATGGATTGTTATTTGTTTGAGTTGGAGCTGTTCTAACTTGTGTAGTTGGAATAGCTGCAGCCTTTGCTGAAGCGGATTGTTGTGCTGCTGGCTTTTGATAAACTGGAGCAACAGGAGCTGCTGGTTGATATCCGCTAGCTTGTCTAGGTGTATAGCCAGTTGATTGTCTGCTATAATTAGCTGGTGCTGCTGGCTTATTATATCCACCCTTTGCTGAAGTAGTAGAACCACCAGCGGCTTTACCCTTTTCAGCAAAATAAATATTGATTGCTTGATGTTGTAATGTTACATAATCAAGATGCATAATTACATCATATAATGTATAGAACTCATCTAATGATAAAGTTGAGCCATAACCATTATTTCTAGATGTAGTTAAGATAACACCTGGCTCTAATTGACCAGTATAGTCATTCTTTAATACAGTATAATCTAAGCTAATCCAATCACCCTTAGCTAAATTAATACCATCAATAACAACATTAGTATTCACTGCTTGATTTACTAATAGATTGCCATTATCTTCAATTAATGCATTTGGATCCATAGTAATGTCATACATTGCTTGGAATGCACGTCTAATCTTATAGATATGTGGTAAAGCTGTTGGTAAAGTCTTAGTTTGTGAATAATCTTCTGGACTTACAAATGTGAAATTTAAGAAACAAGATGGTTTGAAAGAATATGCATCCTTACTATTACCGTCTTGATCTTGATTAGTATTATGCCATACAGCATTAATAGTCTTATCATTAATAGTTCTTTCAAATAAACAAGTAAATGTTAATCTGAAATTTGCTGTAGAATTGTCCATAATTGTTAAAGTATATTGTTTCATATTATTATTCTCCTTAATTTTCATTTAATTCATTTGATATATTTTTAATTTCTTTTGCAATTTTCTTATAATTTGTAATTCTAGCTTTTTGCTTTTTCTTAGTTTCATCAAAACCATAGTCAGCAATATCAATTAAGATATGTGTATGATTTTCATTATTTCTAAGTCTTCCTATTAGTTGTTCAACTTCATTTTTACTTCCAATAGGAGTCAAATTTATTACACAATCTAGACCTGGAATATCTATTGCTTTTCCACACATTTTAAGATTTGTTAGCACAATCTTCTTATCCAGTTCAGTTGCTCTATCAGCTTTCTTTACTTCGCCAATAAATCTTCCAATATCTGCATCTGGATAAACTTCTAAAATAGAATCTTTCACTTTGTTAATCAATTCTATTGTTGGAATCATAATTGCAACCTTTGCATTGTTTTCCATTATTTTAAATGTTCTAATTATCTTCATTAGAGCATATCTAAAATAGTCATAACAATCATCAGATGCCATATAGTTTGCCCATCTCATTGCGCTAAATCCATACGATGTGCTAATCTTTGACTTCATTACTTCACTTGGATGTGAATTAAAATGAGCACAGTACACAGTATGATATTTAACATTTGCAGCTGGATCGACAATACCATTAAATTTCTTTACTTTATGATAAACTATATTAAATAATTTATCTTCTTTATATTCAGAACGACCAGGAGTTGCTGTTAAATATATGGAATAATTTACATTTGAAAGTGAATTTATTACACAAGCATTATGAAAATTCTCGTGGCATTCATCAAATACTCTTATTCCAATATGTAATTTATGATTCAACTCATTAACCGCATTTTCGTCCTTATCCAATAACATTCCTATAGTTCTATACATTGCAATATAAACTTTATAATTGCCAGATTTAGCATCATCGATTGATGCCATACCGGATAATATTTTTATATCTTCTTCCTTTAAATCGGTATGATATAAGAATTGCTCTTTCCATTGTTCGGCTAGATTAATGGTATCTACTAAAATCATTGGTTTTTGGCCAATATAATTTATTGCGGCAATACTAACAAATGTTTTACCACTTCCTGGTTTTAATGTTAGCATTCTAGCTCTAGATAATCTATTATCTTTCATTTCCTTTAGAAATTTTAATGATGCTACTTGTATTCCATTATCATCTGTACGTGGCTCGTGTACAACTTTAAATGATACACTGTCAGCTTTAGAAGATGATGCATAATTCTCAGTTATTTGCTTATCTGGGAAATAACTTTGTATTAATTCAGCGCCGATTGTTGCTGGAATATGTATATCGTTCTCTATCATCGTATAAACAGAATAATCGTATTTATGTTCTACTTCATTCCAAATAGAATATTTACGTTGAAACTTTTTAAACGAATCAGATGTTTGATCTACATCTCTAACAACAATCGAGCATCTTCCTACTTCAATCATTAGTTAAATAAACAATCCATAATTGATACATCATCTTTTGAATATGTATCAAGATTTGATAATTGTTCTGTTAAACGTTCGAATGATAATGATGATGAGATTGGAGCATTCATAATTACACGAGATACTCTGTTAATCTTATATGGATTTAACACATCATCACCCCAGTTTAAACATTTTCCAGTTACAGCATCATTAACTAATTGTGAACAAATCATTTCAGCGTGAATTGAATTGATACTTGACATATCATTTTCAATTAATAAATCAGCAAATTTCTTTACTAATTCATTATAAGTTGTAACACCAAGATGATCTTTAGATTCGATTAGGTCTAGAATATTCTCTAATGATTTTGTTAACATATTGTTATGTGGCTCATAGAAGAATATCTTGTTTTCTCTACCGAATTGCTCTGAATTTATCTTGAAACAAGTAGCATTTTCTTTTCTTTCTGGAATATCTTTAGCTCTAATATATAATGAAGTTGGGCAATCATAATGAACAACTTTCTTGTCATCAATGAACTTGATGTCAAAATTTGTGATTTCATATGTGTCATCATCTTCATCGTGTAATTCTTCTGATGGATATTCAATAGTTAATTCTACTGGATTCTCATCAGAGAAGTAAATCTCATCTAGATTTACAATAAAGGCATTTCTAAAGTCTTTACCCCAATCAACTTCATCTGTATTTGTTGCTAATAAGTGTTTTGCTGATAATAGACGTTGTGTTAATACACGAGTTATCATTAAAACTGCAACTAAACCAGTATGAACTTTCTTATTGATTTCTGATAATGTTCTACCATAGCAAGTTGCACAAATACATCCAGTCTTTGTAGAGTTTCCTTTACAAGTAATTGGTGATCTTAATGCGATTGTTTTACCAAGCATAAACACATCAGTTGAGTGTAATGTTTTTAGATTATCATAATCTGCTTTGCCATTTATAATATCATAATAGTTTCTACCATCATATAGTTTTAGATATCTTGGATCACTTAGTTTAAGTTCTACATAATGTTTTGTACCACAATCAATATAATTATTATCGTGATATTTATCAGCCATTAATAGATTTAACTTACGTGTGAAGTAACCAGACTTACGTACGTAATTATAGTTTGTTGAGAGAGCGAGCCTAGCGCCACAAGCTGAAATATAAAAATCTTCAAGAGTTTCTTGTCCCTTTAAGAAATTTGATGTAACAACTTTTGGAATTGGCTTTCCATCAAAATCTGGTTTTAATCCAACATATCCAATTGTTTGAACGAATTGCTTTTTATTAATACCAGTATTACTTGATGTAAATGCTGATAAGCAACGTTCTGGGTGATTATTAAAATAATCAAATAAATCTTCGCTTCGCTTCTTGAAATCATCCTCAATTTCTGAGAATTGCATATTATCAATATTTGGAGCTGAAATTAATTTTTCGAAATCTGGATCCTCGATTGCTGCTTCTAAGAAATCCAAATAATCGATTGTACTACCAGCAATTCTATTTACATAAGCTGATAGATCATTTGCATCATTCATAAAATTATAGATCGAACGTCTATATGTTTCAAAACTTATACCAGCATCTTTCACTTGTGATAAGATGGCGTTCATATATCTTTCAACGTCACCACCAGTAATGCTATCTTTTGTAAAAATAGCTTCTTTACATAGCTTTAAACCACATTGTCTCACAGGTGCTAATAGATATAAGTTTAATAGGATTTTGCCTTTTGGCATTTCAATTTCTTCACCATTCACAATAATGATGCCTTTATCGTGTCTAGTTTTGAAATCGTTAAGAATAAGATTTTTTAGTTCACCTCTTGTTTTTTCATATTCTTGTTCATTTTGCATAAGAATATCTAAATTAAAAGTTTCCATTTTTTATCTTACCTCCTAATAACACTATTCCTCCGTAGAGGGCCCACAATAGTTTATATAGAAACTAAGAGTAAACTTTCATTCAATCTTACTCAAAATAATAATATATAAAATATTGTAGTTTTATTAATAGTAATTAATTGTTACAGCTAATATTAAATATAAAAATGCTAGGAACAATCCTAGCATTTATTTATTAGTCATTGAAAGCTAATTCATCAGCTGATAAAGTTTTTGCTTCTTTAATAGCTTTATTTAATTCCTTTTGTTCATTTAATTTCTTGAACATATCATCTTTATGCTTAGCAATATTAGCTTCAACAGCATTCATACTTTCTAATAATGAGCCAACTCTGTTATTAGAAATTACTGAATATTTCTTTTCAATAGCTGCTCTAACAGCTGCTGCTTCGGATGCTAATCTAGAATATTCTTCATATAATAGATCGTTATTTTCTTTAGCTAATAATACTGCAACTTGAGATTTTAACTTAGCTTGTGATTCTGGTGAAGCGAATCTGTCAGCACCTAATGAAATAGCTTCTTTTAATGAATGATAATCAGATTGTTCTTGAACTATACCCTTTGCATCTTCTTCATCTTCTTTAGCTTTTTCATTATATTCTTCCATATTCTTAGCATCAGTTGTAGCAACACCAGTTAATTCACCTGGAGTATTGTTATTTTCAATTTCGCCATTATCTGGAATACCTTTGCCGTTTCCTTCATCTTTGCACATTTCGCAGCATTCATCATCTTCAGTTAATGTTAAATCTTTATTTTCTAAACCTTCAACATCTTCTGCTGTGTCTTGTGTATCTAATACATCATTTGTTTCAACTGTTGGATTTGATTCATCAGCTTCTTTCTCTAATGTACCTTCTGGTAACTTAGTTCCTTCTGGTTCATCAACTGATGATTCTTCACCTAATGCCATAATTTCAAGATTTAATCTCTCAATTGCTTCAGTTAATTCATCATTTGTTAATCCTTCAACATCTTCAGCAGAGTCTTGTGTATCAAGAACATCATTAGTTTCAACTGTTGGATTTGATTCATCAGCTTCTTTTTCAAGAGTTCCTTCTGGAAGTTCTACTCCTTCTGGCTCGTCAACTGAACTTTCTTCTTCAGTTAATGTTAATTCAGAATTTTCTAATCCTTCTACGTCTTCAGCTGAATCTTGAGTATCAAGAACATCATCAGTAGCTACATCTGGGTTAGATTCAGTTGGCTCTTTTTCAAGAGTTCCTTCTGGTAATTCAACACCCTCTGGTTCATCAACAGATGATTCTTCTTCAGTTAATGTTAAATCCTTGTTATCTAAACCTTCAACATCTTCTGCTGAGTCTTGTGTATCTAATACGTCATTAGTAGCAACATCTGGGTTAGATTCATCAGCATCTTTCTCTAATGTACCTTCTGGAAGTTCTACTCCTTCAGGCTCATCAACAGATGATTCTTCCTCTTTTAATGTTAAATCTTTATTTTCTAAACCTTCAACATCTTCAGCACTATCTTGTGTATCTAATACATCGTTTGTTTCTACTGTAGGATTTGACTCGTCAGATTCTTTGTCTTGAGTACCTTCTGGTAACTTAGTTCCTTCTGGTTCATCAACTGAACTGTCTTCTTCAGTTAATGTTAAATCTTTATTTTCTAAACCTTCAACATCTTCTGCAGAATCTTGTGTATCAAGAACGTCATTAGTTTCAACTGTTGGATTAGATTCAGCAGCGTCCTTATCTTGAGTTCCTTCTGGTAACTTAGTTCCTTCTGGTTCATCAACTGATGATTCTTCTGCTAACTTTGTTAATAAAGTATTTGATCTAGCTTCATTTAATAATGACTCTAAATTGCTTATTTTAATATCTTTTTGATCCATAATTTAAATCCTCCATTAAAGATTATTTACATTATTATGTATTATATAATATAATTTATTGTTCTATTGAAAATATATTTTTACGATGTTTTTGTAACTATTTTATATAAATTATTAGAAATTCTTTTAGCTAAAATGACTTTTTCGGCATCATTAATAAAAATACCAATGTTTGTACCATTTATAATATAAACAAAATATCCTGATTTAATTGAATCAAATTTATATATTTTTGTTACATTTCCATAAATTTTAACATTTGGAATAGTAGTAATATTTTCATTATATTGTGAATAATATATTGGTTTATATTCACATTCTATCTTATAATCATAGTCTGCATATAACATATTACCACACCTCCGCAATTATAGTATCTGCTGCACTAGAACTACTTGCATATAAATAAATATAATTTATATTTGTATTATCATTTACAATATCATTATTTTTAACAATAGTGTATGTTTTATGTAAAGTATTTCCTTCTAATTTGCTCATACTATAAGTATTGTTTTCTGAGCCAATATCAATATATGATAATGTTTTTGCAGATTCACTTTTTTCTATTGTTATATTTACTTTATTGTCATTATTAAAATAATATACTCTATCTAATTGAATTGGTAGTCTATAAAATCCATCTGGCTCCATATTATATTCAACATTATTATATTTTATATGAGAGAATGGAATTCTATAAGTATATAATTTTACTATTGGTTTTATTATCTTTCCATCATCATCTCTTTTAGATTCCATACCAATAAAGATTGGCTTAAAATAATACTTATTAGATTCGTCTTTATATAATAGTATTTCTGATTTATTTTCTATATCTCCAATATTTATATAACTATTAGCATTTGTAATATTATAATTAATATTGTCAACAGATGTTGATGGTGATTCAAAAATATGATATAAATGGTAATTATATTTACTACCTACTTTAGAATCATAAATAAATAAATATCCTTTATCTGTTAAAAAATTATTATGCTCATTAACAACAGCTTCGTTTGCGCATTCTAATATATTTGTATTTATAATATTAGTTGATACTTGTTTGAATGTATATGTTTTATTAGCTATTAATGATTCTTTAGTTAATAATGAATCTGATTGATGTATTGTAAAATGCATTATATCAACACCTCCACTATATATGGATAATCATTAATATTATAATTAGTTGAATTAATTTTAATTTGCATATTTGTATTACTAACTAACATATATTGATCTTCTGGAACATAGGAAATATACACAAACATTTCGTGATAATTACCTATTTCAATTAATCCATAGTCTTGTTCTATATTATAATTGATAGCTACTGATTTTGTTAATTTAACTGGACTAAATATTAATGTTCTATAATATGATGGAGAGAATCCATCTGCTTTTATACTATTAATATTTCGAATATTAAACCAAGGTTCTGTAGTATATTCATTATTATTAAAATTAGAAATATAATCTTCAATATAATCTAATATAGTAAAATCTGGAATTAATTTTAAAAAGTATTGTATTAAATCCATAATATCACCACCTATAATCAATTGTTCCCATCGAATACTGGATAATAACTCAATGTGGAATTTTTATATTTTATTAATTCCAATAATTCTGGCTTAGCAACAGAATATCCATATTGTGGGACTAAAAATTCATTGTGGTCTATTTTACCAGAAGCTAAATTTTCAACAAACTCAATGTCATCAGTAATTGCAATATCCCATTTAAATACTATCTTATCAATATATTTCTCTGTTGTTTTTACTGGGATTATTTTTAATTTAGAGTTCTTTTTAAATAAACTTTCAACATATTTAGTTTTACATTCGAGTTCTAAATCTGTGTGATATTTTATTAATATAACTATCTTATCGATACCACTATTAGATAAGAAAAAAGGATTTAATATTGCTTTTTTCATTATATTAGTTGTATTTCCATATACTAATCCATTTTTATTTGAGTAGTAATCTTTCATTATCATAAATAATAAATTACCAATAGATGATTTCAATCTTTCTGGATTATCGAATTTCTTTAATAAAAAATCTAATAAATTCTTTTCTGGTCTATCATATATTTCTTTAATTGTTTTTAATTTATAAACATCTAAATATTTTGAATATGCTGCGGCATTTCTACATAAATATCCATATAAATTATATAAAGTATAGTCTACAATATTATCATATGTTATAATAATAGTTCCTTTTGTTGTTTTCATATGCATACCTCCATACCATAATTAATTGTTGAAAGTGTTATTTTTAATAAAAAAAGAACCATAATTATGATTCTTTAAATGTTACTTCGACAAGACAGAGATCATCTTTCTCTGTTATTATCGACATAGTTGACATTCCGCTACCATAATATGGTAGAAACACAATGTCAATATTTTGTATTACAAATTCATATCCACTAGCAAATGTTATGGATACTTCTTTTTTAATAACGTCATAATTAAATGATGTTATTAAAAACCCACACTGCCTTCTCCATTTTTTAAATGTTGTGAAGGCAAATCTCATTTCTGAGATCATACTAGCCTTAATGCTAGTATCTGGCCATTTGAAACTTCTTGGCCTATTAAATACTTTTTCAAACGTTGTTGCGTCCATTGAATTCACCTCTTTCTGGTATAATAATATATATGTTAAATAAAAAAAAAGACAAGGATTATCCTTGTCTAATTTATTAAAATGAAATATTTCCAAGATTAAGTGCAACTAATAATGTTTGATATCCGTGATTCTTACCATATGTAATTAAATCATCTCTTAATCCAACTAAAACATAACATTCAGCAATTACTGTTAAACATTCTTCAGAAATATTATCATTATCTAGTAAATAGCAGCCAAGTAAATCTTTACTTAATAATGCTTCTTTGCCATAATAATAAACATTCTTTAAAATTGTTTCTACAACATCATCTTGATATGATTGCATAATACCATTAACATATCTTCTTAATCTTGCAATTCTTTCTGATTGATCTTCAGTATAGCCATTGAAGAATACGCTATTCATTGCAGTATGTAACATACTAACACCTTGCTGATTTTGATTCATTTCAACTTCTTCAGAAGTAAATTGAATATCAGCATATGGAATAGACTCAATCTTTTCTGCTGTGATAGATGGCATATGATAATTATATAATAATGATAATAATACTTCGATATTTCTTTCTTCACCTCTAAAGAAAGCATCAATGAATTTAGAATCTTCTTTTTGAACATCTTCCTTTACTGAATTAATATATAAACATCTATCGCCGATAGTGTTCATATTATCAATTACATAATCTAATGGAATATCTAGTTTATTATTGATTGCAATAGTTACTAATCTCTTTAATCCATCACTAACAACACTGTCCTTATACTTATCAAATATTTCTTGTGTGACATTATTAGAATTTAATATAATGTCTAATGGATTTACTACATAAGTTTCAATAAATTCATCATTTAATAATATTGATAAATCTTTTCTAGTTAAATTATTCTTTGACCAATTATCGTAATTAAATTTCTTTTCTTTACATAGATATTCAATGCACTCTTTTGATAAAGATAATTTACTTAATTCATCGAAATCAATATATTCATTAAATCTTTGAATGAATTCATTTGTCACATCATATCTAGGAAGTTCTTTAAGTAAGAGCTTCCTAAAGTTTTTGTCATTTAATGTTCTTTTTGACATATTAAATGACTCAATAACGCCTTCGGTAATTTTCTTCATAATATATCCTTTCTATTTTCCACCCATAAGGATGTACTTTGCTTTTAATGTTGTTATATCAACATCACCAAGTACTTTTGCAAATCTATCTAATATATCGATACTCTTTATATTTATTTCAAATTTACAATTTCCTTTCTTAAATTGAAGTATCCATTTACTTTGATCATAGTATCCTTTCTTTTCTTTATAGATAATGTCATATTTTATATTTCCAGCTTCTACTTGCTTTTTAAGAGCTTCTGTATTTATAATTGTAAGCTCCATTTCATCACCATATTGAACTTCTTCTGCTACAATAGCATCACAGTCAACAGATAAGAATTTTCCCAATTTATCTAATATTTCTGGTGTGAAATTATTAATTGGTTTTAAATTTGGATCTCTGACTTTTGTGAATGTGATATATGGTCTAACTGACATTTTCTTTCTAAGAATGAAAGATAAAATTTCATAGTTTTCTTTAAATGCATCTAAGCTTTCTCTAGTTTTTACAAATTTATTATAAACTTTTGAATTGTCCTTATGCTGTAGCTTTTCAATAAATTTATCATCAAAAACCAATATATCTTCTTCAGTTATATCATAGTCACATATACAACTAAAGAATACAGTAGGAGTATCATTAGAATATAAATTAATTAAATAGTCATTAAAGAACATCCAATAATATCTTTTATCAAGTGTATATTCTTTTCTATTTTTATCACAGCAATATATTAAGAAATTATAATATTTTGTCCATAATAACGCATTTGTACATACTAATTCTGGAGCACCCCATCTATAACGGAATACTGAATAATTACTAGATGATATTAATTCTCTATGTAATGCGTCATTCCAGTTCTGATTTCTTGAACGGCTAGGTAATCCTTGAACATATAATTGTAGCATATCTTTTGCAGCAGAATATAATTCAATAAATAATATTTTATCTAAATTATCAATACATTTTATTAAATTGGAATAATGTGAATCATTACTATTTATATTTGGAATATCTGATAGATCTATAACAGATGGTGATAATGGATAACATTCATCATTACTATTATTACCATTAGTTACATCAATATCTATGCTAAAATTTAATCTATTTTTAGCTGAAGATACCTTTAATAATTTCATATTATAAATTTCACCACAATTCATATCACAAATATCATTATATAAATTTGGATGTAATGATTGCCTTACCATAGCTGTAGCAACTTGTGTGCTA
>Ga0247609_10002313_pt1 | contig 20443 bp, 10 predicted proteins | sample 172DNAGHGlowgp2_FD_193487 | JGI IMG/M metagenome (GOLD analysis project Ga0247609, IMG submission 193487) | Sheep rumen microbial communities from Palmerston North, Manawatu-Wanganui, New Zealand - 1728 DNA GHGlow gp2 | ecosystem: Host-associated > Mammals > Digestive system > Stomach > Rumen ...
CCACCTTTACGCAAAGCACTTTTCTTCGTTCGCCACGCACCACTTCGCGGACTGTTCCACTGACGGGTGAGGCAAACTTCACTTCGGGATACTGTTTGTTAACGAACAAAGCATCCCCGGCCTTGACGACGTCACCCTCCTTGACAACCACTTTCGGAGTCACTCCCTCGAAGTCATCGGGAACCAGTGCATACTGCCCGTTAGACTTCAGCTGAATGAGCTTCTCCTCAGCTTTGCCCTGAAGGTGAATGTCCAAGCCTTTGTGTAACTTGATTACATTTGCCATGGATAATATAAATGAATATTTGAATAGTTATCTACTACGCTTTCTCCTTAGAATGGTGCAAAATTACGAAAAAATTAGCATATCCAGCATAAAAAAACGTCTAAATATTCCGTCATCACAACTTTTTGATGTAATTTTGTAGCCAACAACGAGCAGAACGAAAGTTTTGCTATCTCTATTTGCCAGTTTTGAAGATACTGAAGCACATATTAAGTATTACGATATGGTCCATCTTGGGACTATATCTGCTCGTCACGCTCACCTTTAGCATTCCTGCTGTACAGGAATACCTTGGGCAGCGAGCAGCAAATGTGCTGTCAGAAAAACTAGGTACTAGCGTGACAATTGGACGTCTGAAATACGGACTGTTGAGCCACTTGACACTCTATCAGGTTGTTATCAGGGACCAGCGAGGTGCCGATATGCTCATGGCTGGACGCATCTCTGCACACCTTGACGTGTTGCCACTAGCCGACGGAAAGATATCCATTTCTACTGCTCAGTTGTTTGGTGCTCATGCCATGTTATATCAGCGCGACTCGTTGTCAAAGCCCAATTATCAGTTCTTGCTCGACTCGTTGGCATCGAAGGACACCACCAGCACCACCCAACTCGACCTGCGTATCAATTCGCTGATTATCCGCCATTCCAGCGCTAGTTATGATCGATATTATCTACCCAAGACAGCAGGAGTATTCAATCCTAACCACGTCAAATTTACCGACATCAGTTCGCAAATCATCCTAAAAGAACTGTCTGAGGACTCACTGAACATTAATATTAAGCGACTGTCGTTCAAGGAGCAGTCAGGACTGAACGTCAAACGACTGAGCATGCATTTTGAAGGAGGCAAGAACAGCAGTCGTTTGAGTGATTTCGAACTGCGCATGCCTGGCACCAATATCCAGCTAGGAGGCATCAAAGCCAACTATCGCTTTCGTGGCGACCACTTTGTGACGCCATCTTTACGCTATTCAGGTAGCATACAGCCCTCAACCATTACACTCTCCGATTTGGCCTGCCTGCTACCATCACTGAACACGTTCCAAAGCACATTATCACTGTCTTGCAACTTTAACGGCGAAGGAGAAACACTGAACGTCCCCATGTTGGCTATCGGCTCTACGACAGGCGACATCAGTCTTAACATCGGTGGATGGATCAAGAACTTGCGCGACAGTCAACCCGCATGGAATGCCGACATCCGCGACCTGGCACTATCAGCAAAAACCATTAGTTTCATCTCAGAGAATCTGCAAGGGCAGCGCATACAGGTACCGCAAGAACTGGTACGCATGGGAAATATCCATCTAAAAGGCCACGCACAGGGCAAGGGCGTTAGTAGCATTGAAACACACAACCATCTTCAAACAGATGCCGGTAGTGTCAACATGAACATGGCCTTTGATGAAAATCACCATTTCAACGGACATATCGACACTAAGGACTTTAATTTAAAGACGGTGCTCGCTGACGAACAGTTCGGCATTCTTTCCACAGACATCGACCTCAGTGGACAATTGTCTGGCGACCAGCCACTCACTATGAAGGCTGACGGCATTGTCCACCAATTCGAGTTCAAAGGTTACAACTACCAAAATATCAACATCAACGGTCTCTACAGTCCTACCGATATTCACGGCCACGCCAGCATAGACGATGCCAACATCAGCTTAGCAGTGGACGGTAGTATTCTGAAGACCGGCAAGCAACACGACGTCAAGGTTGAGGGCTCCTTTGCCAACATTTCTCCCAAGGCTATCAACTTCTCTGATATGTGGGACGAGGCACGTTTCTTCGGCAACATCAAGGCCGACTTCATGGCCAGTGACCTTAACGACGCTGTCGGCACCCTCGACATCAGTGATTTTTCCATGCAGGAGAACAACGCAACATACAATCTGGAAAAATTGCGTATTGAGTCGGGCTACAATGATGATATTCACTTTATTACGATGGCTAGTGACTTTGGCGAGGCCGCCATTCGTGGAGATTTCGACTACAAGACCCTAACACAGAGTTTTACCAACTTCTTCAAAACCCGTATGCCGACTATATCAGGCTTCTCCACTCCTAACACCAGCGCACACAACCGTTTTTCCATACATGCCACCATCCACAAGTCAGACTGGATAGAACACCTGCTACGAACGCCTTTCCATCTTACTCAACCGCTAACGTTGAGGGGTGGTCTCAACGATGAGCGCCAACAGATCTATATGGAATGCGACATTCCCCAGTTCTACTACAAAGAGAGCCGCTACGACAATGGACATATCAGCATCCTCTCGCCTATCAATACGTTGCAGTATGACATCAGTCTCACCAAATATTCAGAAGAAGGCAACAATCTCGATCTACAGGTGACAGGCAGTATTCACAACGATCAACTGGCAGCAACTCTGCAATGGAAAGACCACGCCGAGGAGGAAACCAGTGGACGTGTTACGACAATGACACGCTTCGAGAATTCGTTTGACGGCCAACAAACAGCCATTGTCAAGATTGCGCATTCACAGATGAGCATCAGGAATACGCCATGGGAAATTCTTCCTGCCACAATCACATACTCCAACAAGAAACTGGACATTGTAGATTTTACCATTCGCAACGACCAACAATACCTCAAGCTCAATGGTATAGTCTCAGAGAATCCACACGATTCCATCAACGTCAACATGCGTGACGTCGATGTTGCCTATGTACTCGATTTGGTCGGTTTCGATGCTGTCAGTTTCAGTGGCAAGGCAACAGGTGGTGGTGTGTTGCGTAGTGTCCTCGGAGAGTTGGAAGCCGATGCCAAGTTGCTCGTCAAAGGCTTTGAATTTGAGTACGGAAGAATGGGTACTCTAGATGCAAATGTAAACTGGAACAAAGAGAAAGAACAAATTGATATTGAAGCTATTGCAGACGATGGGTATAATGCAAAAACCTTTATCAACGGATATGTTTCTCCCAAGCACGACTACATCGATTTAGATATTCGTGCCGATGGCACCAGACTCGACTTCGCCCAGTCGTTCACCTCTACTTTCCTCGACCATATTGACGGATATGCATTTGGTGCTGTCAAGCTGGCAGGACCGCTCAGCGCTATCAACCTATATGGTAACTTGGTACTGAATGGCAAGGCACACATGAGCATACTCAACTGTACCTATGAGTTGCGCGACGACTCCCTGGAACTCACCAAGAATGAGATTGTTTTCAAGAACTGCCATATCTACGATGCCTATGGCAATGAGGGAATCATGACAGGAGGCATCCACCACCAGGACCTTACTAACCTCACCTACGACATTTTCCTTGACGCTCGCAATCTGCTCTCCTACGATTTCAAGAGTTTCGGCGATGCCTCTTTCTACGGTACTGTCTTTGCAGACGGCAATGTAGCTATTCATGGTAGAGAGAACAGCTTGGACATTGAAGCCAACGTCACTCCTAAGCAAGGTACAGTATTTGTTTACAATGCTGCTTCACCTGACGAGATAACCGATCAGGAATTTATCGTGTGGGGATCGAAAGACGATTTTTCTAAGTCCGCATATCAGTCTGCCACTATCAATCCAGACACAAAATCTGCCCATAATGACGTGCCACGTAACGATTTACGCACAGACATTCATATGCGTCTGAAGATTAATGCCACGCCTGACGCTACCGTCCGTTTATTGATGGACGAGCGCACCAGCGACTATATCACCCTACGAGGCACTGGCGACCTGCAAACGACTTTCTACAACAAAGGCAGCTTTAACATGTACGGGACCTATCGCATCAGCGAGGGCACTTATGGCGTAACCATTCAGAATATCATCAAGAAGAATTTCATCTTCAAAGAAGGCGGAACTATCACCTTTGGCGGTGATCCCTACGATGCACGACTGAATATGCAAGCCCAACACACAGTCAATGGCGTATCGCTCTCCGACTTGAACGTTGGAAAGAGCTTTTCCAACACCGTCCGCGTCAACTGTCTGATGGACATTAGTGGCCAGCCCCGTGCTCCCATCATCGACTTCGACTTCGACCTTCCCAATGTTAACTCGGACGAAAAGCAGATGGTGCGCTCTATCGTTAACAGCCAGGAGGAAATGAACCAACAGGTGGTATATCTATTGGCTGTTGGACGTTTCTATCCGCAAGGTGCCAACAACGCCAGCGACGAAGAGACAACAGGAAAAAGCAAGACCTCACTGGCTATGCAGAGTTTGTTGTCTGGCACGCTCAGCAGCCAGCTCAACGACGTGCTCAACCGCGTCATTAAGAGCAACAACTGGAGTTTTGGTGCCAATATCTCCACAGGCGATGATGGATGGCAGAATGCAGAGTATGAAGGAATCATCAATGGCCGACTGCTCAACAACCGTTTGCTCATCAACGGTCAATTCGGCTATCGCGACGGCAGCAATGCCACCTCCAAAAACGCAGCAACCAATACCACCTCATCATTCATCGGCGACTTCGACATCCGCTATCTGTTGCACCCCAATGGCAACTTGGCCCTGAAGGTGTATAACCAAACCAACGACCGCTATTTCACCAAGTCGTCGTTGAACACCCAGGGCATTGGTATCATCATGCAAAAGGAGTTCAATGGACTAGGCGAACTACTATCAATCAAGAAAAAGAAGGACAAGAAAGTTAAAAAACCATAAATCTTCGTTTTCTTCTTACTTCTCACCTCATACTTCTCACCTCTTTTTTGTACCTTTGCACCCGCTTTTTGCCCAAACGGGCGAGTAGGTGCCGGGACAGGCGCTGGTACCTAACAATATTAACCCTTTAAAAACAAGGTCTGGTAAACGTCTGTTCAGGCCCCGCCCCATCGAGAGATCGGGCACACATTATTTATTATTATGTCAGAATTAACAAAGAACGTCCAGCCATTACAGGACTTCGACTGGGATCAGTTTGAGAATGGCACTGCCGCTAACGTCAGCAAGGAAGAGCTCGACAAGGCTTACGACGAGACCCTTAACAAGGTCAGCGAGCACCAGGTAGTTGACGGTACCGTTATCAGCGTCGACAAGAAAGAGGTCGTTGTTAACATCGGCTACAAGAGCGATGGTATCATCCCTGCCAGCGAGTTCCGCTACAACCCCGAGCTGAAGGCCGGAGACACCGTTGAGGTGTATGTAGAGAACGCCGAGGACAAGAGAGGTCAGCTGGTACTCAGTCACAAGAAAGCCCGCATGTCTAAGAGCTGGGAGCGCGTCAACGCTGCTTTGGAGGCTCAGGAGATTATTCAGGGTTACATCAAGTGCCGCACTAAGGGCGGTATGATCGTTGATGTATTTGGCATCGAGGCCTTCCTGCCTGGTAGCCAGATCGACGTTCACCCCATACGTGACTACGACCAGTTCGTAGGCAAGACCATGGAGTTCAAGATTGTCAAGATCAATCAGGAGTTCCGCAATGTAGTAGTTTCTCACAAGGCACTCATCGAGGCTGAGCTCGAGGCCCAGAAGCAGGAAATCATCGGCAAGCTGGAGAAGGGGCAGATCCTGGAGGGTGTTGTGAAGAATATCACCAGCTACGGCGTATTCGTAGACCTGGGTGGTGTTGACGGACTGATTCACATCACCGACCTGTCTTGGGGCCGTGTTGACGATCCCCACAAGGTTGTTGAACTCGACCAGAAGATTAACGTTGTTATCCTCGACTTCGATGAGGAGAAGCGTCGTATCGCCCTCGGTCTGAAGCAGCTCACTCCTCATCCTTGGGATGCTCTGGACGCTAACCTCAAGGTTGGTGACCACGTGAAGGGTAAGGTTGTCGTTATTGCCGACTACGGTGCATTCGTAGAGATCCAGCCTGGTGTTGAGGGTCTGATCCACGTCAGCGAGATGTCTTGGAGCCAGCACCTGCGTTCAGCTCAGGAGTTCCTAAAAGTTGGCGACGAGATTGAGGCAGTTATCCTGACTCTCGACCGCGACGAGCGCAAGATGTCTCTCGGCATCAAGCAGCTGAAGGAAGATCCCTGGGAGGCTATCGAGGTTAAGTATCCTGTTGGCAGCAAGCACACCGCTAAGGTTCGCAACTTCACCAACTTCGGTGTATTTGTTGAGCTCGAGGAGGGTGTTGACGGTCTGATCCACATCAGCGACCTCTCTTGGACCAAGAAGGTTAAGCATCCTTCTGAGTTCACTCAGGTTGGTGCACAGATCGACGTTATCGTTCTCGACATCGACAAGGAGAACCGTCGTCTCAGCCTTGGCCACAAGCAGCTCGAGGAGAATCCTTGGGATGTCTTCGAGGAGCAGTACACCGTTGGTTCTATCCACGAGGGTAAGATCACTGAGCTCCTGGAGAAGGGTGCCGTTGTTTCTCTTGCTGAGAACGTTGAGGGCTTCGCTACTCCTAAGCACCTGCAGAAGGAGGATGGCTCACAGGCTCAGGCTGGTGAGGTTCTGCCCTTCAAGGTTATCGAGTTCAACAAGGACTCTAAGCGCATCATCCTCTCTCACAGCCGCACCTTCGAGGATCCTCAGCGTGAGGAGAAGAAGGCCGCTGCCAAGAAGACTCGTGCTCCGAAGGCAGACGTTCCAAAGATTGAGAATGTTGCAGCCAGCACCACACTTGGTGACATTGATGTACTGGCTCAGCTGAAGGCTCAGATGGAGAAAGGCGAGTAATTCTCGTATAAATATTAATGTAGGGAAGGCAGAAGTGTCTTCCCTACATTTTTTTATAAGAAAAATAAGAAATCCTTTTGCAGTTTCTCAATTTCTTTGTACCTTTGCAGCCCAGAATAACACCAACAACAGCAAACGATATATGACAAAAAAACTCAAAAAGGTGCTGGTTTTAGGTTCTGGCGCTTTGAAAATCGGACAAGCTGGTGAGTTTGACTATTCTGGCTCCCAAGCACTGAAAGCTTTACGTGAGGAAGGAATCTCTTCCGTGTTAGTAAACCCCAACATTGCTACCATTCAGACTTCTGAAGGTATTGCCGACAAGGTTTATTTCCAACCCGTCACCACTCATTTTGTTACAGAGATCATCAAGAAGGAACGGCCCGATGGCATTCTGTTAGCCTTTGGTGGTCAGACCGCTTTAAACTGCGGTACGGAACTGTATCAGAAAGGTATTCTTAAAGAATATGGGGTCGAGGTCCTTGGAACAAGTGTTGAGGCAATTATGAACACCGAGGATCGCGACCTTTTTGTAAAGAAGCTTGACGAGATCCAGTTGAAGACTCCCGTAAGCCACGCCGTAGAGAACATGGAAGATGCCCTGAAGGCTGCCCATGAAATCGGATTCCCCATCATGATTCGCTCAGCCTACGCGCTGGGAGGTCTTGGTTCAGGTATCTGTCCTGACGAGAAGGCCTTTAAGGAACTGGCCGAGAGCGCTTTCACTTTTGCTCCTCAGATTCTCGTAGAAGAGTCGCTGAAGGGCTGGAAGGAGATTGAGTTCGAGTGCATCCGCGATGCCAACGACCACTGCTTCACTGTCGCTTCTATGGAGAACTTCGATCCCCTCGGTATCCACACTGGTGAGTCTATTGTCGTTGCTCCTACCTGTTCGCTCAAGGAAGAGCAGGTGAAGATGCTGCAGGACATCACCATCAAGTGTGTTCGCCACCTGGGCATCGTCGGTGAGTGCAACATCCAGTTTGCTTTCAATGCCGAGACCAACGACTATCGTATTATCGAGATCAACGCTCGTCTGAGCCGTTCTTCTGCGCTGGCTTCAAAGGCTACCGGTTATCCCCTCGCCTTCGTTGCTGCGAAGATTGCACTGGGCTATACCCTCGACCAGATTGGTGAGATGGGTACTACCAGCTCGGCCTACGTTGCTCCGTCGCTGGACTACATGATTTGTAAGATTCCTCGTTGGGACCTCACCAAGTTTGCCGGTGTGAGCCGTCAGATTGGTTCTAGCATGAAGTCTGTGGGTGAGATTATGTCTATCGGTCGCTCGTTCGAGGAGATGATTCAGAAGGGTCTCCGCATGATTGGTCAGGGCATGCACGGTTTCGTGGGCAACGACCACACCAAGTTCGACGACCTGGACGATGCTCTGGCTAACCCCACCGACCTGCGTATCTTTGCTATCGCACAGGCTCTGGAGGAAGGATATACCGTTGAGCGCATCGAGGAGCTCACCAAGATTGATGTGTGGTTCTTGGAGCGCCTGAAGCATATTGTTGACCTGAAGCACGAGTTGCAGAAGTACGACAAGCTGGAAGACCTGCCTGCAGACCTCTTGCTGGAGGTAAAGCAGTGTGGTTTCTCTGACTTCCAGATTGCCCGCTTCGTTCTGAAGACTAAGTCTACCAATATGGAGAAGGAGAACCTGCAGGTTCGCGAATACCGCAAGCAGAAGGGCATCCTGCCTTCTGTGAAGCGTATTCCTACCGTTGCCAGCGAGCATCCTGAGCTCACCAACTACCTCTACTTCACCTACACCCATACACCTGCCTTCGCACAGCCCGACGGCAAGGTCTATACCCCAGCGCACGACATCAACTACTACAAGAACGAGAAGTCTGTCGTCGTGCTCGGCTCTGGTGCTTACCGTATCGGTTCGTCGGTAGAGTTCGACTGGTGCTCGGTGAACGCTATCAACACCGCTCGCAAGTTGGGCTACAAATCTATTATGATCAACTACAACCCTGAGACTGTTTCTACCGACTATGATATGTGCGACCGCCTGTACTTCGACGAGCTCTCTCTGGAGCGTGTCCTCGACGTGATGGACCTCGAACAGCCTCGTGGTGTCATCGTCTCTGTAGGTGGTCAGATTCCTAACAACCTCGCTATGAAGCTGCACCGCCAGGGTGTTCCCGTACTGGGTACCAGCCCTGTCGACATTGACCGTGCCGAGAACCGCGACAAGTTCTCTGCTATGCTCGACAAGCTGGGCATCGACCAGCCCGCATGGCGTGCGCTGACCTCTTTCGAGGATGTCAAGGAGTTTGTTGACGAGGTAGGATATCCCGTGCTGGTTCGTCCTTCTTACGTGCTCTCTGGTGCAGCCATGAATGTCTGCTACGATGACGAGGAGCTGCACCGCTTCCTCAACATGGCTACCGAGGTCAGCAAGGAGTTCCCTGTAGTTATCTCTAAGTTCATGACCGAGACCAAGGAGATTGAGTTCGACGCTGTTGCCGACAAGGGCGAGGTTGTCGAGTACGCTATCTCCGAGCACGTAGAGTATGCTGGTGTGCACTCTGGCGACGCCACCATGGTGTTCCCTGCCCAGCACATCTACTTCTCTACCATCCGTCAGATTAAGAAGATAGCCCGCAAGATTGCCGCCGAGCTCAACATCAGCGGTCCGTTCAATATCCAGTTCCTGGCTAAGAACCGCGAGGTGAAGGTTATCGAGTGTAACCTCCGTGCCTCTCGTTCGTTCCCCTTCGTCAGCAAGATTCTGAAGCGCAACTTTATCGAGACCGCTACGAAGATCATGCTCGATGCCCCCTACTCTCGCCCAGACAGCTCAGAGTTCGACATCGATCGCATTGGCGTCAAGGCCTCTCAGTTCTCATTTGCCCGTCTGCAGAATGCCGACCCCGTACTGGGTGTAGACATGAGCTCTACCGGTGAGGTAGGTTGCTTGGGCGACGACCTCAACGAGGCCATGCTCAACGCACTCATCGCTACGGGCTACCGCATGCCGAAGCCAGGTGCCAACATCCTGATTTCTTCAGGTGGTGCCAAGGGTAAGGTCAGCCTGCTGGAGCCCGCACAGAATCTGGTTAAGAAGGGCTACAAGGTCTTCGCTACTGGCGGTACCGCTAAGTTCTTCAACGACAATGGCGTAGCAGCTACCGCAGTTGCTTGGCCTGACGAGGAAGGCGAGAACAACGTAATGAACATGATTGCCGACCACCAGTTCGACCTCATCATCAATGTTCCGAAGAACCACACCAAGCGCGAGCTGACCAACGGCTACCGCATCCGTCGTGGTGCTATCGACCACAACATTCCGCTGATGACCAATGTTCGTCTGGCCAAGGCCTTCATCGAAGCCTTCACCGCTCTCAAGGAGGACGACATCAAGATCAAGAGCTGGCAGGAGTACAACGCCTAAACGTTGACTTCCCGATATACAACAAAAATGGGGACAGGTTTGAAGCCTGACCCCATATTTTTTGCAAATATATAAAACGCTTTACATTCCCGGACGACGAATAGTGAGAAGAATGGCCTCAGGATGTGCTGCAGAGAATGCTGATGCATCTTCTACGACACAGGCCAGATATCCTCCTCCACCCGCTCCGGGCATCTTATAGGCCATTACCTGGTCTTCGTATTTCTTGATGTAGTCAGGTACACAGCCCTGTATCATTGCTGGGAACATGGCCACCTGCGCATGGAAGCTGTCGGCATAGGCCTGCGCAAAGGCAGGGAGATTACGCTCAAGGATAGCCTGCCAACAGTCATCGGCAGCCTTGGCCAACGCCTTCACCTTCGTCTCCGTAATATCCTTGCCCTCCAACACGCTACAGCCCGGCTGACGTGGTTCCATGGGAATCATGAGCAGATGCTGCTCCAGCCAGCTGAGCACCTCCTCATCGTAGCAGGTCTCAATCTTCTCAGGCCAGAACCTATTATTATAATAGTGACGACAGAGTCCAGGAATGCAAATGCCGATAGAATCCTGAGCACCACTAATAATGCCATCCGAGCGCTCTGGGTCATTCTCGAAGCAGAATACCAGCTTAGCCAGCGTCTCTGGGTCCATGTTCGGCAACTGGTAGGGCCATATTTTCTTGATCATATTGCGCGTGCTGGTGCTCAGTCCACAACGCTCACGAATGTCGAAAGTCGGTTCCAGAGAGATGGTTATTGCCCATCCTGGTGCCAAGCACGACACATAGGGCTGGTCAATCCATGTACCAGCCAGATCCAGACGCGTAGGAATCTGCGACTCACTCTTCTTCAGGTCCGTAGAAGAACGTGCCTTCAGTCCCTGCTGAGGCACACGTTCCAAGACGACATATTCCATGCCCCGCTCTTCGCAGACACGCCGTTTGTCGTCGTTGCCACCATCGCTGTTGACCACCAGAATGTCGGGCTTCACAATGTCCAGCGTAGGCAGGAAATCAAGGATACCACTGCCCTGATTGATGTAGGCATCCTTCACATAGCGGATGCTCTTCACCATGAACAGTCGCTCCTGTTCGGAGTAGATGGTCTTGTGGTGCTTATAGCCCTCGATGGTCTTGTCGGAGCCTATGCCAACATACAAATCACCATACTGAGCAGCCTGTCGGAAGAACTCCACATGTCCGCTGTGCAGCAGGTCGTAACACCCTGAAACAAAAACTTTCTTCATGCTTTTCTTGTTAGAAGAAACCCCTCCGCAATGGGGAGGGGTCTCTTATTAATTATTACTGTATGAGATTACAGATTCAGGCTCTTCTTGATGGCCTCAATCTTCTCTTCGGCAGCCTTTGTGCAGCGCTCGTAGTCAGCAGCGCCCTTGAACGAAGGATCCTTGACCTCCGTGTAGAACTTAATCTTGGGCTCCGTACCTGAAGGACGGACAGAAACCTTGGTGCCATCCTCGCAGAACCACTGCAGCACATTAGACTTGGCAGGCATATCCAGAGGCTTTACACCGTCTGCCGTCTTGACCTCCAGCAGCTGGAAGTCCTTCTGCATCACAATCTTCGAGCCACCCAGATCCTTCGGCGGGTTAGCGCGGAAGTCAGTCATCATCTGCTTGATCTCGTCAGCACCCGACTTACCTGGGCGAACGACGTTGATGGTTACCTCGCGTGAGAAGCCATACTCCTTGTAGATGTTCATCAGCAGGTCGTAGAGCGTCATACCGTTGTCGCGAGCCCATGCAGCAATCTCACAAATCAGACAGATAGATGCGGGGGAGTCCTTATCGCGAACCTTATCATATGGCAGGAAGCCGAACGACTCCTCACCACCACCGATATACTTCTTCTTGCCCTCGTTGACGCGAATCTCGTTGGCAATCCACTTGAAGCCTGTGTAGCAGTCCTTATACTCTACCTCGTTCTTCTTGGCAATCTCAGCGATAACCTCGGTGGTTACGATGGTCTTCACCAGGAACTCGTTGCCCTTCAGCTGGCCGAGCTTCTTCTTGTTGGCGATGATGTACCATGAGAACATCATACAGGTCTGGTTACCATTCAGAATCTCCCACTCGCCCTTCGAGTTGCGGCAGACAATAGCCAAACGGTCGGCATCGGGGTCAGAAGCAATTACCAGATCAGCGTTCAGCTTGGTACCCAGCTTCATACCCAGTGTCATAGCCTCAGCATTCTCTGGGTTCGGGCTCACAACTGTTGGGAAGTTACCGTCGATGACCATCTGCTCAGGAACCACGTGGATATTCTGGAAGCCCCAAGAGCGCAGTGCCATCGGGACGATGACGCGACCAGTACCGTGCATGGGTGAATAGACGATGTTCAGATCCTTCTGGCGCAGGATGACATCCTGGTCAACCATAGCCTCCTTGACAGCCTGGATGTAGTCCCAGTCCATCTCACCACCAATAGGAATAATCAGGTCCTTGTTGGCCTGCCACTTCACGTCGCTGATCTTCACCTTCTCGACCTCAGCAATGATGCCTACATCGTGTGGAGCGAGCACCTGAGCGCCATCGTCCCAGTAAGCCTTGTAACCATTATACTCGCGGGGGTTGTGCGATGCGGTGACATTCACACCAGCCTGACAACCCAGGTGACGGATGGCGAAAGAAATCTCTGGCGTAGGACGCAGACTCTCGAACAGGTAAACCTTGATGCCGTTGGCAGAGAAGATGTCGGCAACGCTCTCTGCAAACATGCGACCGTTGTTACGGCAGTCGTGACCCACAACCACTGAGCACTGCTTGCCGGGGAATGCCTTCAGAATGTAGTTAGCAAAACCCTGAGTAGCCATACCAACGATATACTTGTTCATGCGGTTGGTGCCTGCTCCCATGATACCACGCAGACCACCAGTACCAAATTCCAAATCGCGATAGAAAGCATCAATCAGGTCTGTCTTGTCGGCATTGTCCAACATGGCCTGTACTTCCTTACGTGTCTCTTCGTCAAAAGCGGGAGACAACCATTCCTTTGCACGTGCTTCGCACTGGGCAATCAATTCGTTATTTTCCATAATTACTTATAAGATTAAAGGATTAGTAATATTCCAATACGCAAAGATACTGATTTATTTCCGAAATCAGTATCTTTGGTCTATATTTTTTACATTTTTTATTATTTCACTACTGTTGCTTCATCAGTCGGTCTACCTCGTCGAACTGCTTACCCTTGTTCAGATTGAGATAGATGCGATAGAGCCCTGGTCCCCAGCGCTGAATGTCGTCGGGCATCAGTTTGCGGTATTTCTCCATCATCGGCATGGCGTCGGTGTAGAGTTTCGTCAACTGCTGACGGTACTTGCGTGGCTCGTTGAGCTGTTCCAACGCCAATGCCTGGTTCAGATAGCAGGTGGCAATGTTGAAATAGGGCTCTGGATGCTCCTCGTTGACCGTGATCATCTGACGACTGACGGCGATACACTCATCGTAGCGGTTCATGTTCAGCAGGGCAATAGACTTTGCCAGCAAAAAGAGCTCGTTGTCAGGATGATTCTTCAGTCCCTGTTCAGCTAGTTGCAGAACGGTGGCATTGTCACCCTGCCCCTTGTGGTAGTCGGCCAGACGCGGGAAGAAATACGGATAAGTAGGGAACAACTTAAAACCAAGGTTCAGCGTATTGACGTATTCCTCCACGTTGTTCTGCTGCTGATAGGCCTCGCACATGTAGTGCAGCACGAAGCGCGACTTCTCCTTGTCGACCAGTGCCAGTTGACTGTATTTCAGCGTCTTCTTGGCGTCCTTCAACTTAAAACCACACAACGTGGCCCAGTAGGCAGCCTGTGGAATCAGCGAGTCGCTCTCCAAGTATTTGTAGTCTATAAACAATGGCTGGTGGGCCGCACCGATATACAGGTCGAAATAGTCGTAGGCCGTCTTGTAGTCCTCGCGACGCACCTGATAGGTTCCACCATAATACAGGTTGGGGCGCAACTGGTTCAGCTGATCGGCGTGCTCCTTGCGGTACTCCGGCTTCACACGTCCCTTCTTGTCGGGCTGCATGTCCAGCGAGTCCAGCGACTCGGCAATGACATACATTTTCTTGGTGATGTTGAAGAAGGCTGCCGTGTCGTACTTCTGCTTCAGGTATAGCTTCTCGTTGGCCTGCGCATATTGTCCTGCCACCGCATCATACCACGTGGCATACACCTTCGTATTCTTGCGGTGGGTGGTGTCAGCCAGCAGTCCCGTCATCAGCTTCTCTGCCTTGTCATAGTCCTTACCACTTTTGATATAGGTACGCGCCTGCGACAGCTCTTTCTTCTGAGCCCACAGTCCCGTTGCAGTCATCATCAAGAGAAGCGTAGATATTACTATTTTTTGTCTCATTTTCTAGTTTAATTGTCTTTCGAACTGCAAAGTTACGAAAAGTTGCGCAAAATGAAGAATAAATGCTTGTTTTTTAAATAAAAGTAAGTATCTTTGCAGCGTCAAAAAACTAATCTACATCAAAAACAAACATGAGAAGACTACAATTTCTGTCACTATTACTGCTGTTTGCAGTAAGCTCTTTTGGCAATAACAAGTTTACTGAGAACTTCGAGAACGGACTGTCCTCATCGGCTCCATCTAGTGAGACTGTGGTTACATTGGCTTCCGGTCAGTGGAAAATCAAAGGTGTCTGCGGAAAGTCTGACAACGGCAGCCTGCGACTCTCCATGAGCAATAATGGCTATGCCGTCACCCCCACCCTCTGTCAGCCAGGTCAAGTCACCTTCAGCCATCGTGCCTCAGGCAGCGGAAAGAAGCTCAAGGTGGAGAAGTCAACTGACAACGGACAGACTTGGCAAGAGATTGGAACAGCCACCGTCTCGTCGTCGACACCCTACGGCTCCAGCACTTTCAAGTGCAACTCGCAGGAGGCAGATACCGAGGTACTCATCCGTTTCACGTGCATGAGCGCCACCATTTATATCGACGACATCACCATCACGCTAAACAGCGTCAGCCAGGAGCAACCTGACATTGACGACCCGACATATATCACCGAAGGTGCATGGGTTCCCACCAAACCGTTCCCCACAGCCTCGAAGGAGATATACCTTGCCCCCGACGGCGACCCCAATGGCGACGGCACCTTTGACCGTCCATGGAACGACCTGCAGCAAGCCATCAATGCTGCCACTCCCGGTACCCACATCATCTGTCGCGGCGGCACCTATTATCCCAAGAAACAGAGCGACGGCAAATATACCGTGCGCATCAAGAACAGCGGCACGGAGCAGGCCCCCATCATCATACGCGCCTACGAGGGCGAGAAACCTGTCTTTGACTTCGTAAACCAGCTCTACGACCAGATGGTGGGCGACCGCGGCCTACTCATCACAGGCAATTATTGGTGGATCTTCGGCCTGCACATCACCCATGCTGCTGACAACGGCATCAAGCTGGAGGGGTCACACAACCGCATAGAGCGTTGCGAGTTCTCCTATAACCTCGACACCGGCCTGCAGCTCGGCTTCGGACACAAGTTCAGCGACACCTTCCCTGGCGTTTCTGAGAATGACGGCAGCTACTGTGCCTACAACGACATTATAGATTGCGACTCGCACCACAACTGCGACTATGACGCCAACTACGGGTCGGATGCCGACGGCTTTGCCTGCAAGATGCACAACGGCAAGGGTAACCGCTTCATCCGCTGCCGCGCCTGGCATAACAGCGACGATGGCTGGGATCTCTTCGAGACCGACTTCGACGTGGTGCTGGCCGAGTGCTGGCAGTGGGAGTCGGGCAAGGCTGCAGACCATCTGTGGGTGAAGGATTACATCACGAAGTCGGGCAACATGTCGTTCTCCGGCAACGGCAATGGCATCAAGCTCGGTGGCAATGGCACGGGCGGCTCGTCAAAGGGCGTACACTATGCCTTCAACTGCATAGCCTTCGGCAACAACATCAGCTCGTCAGTAAAGGGCTTCGACTGCAACAACCACAAGGGCGGTCATGTGCTCGTGGGCTGTCTGGCCTTCGACAACAGCTACGACTATATGTTCGAGAGCGGAGGCTCTGACGCTAACACCAAGTATTATAACAATGTGTGCCTTGGCCGACAGGAAATCGGCGTGGGCTACGACGACTATAATGCCATAGCCGTAGCGATGTCGAAGAACGGCTGGACCAACCACCTCGTCACCAATGTCAGCCAGGACGACTACCTCTCGCTCGACGAGGACGAGGCCATGAAGCCACGCGACATCTATGGCGGACTGCCTCGCAAGTTCGGACGTCTGACCTACGACAGCCAGATGATTGATGCCGGAAGCTCCACCTTCGAAGAGTCCATGGAGGTGTGGCAGCAGTTGGTCAGCGACTTCCCCTTCCTGCAGCGCACCATCCAGGGCAAATCCCGCGACCTCGGTCCTTACGAGAGTTCATACAGCGCCACCACCGGCATCACCACAGTCAATGATTCCCCTGCCGCCGCTCCATGCAGAAAAGTCATGCGCAATGCCCGCATCGTGATAGAGAAAAACGGCAACTACTATAACACCCAAGGGCAAAAGATAGTAGACTAGCTTGCAAAATGGGGGTCACATCACAAATTGACACACCCTCATATCAGCATTAATGTTATTCGGTGTATCTAGAAACATAGCAAACTCAATGATGTCATACCCAACGATAGTCACCAATGCCTGCGCGTTTTCTAAATTTTATATTTCGATAATTTGCGGAACATGGTCGCTAAGATCCTTGTCCCATTCCCCCAGATAATAGGACTTCAGCGGTATGCTGGAGAACGTATAATCGATAAAGAACGGCTGCGTTTCTTTGAATTGATGATAGTAAGTGGCGCAACGTTCATTTCCTAGGGTCTCACCTGTCATATCATGGTAGGCGTTTATCAGGTTCATGTTCCTCAAAAAGTCACATATAGCCTGAATGCTGTATTGCTTCGTTTCTCCAGACTGCCCCTTGTAGCAGTTCATATCACCAGTTATGATTGTAGGGAACTGCTTGATGTACGGCGCATACTCTTGGAAAGCTTTCATTGCAATCTCTGGGTACTTCATTGGAGAGTTATGCTTTGTTGTCGTTGGCCATGCCGCAATAATTAGCTTATTTTCAACCATCAGCGGCAGGAAATACCGATGCTCAGGATTGAACCATGTGGGTATTTCCACTTTTACTGATGATTTCCAAATGACACCTAATCCTTTATGTGGAATGTCTCCAGTCCATTCCATGTGATAACCTTCTGGAAGTGTAACTCTAGAAGAGCATGCTATCTCTGGAATAATATAGATATCTGCATCATATTGAAGGATGCTGTCTATCTTCTGTTGGTTAAACAGATTGATATTAAATGAAATAATCTTCATTTCTACATTAGCCGTGAAGGAGTTTAATATCCAGGATTCTGTGTAAAGTTTGGGTAAAAAGATAAATCTTGCGAGGGTATTGGCATCAATAGTTCGTAGTCGTAGCATCCAGTAACCTCTTGTGCTTTGCCCATTCGTTTGAGAGCGGCCCAATATCCGTAGTCTGTGTATTCAGAAACATGCCAGAATGACTCCACATCCTCGTCGGGTTTCCCATCTTTATTTAAATCTATTGTGGGAAGGTCAAGACCATCCTTGCTACCGCTGTTTTCATAGAGATAAAGGTTGGTGTGCATTACTGTGTAGACGGGACAATACGTGTTTTGTTGAGTATACAATGCCCAAATAAATGACCTGTCAAGACCTGTAGAAACAGAGCGTGTATTGTTATATCTTGATTTCTCGATTTGATTCAAAGTTGCTGCTGCCAGCTGCTTATTTCCCAACGACATTGCCAATTCTGCTTTCAGCATTAGTCCTGCATCTTTGTTGAAACGTATCTGGCCATTTTCTTGTTCAAAAGAAGGACGGAGGTCATCAAGAACACTATTTATCTCGTTGTATGCAAACTGGAATACTTCTGCTTGGCTGGATTGCGGAGTCTGAGTGCCATCTATTGTTATGGGCTGAGTCAGAAGAGGGACTCTTCCCCATAGCATGCCTATGTTATAGTTGACAAATGCCCTTAGTGCTCTCAGTTCAGCAATCAATGCTTTACCATCTTGATTGCCCATTTTCTCCATTACATCGTCTTTCTTTTCCAGCACCAAATTGATTATGTTAATCGTTCGATAAGCATATTGCCACGTATTACTTACCTCTGCTGAATTGGCATTTATCCGATGAACTGTATTGCTATTTAGTCTGATGCCTTCAAGTTTGAGTTGCCAAGTTTGAAATTCTGCGCAAGCGGAATAGCTGCTATTTAGAATAGCTAGTATTTGCTCTTTAGAGCCAAATACATTATCCTCTGTTGTAGTCGAATTAGGAATAATATCCTTTGTCAGAAGAACTTCAGCCTGGAGATTATCATCAAGCGTACCGTCTATTCTAACCAACAATTCGTCGGAATTAGAAGATAAGAGCGTATAAACATATATCGGTTCTTCGGTCTGCTTATAGTATGTCTCTATTCTACCGTTGTTAATACGCCATGCATTTTCCATAGAGTGGAAACCCTCACAAGAGCCGTTTTCATAGAAGCGAATGGTCTTGCCTTCTGTGATTATACTACTTGACCCTCTCTTAATACTTACATTGTTTACTTTCCATTGGAAGTCACCTGCTATGATTTCTTTTGTAAAGGCCTTCTCAGATGGAACGACATTACTTTCGCGCTCAAAGATATAGCGGAAGCTGACACCATTGTTTGCCGTTCCGTCCCATGTCATACGGTCGCCACTGATGCTTACATTGATAAGGAATTTGCCCCCGGCATCACTATGTGCGGTAATCTTGTTGCCGCTGACCGTATAAGTGCCACTGTATCCAAATGTGGGTGCAGTAGAAGTATAGGTGCCGTTAGGATTAATGGTAATCTCCTTGCCGACCATAAGACCTTGTAATGATTGTCCGTTCATGGCATCCACACTTTGAGTACACATCCATGTACCAGAAGCCTTGATGATAAGGTCGTCACCAGATGGATTATCGTCCTTTTCATCATCTCCACCACACGATACCATCATGGGTACCATCAATATTGCGAGCAACATGCTCAATAGTTTGAACTGTTTCATATTAATTACATCTCTTATTTTTTCATTGTTTCTGAAGTTTGTAGAAATTTTTCTGCAAAAATACAAAAAATCCGGCTAAAACCAATAGCCGGAGGAAGTTTTCTTGTTTTCAAAGACTTTTGGGGTGTAAAGTTCAGCTACAGCAGAGCTGCGCCAGATGGAGTCGTAGTCAGTCATATATGCTTGATAACCTTACAAGGATTGCCAACGGCAACAGAATTTGAAGGTATGTCCTTAGTCACCACTGAACCAGCACCGATGGTTACGTTGTCACCGATGGAAACTCCTGGGAGAATGGTCACACTGCCTCCAATCCACACGTTATTGCCAATGGTGACAGGCTTGGCCCATTCCTGACGAGTGTTGCGCTCTATAGGGTCCGTGCTGTGGCAAGCTGTATAAATACTTACGTTAGGTCCGATGAAACAGTCATCGCCTATGATGACGGGGGCTTCATCGAGCACCGTAAAATTGAAGTTGGCAAAGAACCTCTGGCCAATGCTTATTTGTTTGCCATAGTCGCAGCGGAACGGCTGATTAATCAGGAAGTTGTTATCACCTACATGACCAAACAAATCCTTGATGATTTCCTTCATCCTCTCGGTCTCAGATGGCCGGAGCGAGTTATACTCAAAGATCTTTTCCCTTGTTGCGGTTAATTCTTCCAACAGCTCTTGGTCAACCGCAGAATAAATCTCACCTGCAAGCATCTTTTCTTTCTCTGTCATATCTATCGTATTATTTTTGCTTTTTGTAGGTTGTCGAAGTCGTCCCAGAAGTCTTCTTCTTGTAATTTCGCTACAAAAGTACAAAAAATCGGGCAGAATTATGTGTTTTTGCCACAACAAAACCGATTTTAAGTAAATAAATGGCTTGGAAACTCAAATATCGCTGCAGCCAGTGTGTCCTGGTTTACATCGGATCAGAAAATGGTTTTAAAAAATTCCTTTCACCTTCACACTCAGTGCTGAAAGTCCCTGTAAATAGGGGTTCGCGGGCATTTCCTGTGG
>Ga0247609_10002316_pt1 | contig 20415 bp, 21 predicted proteins | sample 172DNAGHGlowgp2_FD_193487 | JGI IMG/M metagenome (GOLD analysis project Ga0247609, IMG submission 193487) | Sheep rumen microbial communities from Palmerston North, Manawatu-Wanganui, New Zealand - 1728 DNA GHGlow gp2 | ecosystem: Host-associated > Mammals > Digestive system > Stomach > Rumen ...
ATATGCTGAGTGAAGTCTGCGCACAGACCAAAACCACTGTTCGCGAAATCTGTCAGGAGGTTGGTATCAGTTCCACCACCTTTGAGAATGTCTGATTTGGTCGGACCAGTAACATCACCCACTACCTCCGCGTCTACCGCTACCTGTGGGGCGAGGCGAGCGAGAAAGCAAGAAAACGGATGGATGCCGAACTCCTATTCCTCTTTCACTGCTGAAGCAGGGTTGGCGCGTTGTTCGAGTTGTTATCGTTCAGCAGGATATGTCATCCTGTTGCCGTGAATATCAGCATTTGCAATGCACCGTTCAACAGGATATGCCATCCTGCTGCCTTGAATATGAGCATTTGTAATGCGCAAACAGAAGCATCATGATTACGATTAAGGACACCACTTTCACTTCCGACATCAGTCTTGCTGCCATCCTGAGTGTGATGACCAAGGCCGAGATGCTGAAGATCTGCGACAAGTTGGAACTGTACGTCAGTCCCAACCTGAAGAAGGATGAGACCGCCCGTCGCGTGGCTCGCGAACTGTTGGATAACCCCTGTGACATCCTCCATGTCCTGAACAAGCAGGAGTTGCAGCTGGTTGACGAGTTCGTCAAGGCTGGCCCCAATCAGTATGTTGTCCGCAAAGCCCGCAAAATGCCCTACAAACTTCAGAAGTTCGGCCTTGTCCTTACTTGTATTGATGCAGCCAAGGATGAATGGCACATGCTCATGCCTAACAGCGTCCGTGAATCTCTGGCTCCAGACTATAAGACCTATCTGGACTTGGCAGAAGCAGGGACGAAACTTCCCTCCAAGAAGCAGCTCCGCATGATGGAGGCAATCAATATGCTGATGGGGAAGAAATGAACCAAAATAATTGACCAAAAAGTGCCGTATCCTCAGAAAAAAATGATCGTAATAACAAGCATACTTTTGGTAAGAACCGTCCGAAGTTGAGATGGCCATGACCTACCTTACAATCATTGAGACAGCCAAGATGTGGGGACTCCAGGTCAAGGAATATCTTACCTATGTCTGGCGTGAGGTGATGAGTGACAATACAAACTACGAGTCAATGACTCCTGAGATGGTGATTCTTTGCAAGACCTCCGCGAAGCGCCTGAGCACCTATGGAGCGCAAGAAAGCAAGTAAACTCGAACGGCCAAGCAAAACAGTTAAAACTTAGTTAAACAATAAAAAACTCAAAACCAGGATGTCCTTTGTAAAAAGGACTTCCGAAGCAGTTGAGTGCTTACCGAGAGGCCCTTTGTATAAAGGACCTCTGAATCAATTGAGTGTTTACGAATACTAATATACTGATATACTGATAAGTGAACAGTTTGAATCTTTGGTTCCGAGCAACTCCAAAGTTGACGACTGTTCTTTATCAGTTTTCCTTTATTAGCATAAATTAGAAGTATAATCATTTACTTTTATGGATAATAAACAGATTACAGTAACGTCTCCGTTACTGCCAGACCTTGGTGAGTTCAATGAGCTGCTCAAGGACATCTGGGACAGGAAGTGGATAACAAACAATGGGTATTACCACAAAGAGCTTGAGAAAGCCCTGGCTGAATACCTGAAAGTACCGTATGTAAGCTTATTTACGAATGGTACACTGCCATTAATCACAGCCTTACAGGCACTTCGAATTACAGGTGAGGTCATCACCACACCTTACAGTTTCGTGGCCACGACCCATGCCCTCTGGTGGAACGGCATCAAGCCCGTGTTCGTAGATATCGATTGGAAAACAGGTTGTTTGGACCCCAACAAGATTGAGGCTGCTATTACGCCGAAGACGACGGCCATCATGCCCGTGCATGTCTATGGCAAGCCCTGCGACATGGAGGCCATCCAGGCCATCGCCGACAAGTACGGCCTGAAGGTCATCTATGATGCCGCCCATGCCTTCGGCGTGGAGGTGAATGGTGAGTCGGTCTTGAATGCGGGCGACATGTCGACCCTGTCGTTCCATGCCACGAAGGTCTATAACACGATTGAGGGCGGCGCGATGGTGATGCACGACGAGAAGACGAAGAAGCGCATTGACTACCTGAAGAACTTTGGCTTTGCAGGAGAAGTAGAAGTCGTGGCCCCTGGCATCAACTCGAAGATGGACGAGATGCGAAGCGCCTACGGCCTGCTGAACCTCAGACAGGTCGATGCCGCCATCGAAGCCCGCCATCAGGTGGCCATCCGCTACCGCGAAGCCCTGAAGGACGTTGAGGGCATAGAGTTCTGGAACGACCTTCCCGGCGTACGCCACAACTACTCGTACTTCCCCATCTTCGTACACAACAACTATGGCATGACCCGTGACGAGCTCTACTTCAAGATGAAGGAGCAGAACATCCTCGGCCGCCGCTACTTCTATCCGCTCATCAGCGACTTCTCTACGTATCGTAACCTGCCAAGTGCCACGAAAGAGAATCTCCCTGTAGCCACGAAGATGGCCAACGAGGTGATTTGCCTGCCGATGCATCATGCATTGAGTGAGGAAGACATACAAAGGGTTATTAGGATAATTGACAATAAAAGATGAATTTCTTAGAGGCTATCGCTTTTATCAATATTCAATTGTCAAAGTGTCACCCATCAAGGAACTATCGTGATTTTTTCATTGGGTGTACAAATGATATAGAGGAATCATACAAGGTCCACCAAGTATCTTCGGAATCCACGTGGTGTATAGAGAAATTCGTTAATTCAGAAGACGTCGCTAAGGCCGTTGTTGACTACTATCATGTACAAGGAATGAATAGTAATATTGAAAACGAAACAGGTGTTTGGATTTATTGCTATAAAATCACGATGCAAACAAAAGAATAGAATTAAGTATTGACAATGAAAAATCTTCTGATAATCGGTGCCCGTGGCTGGGGACGTGAGGTGTTCGCTTTAGCAAAATTTAGCCGGGGCTATCATACAGAATTTGATATCAAAGGATTTCTTGATGACAAGGCAGATGCACTTGACGGTATGGAGGACTATCCTCCCATTATCGGCTCTGTAGAAGACTATGAGCCGCAGCCAGATGATGTATTCATTTGCGCATTAGGTGATAATGCGTGGCGGAGGCACTATGCCGAACTCATACTGGAGAAAGGAGGACATTTCATAAACCTGATACATAAGCTTGCCTATATCGGGCAAAATACAAAGATTGGACAGGGATGTGTTGTCTGCCATGAAGTAAGCATTTCGTGCGATATCGAGATTGGGGATTTTGTGAACTTTCAACGTCTTGCCGATATAGGTCATGATGTGCGTATTGGCAGCTATTGCTCCTTGGGAAATAAGAGTTTCATGGGTGGCGGAGCCTGTTTAGGCGACAATACCATCGTGCAGACAGGAGCTATCGTACTACCGCACATCAAGGTAGGGAAAAACTGCACTGTTGGCGCAGGTGCAGTAGTTATAAAGGCTGTAAAAGACGGTGATACAGTTTTCGGTAATCCTGCCAAAGTATTGAGATTTTGATTCAAATATAATTATTTACGATTAACAGTTTAAACATTTCAGCATTATGAAGACATTAGATGAATTTGTAGAGCTCTTTGCAGAGCAGTTCGATGACACCGATGCAAGTCAGATCACCGCAACCACCGCTTACCATGATCTGGACGAGTGGTCGAGCCTGATAGGCCTGAGCATCATTGCCATGGTTGACGAAGAGTTCGAGGTTGCCCTGAAGGGTGATGACGTGAAGAACTCTGTGACCGTAGAAGATTTGTACAACCGCGTAATTGCAAAACTCTAAGGCATGGCATTCCTCGAGTTTAAGAACGTCAGGATCGTCGGCATAGCTGCCGGCGTTCCTAAAAACGTGGCCAGTAATCTGCATCCTACAGACCAGGACAATATTTCACATGAATATGCTCCTGAGGATTATGTGAAGACAACTGGTGTTGAAGAACGCCGTGTATCCAGCGAACTTACAACCTCAGATTTGAGTTATGCAGCAGCTGAGCAACTCATCAAAGACCTTGAGTGGGACAAAAATGAGATTGGGGCATTGATTTTCGTGTCTCAGACCCCCGACTACATTCTTCCTGCAACCGCATGTATCCTTCAGGATCGACTTGGTCTGAACAAAGAGTGTTATGCCGAAGATGTTGCCTTGGGATGTTCTGGCTGGGTTTATGGTCTTAGTACAGCTTTAGGATTATTGGGAGCTGACAAAGTGAAGAAGGCACTTATCCTTTGTGGTGATGCCAAGAAGCGCTTTCGTATTGATAATCTTTTAAGAGATCCATTATTTGGTAGCGCAGGTACGGCAACTGCAGTTGAATTTTGTGAGGGAGTAGATAGTATGAAATTCCATTTTGGTACGGATGGTAGCGGATTTGATGCAATTATTACTCCTGACATGGGTAGCCGGAGTCCTGTTACTCCGAACAGCTTTAAGATGGAAGAGTATGAAGGAAAACCGTCAATGCGTTTGATGACCCGAATGAAGGGTATGGATGTGTTCTCGTTCGGTATTACGACCGCTCCAAAGTCTGTGAAGAAATTGGCAGAGCATTACGGCTTTGACTATCAGGATGCCGACTATGTCATTTTCCATCAGGCTAATATGAAGATGAACAATATGATTGCCAAGAAACTGAAGCTATCTTCCGAAAAGGTTCCTTCTTGTATGTATCATTTTGGCAATACTTCTTCGGCCTCCATTCCTCTCACCATTGTCGGGGAGTTGAAAGGTAAGTTTGAGGACAAACCGACGAAGTTTATCTGCTGTGGTTTTGGTGTTGGCCTCTCATGGGGAACTGTGGCATTTGAAACGAATAATATTGTCGTCTCGGAACTTGTGGAGGTAGACGATGAAGTAGCGAATAACAAATATGTCGTATAATCCATTTTCATTAGAGGGAAAGACCGTTTTGGTGACAGGAGCCTCGTCCGGCATCGGGCAGGCTACTGCCATCGAGTGTTCCAAGATGGGGGCAAAGGTCGTTATTACTGGTCGAAACGAAGAGCGGCTGAACGAGACATTTTCCCAGTTAGCAGGTGAGGGACATTTGATGGTAGTGGCCGACCTCAATACGCAAAAAGATATTGATGCGCTGGTTGAGGCTTGCCCTGTTCTTGACGGCCTTGTGAATAATGCGGGAAGGGGGAAGAGTAAGCCAGTAAACTTCCTTAAATTGGAGGACTTGCAGGATGTCTATCAGACCAACCTCTTTGGTGTAGCACTTTTGACCAAGGGTCTCCTGAAGAAAAAGAAGCTTGGTAAAGGCTCGTCCATCGTGTTCACCTCGTCTATCTCTTCATATATGACCGCTGCCGGTTTGTCTATTTATGCATCTTCCAAGGCTGCAGTATGTGGCTATATGCGCACCTGTGCTATTGAACTTGGAGTTAAGGGGATTAGAAGTAATGCCGTGTTGCCAGGTATGGTTGAAACCAAACTCATCAATAGCGGAACCTATACCGATGAGGACAAGCAAAAAGATTTGAATCTCTATCCCTTAGGACGTTATGGTAGACCAACGGACATTGCTCATGGTATTATTTATCTGTTGAGCGATGCTAGTGAATGGGTTACTGGCCTGGAGTTGGTAATTGATGGAGGAAGAATGCTAAAATAGATTCTATGATAAAATCATATTTACGTACAATAAAATACGTATTAAACGAGATTCCCTATATAGTCAAGGCAGATAAGATAAATGCCCGATATTTGGATATTCCTGCAAAGAAGAATCGTGTCAATATTTTCCAGTATCATCCAGCTCGATTCGGATACAATCTCGTTCAGAAATCGCCTTATAATTTGGGGGATAGTCTGGGTGAGGTTATCATTCGTTATTTGTTGGATCAAAAAGGAATAGATATCGACTCGCCTGTTAGCAAAACGAGACATTTCTATTGTGTCGGAACCAATATCCATGGAGCTTATCAGTCGGCAACTATTTGGGGAAGTGGAATTTACCCCCCCCAGTCACGAACTGAAAAATTTTTGCAAAATATAAGTAGGCGTAAGCTTGATGTTCGCGCCGTTAGAGGGCCTTTGACAAAAAAAGTGCTAGAGGATTATGGCCATCAATGTCCTGAAGTTTTTGGAGACCCCGCAATTTTGATGCCATTGATTTATAATCCAGTTAAAGAAAAAAAGTACGATTATCTTGTTATACCGCAATTTATAGATGAGAAGAATTTCAGAGCAGCCCATCCAGAAGAGAGGATGGTTAGCATGAACACAAATGATTATAAATATGTGATAGATGAGATAGTATCTAGTAAAATCGTATATACAAGTTCTTTACATGGAATAATATTGGCAGAAGCTTATGGTGTTCCGGCAGTATTCTTTAGAAGTCTTCCCAAATATAAGGATTTCAAGTATTACGATTACTATTACAGCACAGGTCGTAAAAACATTTACATTGCAGAGACCTTTGAAGAGGCCCTGACTATGGAGCCGCTGCCACTTCCAGATTTATCCAAGATGAAGCAGGACTTGCTTGATAGCTTCCCTTATGACCTGTGGGATTTATAATTTATTTAAGATACAAAAATGGCAATTGTAACCTATAACCATGTAGGTATAACAGCTCTTGCGGCCAGTGTGCCAAGTAGGGTGATAGACAACTATCACTATGATCTGGACATTTGGCCAGAAGAGGAGGTGAAAAAGGTAGTAGACAAGGTAGGGGTCGCGGAACGTAGGTTCGTCGATGACAAGACTTGCGCTTCAGACCTATGCTACGCAGCTGCGGAAAGACTGATCCAAGACAACAAGATAGACCGTAGTGAGATAGACCTCCTCGTCTTCCTCTCGCAAACGCCCGACTACCGCATGCCAGCGACCAGCATTCTTTTGCAAAACAGACTGGGTTTGCCTATGTCAACGATGGCATTCGACATATCGCTGGGCTGTTCGGGATTCATCAGTGCCTTGAGCATTGTCTATGCCATGATGCAGAATCATGGTTTCCGAAAGGCCCTGCTGCTTGACGGCGAGACCCGCTCAAAGGTGTATAGCCGTAAAGACCGGCGGGAGGCGTTCATCTTTGGCGATGCCGGTGTGGCAGCATTGATTGAGCGTGACGAAAAATTTGGTGAGAGCCATTTCTCGCTGAATAGTGACGGCTCACGGGGCGAACTGATTATGATTCCCGGTGGTGGTTACCGGAACATGAGCTCAATAGAGACGTTGCGGGAAAAGGTGGTTGATGAATATGGCAATATCCGCAGCGACGAACACGGCCACATGAACGGGGCCGATGTTTTTAACTTCGTCATTGTTGAGGTGCCCAAGGACATCAAGCGGCTGATGGCTGCTACGGGAGAGAACATACAGTCAATGGACTACTATGTCTTCCATCAGGCCAACTCGTTCATCAACAACTATATAGCCAAAAAGATGAAGCTTGACAAGGAGCGGATTCCCTGGACCATTCAGAAATATGGCAACACCTCGTCTGTGTCTGTTCCTCTGACTATCGTGAGCGAGCTGAAGGACAAGATGCAGGGCGAGAAGAAACTGATGCTGAGTGCCTTCGGCGTAGGCATGGCATGGGCAACGGCCATCGTGCCTTTTGTGGATTGCAGGATAAGTGACATCGTGGAAATATAATTATTTGATTTATGGCAAAAGCTTACGTGTTCCCTGGTCAGGGAGCCCAGTTCGTAGGAATGGGCAAAGACCTTTATGAGAGCAATAAACGCGCTCAGTTGTTCTTTGACAAGGCCAATGAGGTGCTTGGGTATAGCATAACAGATATCATGTTCAATGGGACTGATGAGGAACTCAAGCAGACGAAGGTTACTCAGCCTGCGGTGTTTCTGCACTCTGTGATTACTGCACTCTGCATGGATGACTTCCAGCCTGATATGGTGGCTGGTCATTCCCTGGGTGAATTCTCGGCTCTTGTTGCTGCTGGTGCGCTAACGTTTGAAGATGGCTTGAAGTTAGTATATGCCCGTGCAATGGCTATGCAAAAGGCATGTGAGGCTGCTCCCTCAACCATGGCCGCAATTATCGGGCTGCCCGATGAAACTATCGAGCAGGTTTGTGCTGAGATTAGCAAAGAGGGCAATGTCGTCGTCCCTGCCAACTATAATAGCCCGGGGCAGGTGGTGATTTCTGGCAATGTGGATGCCGTGAAGGAAGCCTGTGCCAAACTGAAAGAAGCAGGTGCCAAGCGTGCTCTGCCTTTGGCTGTAGGTGGCGCTTTCCATTCACCGCTGATGGAGATGGCCCGTGTGGAACTGGCCAAGGCGATTGAGGCCGCACCAGTGAGTACGCCCATTTGTCCCGTCTATCAGAATGTGGATGCACTTCCACATACTGATCCGAAGGAAATCAAGGATAACTTACTGAAGCAGCTCACAGCCCCCGTGCGCTGGACACAGAGCGTGAAGAACATGATGGCCGACGGAATGACGGACTTCGTAGAGTGCGGGCCTGGACAGGTTCTAACAGGACTGATTGGGAGAATCCAGAAAAGCATGCAATAGAAACTCTTTTTTGACTCGCCATTCTGGTTGTTCTCTGTAACGGAGAGCAACCAGAGATGGCTTTCAGGACGTCGGGATGCAGGATGGCCCTATAGGAAAATGGAAAACAGTTCGCAGATTGCCTATACAGAAGAGACCCTTCGGAAGAAAACAGTAGCAGACCTTAGGAATATCATCAAGGAAAGAGGACTGAAGGCTACTTCTAAGATGAGAAAAGCAGATTTAATCTCACTCATCTTAAATTATAAAGAAGATACCATTCTTGATGATGCTACCAAACAATTGGCAGAGCGTATTCAGAAAGAACTGGATGAAGCCAACAGAAACCTAAAAGTCCCTGTAAAGGTCTATCCTGCCATTACCAAGAATCCCCCACGATTGCTGGAGGATGACACGCTCATCAATTCCAGGTTGATACGCCCGGGTCTGATTGAGGCTGTATTCCCATTGGCAGAGGAGCTTTACATGGTGTGCTACTTTGTCATGCAGAAGGACTGCATCATCGCCTGCTGTTGCTTGGACGATTTGCTTGACTTCGTAAAGAATGGTATTGAGCACAAAGGCAATACGGCCGTTCTTAAGAAACATTTCAGGAAGAAGTATCCTTATTTGGCTTCACTGTATGATGTAAAGGCTGACCATGAAGGGATATGGCCCTTTACGCCTTATCTGATGACAATCGCATGGGAGAGCGCAGAGCCACGATGGTATCTGACGGAAAGAATATACGATGGTGATTTCCCAAGCATGGTATATTATGGCGTTGTAAACGACCGGAAGTCACTTGAGGTACTCTTCCAGTTCCGGGAAGCCCTGGACAGGATGTGGAAGGAGTTGGATAGAAGCGATGCCAAAACTCCTAAAACAAGAATGAAGGAATACTTTGGGGTTGACAGGCTTGAAATAGGAAACTTAAAATAGGAAAATAAAACGGCATAATTCTTGTATCTCTCAGTAATTTTTCCTATTTTTGCAGCAAAAATACCCAACGATGGTGAAGCAAAGACGATACCCCATAGGGATACAGACGTTCTCGCGAGTCATTCGCGAAGGCTATATTTATGTTGACAAGACGGATCTGGTGTGGCAGTTAGCTCACTATGCAACGTATGTGTTCCTTAGCCGCCCCCGGCGGTTTGGTAAGTCATTGCTGACATCGACACTTGAATCCTATTTTCTGGGTGAGAAAGAATTGTTTGAGGGGTTGAAAATCATGAGTCTGGAGAAAGAGTGGGAGAAGTATCCTGTGCTACATCTCGATCTGAGCGGAACCAAGCACATGCCCCCCTCTTCAGTCAGGAAGGAGCTGGAACTCTTGCTTGGGCCATACGAAGCTTTATATGGCCGCAACCCAGAAGAAGAGACTCCAGGCATGCGTTTGTCTGGCATCATAGACCGCGCATACGAAAAGACGGGCAAACAGGTTGCTGTGATTATCGATGAGTATGATGCGCCCTTGCTTGATGTACTCCACGAGGACATCGTGCTGAAGGATGTGCGTGAAATCATGCAGGAATTCTATCAGCGGCTGAAGAAGCAAGAGCCGAAGATCAAGTTCTGTTTCATCACTGGCATTACAAAGTTCTCACAGCTGAGCATATTTTCGACCATCAATAATCTGAAGAACGTGACACTTCTGTCCCGTTTCTCTGCCATCTGTGGTATTACGGAACAGGAGGTAAGAGATGTCTTTGATGAAGACATTCATGCCATGGCAGACCTCTTGGGATATACGCCAGAAGAGATGTTCCAGAGGATAAAGGATCGTTACGACGGTTACCATTTCTCAGAAGTCTCCGATGACATCTATAATCCTTATAGCCTGCTGAATGCTTTTGGCGACCAGAAGCTTGACAACTATTGGTTTGCCTCTGGTACACCCACCTTCCTCATCCATCAGTTACAGCATTTCAAGACTGACATCATGTCGCTTGACAGGCTGGAGGTGCCTTCTTCAGCGTTCGACCAGCCTACGGAGAACATGAAGAGTGCGCTGCCGTTGCTTTATCAGAGTGGCTATCTGACCATAAAGGACTATGACAGGGAAATGGAGTCATATACGTTGTCTATTCCCAACCAAGAAGTGCGTATAGGCTATATCAAAGGACTATTGCCCGTCTATACCGGGCTGGACGAGACAGATGTACAGATGGGATTTGCCGCAAAGTTCTGGAAAGCATTGAAGGCAGGAAATGTCAGCCTGGCGATGACGGAGATGAAGTCATTTCTGGCAGGTGTGCCCTACGTGGAGGGATTTAAGGAAAAACTGAAGGACGTAGCGAAGGCAGAAGGTTTCTTCGAGTACACCTTCTATCTGATTTTCTCGATGGTGAACGTCTATGCCCGTACACAGGTGAAGTGTGCCGGAGGCAGGGCAGACATGGTGGTCTGGATGCCGGATACCATCTATGTCTTTGAGCTGAAAGTGCATGACACAGCTCAGAATGCTTTGGCGCAGATTGATGACAGGGGCTATGCCATTCCTTACGAGACAGACGGGCGTAAGGTCGTGAAGGTTGGCGTGAAGTTTAATATTGAGACCCGTGCTCCTGAAGAATGGGCAATTGCAGAATAGCATTTAACAAGTAACGTAACATTATTTTTTTTCGGATAACAATCGGTTATGCCCCTTGGGCGTAACCCTAATAAGCATATATGGCAGAATCACTTAAGAATAAGACTGTGAAAGGCGTTGCCTGGAGCGGCATCGACAACGTGACCCAGATGGGTGTGTCGTTTATCGTCAGCATCGTGTTGGCGCGACTGCTCACGCCCGATGACTACGGATTGATAGGTATTATCACCATCTTCACAGAGGTTTGTAATCAAATTATTAAAGCTGGATTGTTTACTGCGTTAATTAGAAAAAAAAATGCAAATGAGGATGACTATAACACCGTGTTTATTTGTAATCTTGTGCTAAGCCTGCTTCTATATTTTCTCATTTTTGTATGTTCTCCGTTTATTGCTGATTTTTTTGAACGTGATGAACTGACCTCTCTTATTCGAGTGGCATCATTGATTATGATTATTGGCGCATTAGCCATCGTTCAACAGACACAACTTACAAAAAAAATAGATTTTAAATCACAAGCAAAAATTACACTTGTTGCTTCAGTCTTAAGTGGACTATTGGGTATTATTCTGGCTTTGTTAGATTATGGCGTTTGGGCATTAATCGTCCAACAACTTACTAGTCAAGCAGTTCGCACAGTGATGCTTTGGCAAATAAACAAATGGATTCCCAAGATGCGCTTTTCAGGCAAGAGTTTCCATGAACTTTTTGGTTTCGGCTGGAAGATGATGCTCAGTAACATTCTTGATACGGTATGGAAGGAGCTCTATCGTCTTGTTGTGGGCAAGTTCTATACTCCCGCCACACTTGGACAATATACAAGAGCTGGTCAATTCTCGAAGATGTTCTCCAGTAATCTAACTGGTGTCATTCAACGCGTCACATATCCTGTGTTGAGTAATATTCAAGATGACAAGGAACGTATGGTTTCCGCCTATCGCCGTATCATCAAACTTACAATGTTCATCACTGCTATCAGTATGTTCTCTCTCGGAGCTATCAGTGAACCCTTGCTTTATTGCTTGATAGGTTCCAAATGGCACGATGCTGCCGTCTATCTGCCGCTTATTTGTATTACAGGCTCTACCTATCCATTACATGCCATTAATCTGAATATGTTACAGGTGCAAGGACGCAGCGATTTGTTTTTAGGTCTTGAAATCATCAAAAAAATCATAGGTATTGGTCCATTAGCCGTTTGTATCTTCTATGGCATACTACCCATGCTCTACTGTAGTATCATTACCACTATTATTGCCTATTTCCTAAATTCCTACTACAGTGGCAAGTTCATCGGTTACAGTTCCTGGATGCAGATCAAGGACTTTGCCCCTTCCTACGGTGTGGCTACGCTGATAGCTCTCTCTGTCTATTTTCTGAAGTACCTCCCCATCACCTATTGGGTGGTTCTGCCCCTACAGATTCTCCTCGGCATTACAGTATTCTTCCTCATCACCCATAAGATGAAGGAATTTAAGGAATTGAAGACTATGGTCATGCCGGTAGTGAAGAAGTTTAAGAAATGAAAAAGCTCTGATAAGTAAGTACCACCTCTGTTGGTTTCGAACAACTAATCCACCTGAGTGTAGTACTCCATATAACTTTGTGGTAAACGAATTGATATTATTAAATATGCAAATTAATTTCTTAGTTCGCGTTAGTTGCATGACTTATAACCATGCCCCCTATATCGAAGATGCCATGAATGGTTTCTGTATGCAAGAAACGACTTTCCCCTTTGTATGTACAATAATTGACGATGCTTCAACGGATGGAGAGCCAGAGGTCATCAAGAAATATCTTCAGAAGCATTTCGATTTGGAAGATAAAGCAATCATAAGGAATGAAGAGACTGATGACTATGTAATGACTTTCGCTCAGCATAGGACCAATAAAAACTGCTATTTCGCTGTATATTACTTGAAATATAACCACTATAGCATAAAAAAGTCCAAGATGCCATATTTTCATGAATGGACGGGTCAAGTTAAATATATAGCCATATGTGAAGGGGATGATTTCTGGATTGCATCTGAAAAATTACAGAGACAAGTTAATTGTTTACAAGCACTCCCTGATGTCAACATGTGTGCACATGCATATAATTTGGTTTCCAAAGATAAAACTAAAATTGGAGAGGTACACTCTTCTACCAAAGATGGCTTGCTCAATTCAGGACTGGTAATAGAGAATGTAAAAATGCCCCAATACGCAACTTTGTTATTCCGAGCTCATCATTATGAAAACAGACCGGATTTCTTTAATTATCTTGATGTAGGGGATTACCAGCTTCGGGTTTTCTTTGCTATAAACGGAGGTATCTATTATATCAATGCTGTTATGTCATCATATAGAAGATTTTCTAATATGAGTTGGACTTCTCAAATGCGCACAAATAACGACAAATATTTGTCTCATGTTGAAAAAATGAAGAAATTTGCATTGGAATTAGATGAATATACAAATAAAGAATACCATCAATTTGTTCTGAGAAGAATAGAACACCTTGACTATCTTATACAAAGAAGAATAGGTAGTCTGAAGAGTATTGTAAAAACGAAATATTTCAATTCATTAGGATATAAGCATAAAGCGAGGTTACTTGTTGAAATTATATTCCCGGTATTAATACGTGAGCTGAAGGTTCTTTATTACCTAAAAAAATAGACTTTTTATTTTATTATCTTGTCAATACCTCATTGTTGTGCTTGTTTTAATCATTTGTATATGCATATTATTATATGCAATATATTTTCACGATAATGGAAAAAAGGATAAGAGTACAATTATATTCTTTTTTTTCCTTTGTAACGGTTTCGGCTTTTTCCATTCAAACTGGCTTAGTGGCTTACCCGTAAATAAATACACGGATTTTGCATTGTTGTATTTACTATATGTTGCGATAACTAGATTTCAGAGAATCACCTATGCATATTTCCCAATTTATAAATGGTTTACCTTTCTTATTCTATATCTTACAATTGAATTTGTTGTTACTGTTTCCGCTGGGATAGAGTCTCTTGGTTTGTCGCTTGCAATTTATCGTAATTATCTTTTCTTCTTTTCATTCATACTATATCAGGAGTTAAGAAAGTCGGAAATACGAAATGTAATCATTGGCATTTCCATTGCAACAATAGTTGCGGCTATTGTGTATGTTACACAACCAATACACCATCTTGCTATTTTAGACAATGCTCTCGTCTCAACAAGAAACCTTGGTGAACTTGGAGTACGTTATAGGAACATTCCAGAGCTATTATATTTTATTTTGATATATATTACTATCCGATTTGATTTATTTAAATGGAAAAGTGTAATCATTTTTTCTTTATGTGGAATTAGTTTGGTGCTCACTCAGCATCGTGGCGTTATGATCGGTTACGTTGTAATTATTTTGGTTTATATATTTATGTCAAAAAAAACAAATAAGGCCATTCAATATGGTTTGATTGGAATTGTTGGTTTTATGGCTGTTGGCTCAACAGTACTTGCTAGATTTGAGAATAAAGGACGCTCCAATACTTTTGATGACATTTCTTATGTTGTCAATTTAGATTATACACGAGCGGCGGCAAGTGGATATGATGATGAAGGCGGGACCTTGGCTTTCCGGGTTCTTTTGTTTGTAGAGCGTATCGATTATTTTAAGTCTCATCCTCAATATATGCTAACTGGAGTTGGCATGCGTCATGAAGATTCACCAAAAACACAAAGAGAGTTTGATTTTGTATTAGGCTCTAGAAAACTTGACAAGCAAACAGGTCTTTGGTTACCCCAACAAATAGATAGCGGAGATTTAGTATGGTTCACTCCATTTATGAAGTTTGGTTTTGTTGGTTTAGGGCTTTATTTATATATTACATGTTTGGTCGTTTTTTATCTTTTTAAAAACAGAAGAAAGGGTACTATAGCAATGACAACATTCTTATATTATTTTTTGCTGATTATTATTTCACTGAAAAACGCCATGTTATTTGGAGCTGTTCAAATATCGTTCTTGTTTATGCTAATAGAACTCATTAGAAGGACAAAGGCTCAAAATCTTGATGACAGAATTAAATATCAGGAATTCAGGCTATTAGGCCGTAATTGGATTTAACGTTTAACTATAATAGAATAATTACATATGAAAGAAAAATTGAAAGAAATGTTACCGTGTTGGATGGTCAACATAGTAAAATATATAAAGAATACTTTCCTTTTATTTCCTGTGTATGCATATTGGTTTTGGAAAGATATTTCATACAATAATGGTTTTAAAAATGAAAAGAGCGACTTGGCTCATCTACTGGTTGCAGGGCATGTTCTTGAAAAAGGTATTACTATGCCTGAACGGAGAATGGGCTTTGGATATGAGCGAGTAAGGTCATTGATACAATCATGCTTAAAAGCGATTGGGGATTATTCTAATAATCATATAGAAATACAGTGTACCCTTAAGGACTTAGAGCAGTATCTACAAATTCATCAAAAGGCAAATTATCAATTACCTAATGATATTACTACAGGGATAGAAAACCTTCTTCAATACAAAACGATTGATACACAGCCATGTTATGAAACTACTAAGGAGGAATATTTTAAGAAAACAAATGATTTCTTTGACTTTGCCCATCAGCGTCATTCTGTGAGATGGTATTCTGAGGAAAGTATTGATAAAGAAACTTTGATGAAAGCTATAGAATTGGCTCAAACTGCGCCATCTGCATGTAATAGGCAAAGCTCAAGAGTTTATATCGTTGAAACAGAAGAAAAAAAGGAAAAGATTTTGCAATTGCAAAATGGAAACAGGGGATTTGGGTATCTTGCTGATATAATACTTCTGATTACATCTGATATGAAATGTTGGAACTATCAACACAGAACTTCTGCATATCTTGATGCGGGATTGTTTACTATGAATCTTTTATATGCCCTACATTATTATCATATTTGTGCATGTACATTGAATGCACATCTTTCGGTAATTAAAAGAAGTAAATTAAGAGAAGTTGTTGGGTATTCAAAATCGGAAATTCCAATTGTATTTATTTCTATTGGCAATCCGTCAAGCCATTTCTCCATTACTGGTAGTCAGAGAATTAACACAAATCAAATTTTTTCTTTTATATGAGAATTGGAATACTTACTTTCCATCGTGCTTTAAATTATGGTGCAGTTTTGCAATGTTATGCGTTGTATTATACTATCAAAAGTTTGGGGCATGACGTCGAAATCATTGATTATCGTCCTGCTTATATTGAAAAATACAGGAATCTGTTGTGTTGGAAAGAGTTTTTTGCACGTAAAGGACTAATCAGCAAGCTTAGATCAATTGTATATAGGTTTATATCATACAGGGATAGAAAAAAAGTTTCAAAACGATTTGACTTTTTCTTGGTCTCAAATATGAAGTTTTCAAAAACATTATATGAGTCAGGTAGTATTCCTTCTTACTATGACTATATCGTTTTTGGAAGTGACCAAATTTGGAGTCCTACGATTTGTGAGGGAATTGACCCTGTTTTTTGGGGAAAAATGCCATTGATAAGAACCCGATTTATTACGTATGCTGCTAGTATGGGGGGGCATAATTACATATCAGATAGAGAATGGAACGATATAGGTAATCTCCTCCATAATTTTTATAGGATTTCTGTTAGAGAGTTCTTACTTCAGAATATTATAACAGAAAAATTTCAAGTTAAAGCTCAAACAGTTGTCGATCCAACTTTTTTGGTACATCCCGATGTCTTTGAAAATATTTCCGTAATACCTCAAGAACAGGATTATGTGTTACTTTTCGTGGTTGAAAAAGATGAAAAAGCAGCAACGTTCGCGAAACATATTGCCGAGCAACTGCACAGTAAGGTTTTGACAATTCATGCTTTGCCTCATTATAAGGCAAATAATGGTATTGTAGATATTTCTGGGGTCTCTCCTGGCGAATTTTGTGGTTTTTTTAAGTATGCTAAATTTGTTGTAACTATTTCCTTCCATGGTACGGCTTTCTCAATAATTTTTAGGAAAGATTTCTATACATTACATAGCGTACAAGAAGATAGAGCATATAATCTGCTTAATCAACTTGGTTTGCAAAACAGAATGGTTAATAGTAGTGATCACTTAGATGCTACGAAAGTTAATTACGCAAATATAGCTCCCCAAATAGAGGACCTCCGTAATTCATCCCTTCATTATCCAAAATCTTCTTTGCTATAGGCAAGTCAATCTTTTCAATTCAAAATACAATATTAGACTGCATACAAATAACCCACATCCGAAAGGTACAGTCAATCTTGAAATGAAAAGACTTACGCTTATTGTATTTGGATGTAAGCGGTCATTTTAGACCATATTGCGTACCTTATATATAATGATTATCTTTGCCGTGTTTTATGTTTAGATGCGACAAAGTATGATCAACAAGAAAAAAGAAGGGTAAGCGTCCGAACCTTGGACCAGGTCGAATTTGTTTGAGATAAAATATTTTTCTAATTTTGCGCAAGATTTTATTCAGTAAAGTTAAGCGCAATATGGAAATCAAAGATTATGTGAAGCAATTCCGTGACTTGCAAAAGAGTCACAAGAAAGTGAGGGTAGCAGACTTCTGCCGCGAAAACATGCTTGACTACTATGAGATGGTAGAGGCATTGAAGCTGGAGAAGTTTGAGATGGAGTCTTATGAAGAGCAGTTTCATTATGGTGATCTTGTTATCACAGAGGTTCCCGAGTCAAATATCCCGAATCAGGTAGTCCCGCCATCAGAGAGTTATATAAAAGAGGTGATGCTGAGTTTCCCAAAGGGTTTGAAGCTGACAGTCCGTGAGATTACTCCAAGTGACCTGGTAACCATTGTCCAACGTTTAATGCCAATTCGTAATTATGCTTAGCCTAACAGCAGGAATGCGTTACAAGTATTGCGAGGGTAATGTAAGCTTCCGCTATAAGTGGGATGCGATGATAAACTACATCCGCTATGTCCTCCATGAGGATCCCTGGTCTGGTACGGTGTTCATTTTTATGAATCGTAGACACAACCAATTGCGCGTGTTCTATTATGAACGTGGCGGATTCGTGATATCCGAGAAGAAATTGGATAGACAATACAAGTTCCTTACACCGCGTTTTGACAAGAAGAAGCAAACTTATTCCATCTGCTGGGCAGATCTCGTTTCTCTGCTCGAAGACAAGCAAATACGGCGACTTTATTTGCGGGAAGCGGTATAGGTAGCACAAATATAAGTTATTGATAATTAACGTTTTAGGTCTAAAAATAGTTTGCAAAAAGCTTGCATAATTCGAGAATTTTTCATACCTTTGCTGTATGAACGATGAAAGATTAAGTAGGCATTTGCAGAACGAAAATGCGGACTTGAAATCGGAAAACAGCAGACTTAGGATGCAGACCGAGGCTCAAGACACAAAGATTCAGGAAAGGGACGACAGAATCCTTGGCCTGCTTGATCAGATAGCTAATAATATGGTCCGTAAGGAAGATGTTGACCGTATTGTTAAAGATGCTGTTGATGACGTAAATGCGAAATGGCAGAAGCGTTTTGATGACTTTCAGGAGGAGACCGAGGCTAAGTATAAGCAGCAGATGGAGGCAATGGCTGCGGAGTATGAGGCAAAAATTGCTGAGATCCGGAACCGGAAGAAGCCAGGCAAGGATGAAGATAAGAATCAGAATCCCGGCAAGTCCGGCAAGAAAGCCAAGGCCAAGGGTAATACAGTTATCTGTGATACAATGGAAGAGGCTATGCAGCGTATTCAGGAAGAAATGAACAAGGCTGCTGTCATGCAGTCCATGGCTTTTGGTGGTGGCGGCGAGAAACTGTCTGCTGAGCAGAAGCCAGCAGTTAATCCTGAGGAGGAAAATGCCGACGACGACAGTAATATCCAGTCTCCTGTCAGTCCTCGTGGAAACTATGGTGAGCGCAATATCGAATCGAAGCCCCGCCCGGAAGAATACAGCAATTACATAAAGGTGGACAAGGAGGATGAGATTACGGTCGATTGCTATCCAGAGGGCTGTGATAATGAATCAAAGACATGCGGCAAGCGCACGAATGTAATCTGGGAACTCTCCCTGCCTAGGCTTAAGAAGATGATCATCAATCTCTATCGTTGCAAGGTTAACGGCAAGAAAGTCTGGGCAAAGATGCCCAACAGGGAATCACTACTTAAAGGGACCCATGTCGGAACAATGTATGTTGTGAACCTGATCCTGAACAAGTACCTGAATGGCATGGCGGAGAACAGGACGAAGACGAGTCTGGAATACCTTACAGGTGCAGATGTGCCCAAGCAGACAAATAATACGTTGGTTAATAAGGTGCTGACAAAAGTATGCAATCTGTTTGAAGAGACTTATCGCAAACATATACTTGTAGATTCTTACTTGGCTGTAGACGAGACAGTAGGGGATGTATTTGTAGATGACAACGGTGAAGTTCATTTACGAACGCGATACTTCTGGGGAATCCGAACGTCGGTGACCAACCTGGTCTACTTCATCTACGACAAAGGGTCACGAAGCCGTGAGGTAATAGTCAATTTCCTTAAGGAGTTTATCGGGACGATTCAGACGGATGGAGCGTCAATGTACAAGATTTTCGAGAAAGATCCGACCCTGAATGTCACCAGGCTTAGCTGTCTGGTCCATATAAGGCGCTATTTCCTCAAGTCGATGAAGTTTGAGGATAAGACAGGTGTGGCCTATAAATTCCTGGAGCGCATACGTATTGTCTATCAGTTTGAGAAATCCTACAGGAATCTTACTGATGAGGAACGGCAGAAACAGAGAGCGATTGATATCATACCTATCCTTAATGATATGTATCAGGATTTGCTCTACTATGCCAACGCTGCTGCTTTCAAATGTGGCGAGTTGCTGATGAAGGCTATCAACTATGCGAAAGCTGAGTGGAAGGGATTGATCAGGTACACTGAGGATGGCAGATACAGAGTGGATAATAACTATGCAGAATCTATCATGAGGGATCTCGCCTGCGGACGCAAGAACTTTTTATTCTGTGGCAGTGATAATGCTGCAAAGAATCTTGCTTTCGCATATTCCTTGACAGAGAGCTGCAAGCTCAATAATATTAACCCCTACGACTATTGGTCAGATTTAATAAATTTTGTCGGTTGTGAGGGTGTTGACCTGAACAGTTTTGTTCACAGCCAGTGGCATAAGCATACCAAGGCTGTATAAATGTAGTTAAAAACAAAGATTTTCCAACTTCTTTACAAACTCTTGAAATCCTCATTCACACTGAGGATGTAGAGATTGTGGACTCAAGATTCGGACGCTTACGCCCAAGGGGTTAAAAATATCAAATAGTTCTTAAGAGATGCAATATTATAAGGCATTTTTCGTTATTTTTGCAC
>Ga0247609_10002318_pt1 | contig 20398 bp, 14 predicted proteins | sample 172DNAGHGlowgp2_FD_193487 | JGI IMG/M metagenome (GOLD analysis project Ga0247609, IMG submission 193487) | Sheep rumen microbial communities from Palmerston North, Manawatu-Wanganui, New Zealand - 1728 DNA GHGlow gp2 | ecosystem: Host-associated > Mammals > Digestive system > Stomach > Rumen ...
TGAAATACCATTATAAAACCACATTTCTTTTGTTCCTTCATATATTTTTTCTCTTTTTACTAGTTCTCCACTTGGTGAATATTCTAAAAGATATACAATTGAAGCAACTCCTGCTTCAGCGGTACTTCCAAAACCACGATCATATCTTTCTTCTTCAACCACTAAAACATTATCATTTTTATAGTTTTTTACAACGGCTTCATGATAATCATCTTGAGGTGTTCCAACAATTTTATACCATAGTTCTTTTCCATCTTTATCAATTGCCATTAGGAAACTATCCTCACGTCCAACAGGTCTAACTCCTTTAAATGGAACATCATAAAAGTTACCAATTAAATAAGTAATACCATTAATTTCTGTAGCACCTCTAATAATGTATCTATTAACTCTCGCATTAGGACTTCCTTCTGGTGCCATAATATAAGTCCAAACGGTTTCCAAATCAGTATTAACTCTCTCTACATAAATGTTTGTTTTAAAAACATTTTCACCTAAAATTTGTCTTCTTACAAAAGTGATATTTCCATCTTCACTATTAATTACACTTTCTCCATAACCATTAGCTATATCTCTTTCTTTTACTACTTCAAAATCTGCAGTTAGTTTATATAATTTTGTACTATCTTGGGTATATAGATAATCTTCGCTATCAACTACTATACGCCAATATCCATAATTTTTAAGCCATTTAATATTTCCGTCTTCATCAATTCTTGCAGATACTTCATCACCAGTAATAATAATATCACCATCAGATAGCAATACTGCATCATCGATTCCACTCCATTCATCTAATCTTATTGGTTTTTCCCACATTAGATTACCATTTTTATCATATCTCATTGCAATACTCATAAAGGTTTCCAGATCTCCAGGAACTAATGGTCTATATGTATTATCAAACCCACCAACAACTATAAAACTACCATCATCAAGTATTACAGCTGATTGTAACCTTTCATCATTAGTATCTGCATTATATTGATTCTCATTATGAAAAAATCTAATTTTAACATCCAAATCTCCCATTTTTGCAAATACAAAAGTTGGTAATAATAATATTAAAAATAATAATACCTTTTTCATAGAATCACCTACTATACAATTAAAGTATACCATTTATACTATTCTATTAAAATAAATCTAAAGAATGCTTTACATAATAAAAAGACATCAATGATGTCTTTTATCTTTTTAATACTAACTTTTTATTAGCTTCCTCGACACCTTTACTTTGCCATTCATGCCAATCATCAGTATAATTTCTAGCATAATATAGCGTATTAGGATATTCACCACATAAATTCCTATATTCTCTTGTTATTCTTTCTTTCGGCCATTTACTTGTATATCCTAAATCTTTAGATAAAAATGAATCTTTATTTTCTATAAATCTAATAATAGTATCTCTATCATAAGCATCATAATTAGTTAATACTTTCATATATCTAGCATATTTAGCAATTAAATCTTTATCAGCAAACAATACTTCTCCATATACTAATGGTAACCAATGTTTTAGATTACTTGTAACATTAGGAAAGAAGTCACAACCTTCTTCAGGTAACGCTATTGATTTAGCAGCATCAAATCTAAAACCTCCTACTCCTAAATCAATATATTCATTTAACATACTTATTACTTTACCTTGAACAATATGACTATTAGGATTTAATCCTGGTAATCCTAAACAACAATGAATAACTTGATTTCTATCATCCCAATTATGTATTTGTATCTTTGGTTTAAAACATTCTCTATTCCAAAGTAAATCTTTATCTACATCAGGGTGTGGTTCTAAAAAGTCCCATTCATTCTTATTAGCAACATGATTAATAACAGCATCTACAACTACTGTAATACCATATCTTCTAGCTTCCATACATAAATCATATAGTTCTTCTTTACTACCTAATCTATTACCAATATCAAACCCTAATGGTTGATATAACAACCACCATTCATTATTTCCTTCAGTCTTAATTCTTTGTAATGGTGATATTTGGATTACATTAAATCCTTGTCTACTAATAATTGGTAGTAGTCTTTTAGCATCTCTAAGGGGGCAATCAAATAAACTTAAAATTCTATTCATATCATACCTCTTATAGTAATTATACCATAATCTAAAATACCACTCCAACTTATATTCCAATATAAATAATACTAATATTTTATATATTAAAATACCACTCTAATTGGTATTTTTATACAAATAATACCAATATTATATATATTAAAATACCAATACCACTTATACTTATAAATACCAATAATACAAATAAAAAAGATATCATTTTGATATCTTTTTAAATTCACCAATAGTAATTATTACACCATTTTGTGCAGCAGCAGCACAACAGGTAATACTTTCACACACCCAAAATACTTTATCTTTATAATCTACTACAAATGGAAATCTACTATTAATCATATGTTCCCTACTATGATGTATAACTCTATAATTATATTTATTCACAATATAATCATAAAATTCTCTTCTTTTATTCTTATCACTTTCTTTAATAATAAATTGAGTTCTCATATTATTCCTTTCTAACATCTTAGCTAGAAACAAAAAGACTTAAGATAACTCTTAAGTCTTTAATAGTTATCTTATAGATCTAGCATTACCACCTAACTTAATAGGTTGGTGAGACTTCATAGGGCTAGTCCCTCCGTCTCTCTTTATAAGATGTATATGTATTATAACATATGTTATTTAAGATATTCACTATTTAACTTAGTTAATCCATCATACTCAGATTGTAAATCACTATCTTTCTTATAAAATACATTATCTTTAAATCTAAATGCATAAATAGCATTATCTATAATACTCATATGCTTCACCTATTTAAATTATACCGATTATGTTTGTTTTTTTCATACCAAGTATTATTGTTTTTTAAAACAATTATGATATATTTATTATGAGATGATAAAGTATGAAAGACATAGTATTATTAATATCTGAAAGTATTAAAACTGGAAAATGGTTAGACATTTCTTACAGAAATAAACAAAACGAAACAACATATTATTGGATTGCGATCCAAGACATTGACCTAGATAAAAAAGTTTTAATCTGTAAGATCTTTAATGACCATAAGTCTTTCGACTGCTTAGATGCATATATAAAAGTAGATAACATATTATCTGCAAAATTATTGGATTTCACTACTTATGATGTACCTGAAGAATTAATAAATAAATTAGAAAAGAACCGTGAAGCGGCTAAATGGTTAAAATATGAAACATTTAATAACAATATCCTAAGATACTATGAAAAATGTAATATATTAGATAATGATCCATGTCAAAAAGATTCCTTTATCTTAGAAGGAATCGATAAAACTGTTCTTTTAAGAGAAAAGCAAATATTCTTAGATGATGAAAAAGCTAGAATAGTTATTAACTATATAAAAAACTATGACGAAAGAAAACTAGAACAAAGAGTTAATTACTTAATTCTTTCGGTTTTATCAATTGAAGAAAACTCAAAAAAATACGTAGTTATTTATTATGATGTTTTCTTTAATCCAGATAAAAAGAGATTATCAATTAAGAATACTCCAAGAGTTAATCAAAGTTTCTTAATTGAGGATAAAAGACATTCTATAACTTCATATATAGATATAGACCCAGTTGAGTTTACTCAAAATATTACAAGAAACATAAAAGAATACTATAGACCTTATGTAGAACTAATAAGATCTAATCTTCGCAGTACTGAAATAATTAATCAATTACCAGAGTTTATGATTTTAGAGAGAGCTATAAGTGCTAATTTAGCACCTACATATAAGATTATTGAAAAGAAACAAGAAAGTGGCGAAATGGAAAGACCATTAAAAGCTTTCTTTGGTAACTCTGATAGACGTGGTGCTAAATTAAAAGAGCCTAATATAGTAATATACGATAACAAAGTTAATATAGATCAAATGCGAGTTATTTATAATGCAATGAAATATCCTGTTAATTATGTACAAGGTCCTCCAGGAACTGGTAAAACGCAAACAATACTAAATGTTATTTTAAGTGCATTTTTTAATAACAAAACTACTCTAGTCTGCTCTTCAAATAACAAACCAGTAAATGGAATTATTGAAAAATTAACATTTACATATATAGATAAAGTAGAAATACCATTCCCTTATATAAGACTTGGTAATAGAAAAGAAATCGCTAAGTCTACAAGAAGAATCTTAGATTTATATAATTATAAATTAGACATTAGTATTGATGATGAAATAATAAATAACATTAAAAATAAAACTAATGAAGGAAATAAAGATTTAATTCATTATCTAGAAATGTATGAATCAAGGCGAGAATTAAGAAACAGAATAGATAGTGCCAAAACACTATATGATATTATGGAAAACCATAATAATCATTTTTACAAAAACTTAGATAATGAACTATCTTCATTAATTGAAGAATACAAACAAATGCCAATAATTTCAAATAATGATGTATTAGAACTAGTTACAACTGTTTCAGATGATGTTGAATTCAAAAAATACATGTTCTTTGAATCACTAAAATACATCAAAAAACTTAAAAACATAAGATATGAACCATTAATAAATATTTGTAAAATAGAAGATGATGATGAAAGAGTTAACACCTTCAATTATTGGTTATCCAATGATTATAATTTAAAATTACTAGAAAATGTATTCCCGGTAATAATGACAACAAATATATCAGCATCTAGATTGGGTACAGCAGAACACACATTTGATTTAGTAATAATGGATGAAGCAGGACAATGTAATTGTGCAACAGCACTATTACCTATTGCTCGTGCTAAAGCATTATTACTAGTTGGTGATACTAATCAATTAAAACCAGTTATAGTATTAGAAGATATTATTAATGACAAACTAAAAAAAGAATATGCAATAACTGAAGATTATGATTATTGTACAAACTCTATTTTAGACATAATGAAAAAACACGATAAAATATCTAAAGACATAATGCTAACTTACCATTATAGGTGTGGTAAAAGAATTATTAACTTTTCTAATAAACGTTTCTATGAAAATAAACTTAATCTAGACTATTTAAGAGATGAAGGAACACTAGCTTTAATAGATGTTAAAAACATGAACTCAAGATTAAGAAATGAAAACTATGAAGAAGCAAAAGCAATCATCGAATATATAAAAAGAAACGAATTAAAAGACGCTGCAATAATAACACCATTCAAGAATCAAAAAGATTTAATAACAAAAATGATAGATGAAAATGGTATTAAAGATATAACTTGTGGAACAATTCATCAGGTACAAGGTGCAGAAAAAGATACAATAATTATATCTTCTTCTATATCTCCTAAAACAAGTAGAAAAACATTTGAATGGATTAAGAACAATGCAGAAATTACAAACGTAGCTGTAACAAGAGCTAAAAAGAATCTGATTGTAGTATCAGATGTAGAAGCTCTTGAAAAGCTATCATTAGATAAAAAAGACGACTTATATAATTTAGTTCAATATGTAGCAAAAAATGGAAATATAGAAGTACCACCAAATGAATCCTACTCTATTCAAATAGGTAATTCAAATGGTAGTAAAAACGAAGATATTTTCTATCAAACAATATCTCACTTCTGTAGCGTTAATAATAAATTCGAAGTAAAAAGAAACGTTAAATTAAGTACTCTATTTAGTAGCGATCCTCTATTATCAAATTCCAAATTAGAATTTGATATAGTTCTATATCAATCAACATTATTTACAAGAACTCCAAAAATAGCTATAGAACTACAAGGTGGAGAACACTTTGGCAATATAGAAAGAGAAAAATGTGATACAAGAAAATCTCAAATATGCAAAGAAAAAGGTATTACCCTACTAGAAATACCTAATTCATTCATAAAATCATATGAAACCATAAAAGACTTAATATTGCAAAGTTGTGGAGAACAAACAGAACAATTAGAATTATTTTAAAAAGATATCCAAAAAAGGATATCTTTTTTTATATTTAACAAGTCATAAAAAGTGATTTTATAAATCCTCTAGCCCAATACTTTTTAAATACTCATATGTTCCATTATAGAATTCTGGTAATCGAGTTTGATCCTCCGGAAAACCATTTGGTAAAATATTAGAATTTCCATATGGAATACATATTATCATTCCAGAACGTGCTCTAGTTAAAAGTACTCTATATGCATTTAACATATATTTTATTTTATCTTGATTACTTTCTGTATCACCTTTTTGTTCATTCCATTTAGAATTCTTACTATTAAAACTATAGTATTTCCAATTTCCTTTATCATATCTCATATCTGCATCCCAAAGAACGCAAGTATAATCTAATTCTAATCCTTGAACTTGAATTTCTGTTGCTGCATCTTCTAGATAGTTTGATGAATTTACATTTCTTTTATCGTCTAAGAACCAATGAACAGCATTTTCATCACCATTTTGTAAAACATGTACAGCTAATGGTTTAAATCTAGCAGATTCTTTAGTTATAAGTATTCCTGTTCTTTCGGTTCCACCTGCTTTTTTATGTAACCAAGCTCTAGCTTTGCTCATATCACGAGTCAAATATATTGGATATTTAGATTTTATTTCATTATATGTATTTCTTGCGTTACTATCAAAATTTAAAAGTTCATTAACAAACTTTGATAATTTCTCTGCTCTAAAAGATCTTAAAGAAACTCCTAAGTGTAAACATTCAGAATAAGTAACATTATGATTTTGTTTTAAAATTTCATTTACATTACCTTCTGCATATTCTTTATCAGTCAATTTAGGAGAAATGAAAACACTCCAATGAGGGAACTTATCATTTAATGCTCTCAACCATTCAGTTATTCCTGCTTCACCAGTGTTAATCTCTTGACCACCACCTACAAGACATACAATGGTAGCCCAGTCTTCTCTCTGATCAAGTGACCATATAAGGAATGCTGCTTCAGACATAGGAAAATTTGGAACTTTTAATTTATTACCATAAGTTCCTCCTCTTTTTAGATAATCAGCAAGTCTTTTATGTGTCCATGATCGTTGTGCCTCATCAAATATAGCAACATGTTCTACTTCTGCATATCCACTATCATCTACTTTTACAGCTTTAGTTGGATCAATTTCTAGAATACCATTTTCTACAGGATTCTTTATTTTATTAAGCATCGTATCTCTATATATGTGTATCATTTGTATAGACTTAGATACTTCACGACGTGAATCAGTTAATTTTTTGCTTTTCCCAGCTTCTCTACACTTCTTATAATTATCTTGAGCTAAAGCTTCTTTTAAAACAGCAACTAATGGACCATTTCCAGATAAATAAACTGCACTTTCATTTTTAACAGGTTCATCATTCCCTTGATATGTTTGCTTAATTGCAACATCTAATCCTACAAGAGTTTTACCAGCACCTGGAACTCCAGTTACAAAACAAATACTTTTCTTTTTATTTTCTTTACTATACTTAATTACATCTAAAATATAATTAATTGTTTTATCAGTAGAAACCTTATCAGCTTCATGCCTAGTTATATTTTCTACTGAATGATTATTATATAACGCTCTTGCTGCTTCTATAATAGTTGGAGTTGGTGAATATGGACTATTCACCCAAGTTTGTTCAATTGGTTCTTCATTTGGATATTTCGTTAATACACCTTTAACAAGTTCACAAATGTTATCTCCATCACATATTAAAGGATTAATAATTCTATCATCATAAGCAGATATATTAATATCCGTAGTTTTAAATTTACAATTTGTAGGAACAAGTATAGGAACAATTATTCTGTTTTGACTAGATTTATGGAAATTTCTTAAATCTAATGCGTAATCTAATACTTGATCGATATCTTCTTCATGAACTTTACTTTCACCGACTTTAAATTCCAGACAAAAAACAATTCCATTTATTAGCAAAACAACATCTATTCTCTTACCTAAACGAGGGATATCATATTCAAATATAATTTGTCCATTATTTATTTCCAATAATTCTAATGTTTTTTTCATTACTGATATCTCTGAATTCCAAGATTCTCTAGTAGTTGTCATTAAATTACCGTGGGAATCAATTGTCATTTTTCCAACAATAGAATTAATATCTTCAATTAAAAAATTTCTAATACTATCACAATATAAATAACGTATGTTATTCATTTAAACCACCTATCAACAGTATAGCAGCTTTAATGAACTTAAACCAGATCCATCATTCATTTTTTAAAACAAAAAAGTGCATATAATTATGCACTTATATATTTCTTCAAATACTCTCTCAATCCAGGATCACAAACATAAATATATGTTCCAAGCATTCCTCTAAGCATCATTGTTTGATATATATTTAATAAATATCTTAATAATTCTTCGTCTGTCGTGTCAGCCTTTCCTTTTGCGTCATAATAATTGGCTCTATCAACGATAAACTTCTTATTCTCTAAATCATATTTTAATTCGTTGCCAATTATTAACCCAGTATAATTCAAATCAAATCCTTGTGTAGTATGAATACTACCAATTTCGTTAACAGAATTAGGAGAGTTAATCCAATCTGTAGCCTTACTATTCCAAATGTATTTATGACCATCAATTTCTAAATCAAACACTCCACTATTAATTACATTTGTTGTATTAACTTGGTCAAATGCAATTCCTTTTCCTTTACTATTCCATCTCCAAGCATAACCTGCAATATTTCTACATAAACCAAATTCTTTATCTTTATTCTTTATATCTTCAACCATAACATCTACATTATCAAAAATTCTTAAATCATAATTTTTGAATGATATTCTCTTTGTAGGTGGATTATCACTGAATATTGTTTTTATATAATCAACATACTCTTCTCCACCCTTCATACATCTTAATTGTGTAGTTAATGAATACGTATGATAATTTTTCCTAAATATTAATTTTTGAAAATCCTCTTTTTTGATATCAGTTGGTTTAATTGACTGGCCTTCATCATAGAAGAATAATTGATATTTGCTCTTGAGCAAAATCCAATCTAATTCTGTACCATTTTTACCAAGACCTAATCTTCTATTGTTTTCATCAAAAGTACCATACTGTGTTAGATTTTTTCTTCGCCTTAGTCTATGTGCTTCATCAACAATTAATAAATCATAGATATCGTTTGACTTTCCAACTTCATGTGGACTTAAAACCATATTTGAATTTAATCCTTTAATATGTCTAAATACTTTTTTTAGTGTAGTTCTAAGATTATCCATTGGTATTACCAAACCAATTTTCAAATCATCTATTGCATCATTTATTTTTAATATATCAGAAAGATTTTGTTCAACTTGATCTTCTTCTATCTCAATTTGTTTAGCATCTTTAGCCTGCATTAATAATTTCAGTATATAGATTCCCAATACGGTTTTACCAGTACCAGCTCCACCTTCAACAACAAAAGTAGCTGGTTCTTTTTTATTAACTAAATTTGCCAAGTCAGCCAATATGTTATTTACAATCATATACTGATCTACTGTTAAAGACTTATATGGAGAATATTTAAACAAATCTGTATTTTCAATCATTCTTAAATCATTTTTTACTAATCCTTTTGATTTTAATTGAATCCAAATATCTCTAAATTTATCTTCATACATTTTCCTTTGATAATAGTTATGATTTTGTAACCCACCATTACCATTTTGAAGTTTAAATCTTCCATCAGCAGACATATACTTAATTAAAAATGATTCCAAATCAAGAATAGATGATTTATTAAATGTGTCATCGCCAATAATATTTATCTTATCAAGGCTCCTTCTGATTTCATTTGCCAAATGTTGATTAGATCTTATACTTGCATCTGTTGTTTCTCCGACATATGCTTCTTCATTATTATTAATAATATAAACAACTGGCCAATTTGTACCATATTTAATATTTTTAAGTCTTAATGGTGTGCCTTCATTAAATTTTAAAGTACTTATTTCAGCCATCTTATCACCTACAATTTATTATACTTTGTACTTTTACCTTTGGCTTTTTCTACTGGATATTTCTTAGCAGTCTTTTCCATTTTATCTAAGACTATTTGTTTAGGATCTACTCCTAACTTATCTGCCATTAATAAACAGTAATTAATAACATCAGCTAATTCTTCTTTTACTTCTTCTAAATCATACTCATTATTCCATTGAAAGCATTCTAATAGTTCTCCTGCTTCAATAGAAATACTTTTAGCCAAATTTTCTGGAGAATGAAATTGATCCCAATCTCTTTCTTCATTAAACTCAATAATTTTTTTAGTTAACTCTTTCATACAAAACACCCATCTAAATTATAACATAAAAGAGTCAAATTAATTGACTCTTTTATTCTATTTTCATTCCACATTTTGTGCAAAATTCCTTACCAGGAATCAATTTAGCACCACAACCAACACAAAACTTCTTTCCCGTTTTTTGTTGATTATTTTTTTGTATTTCTTGATTCTTCTTTTTATTCTTCTGCCCAGCCACTACCGCTGCTACACCGCCACCGCCAGCGCCTAGCAACAGTAACATTGTTGTAACGTCACTTAATGAATCATCGTTTTCCTCTTTTTTCTCTTCCTTTGATTCTTTTTGTTCGTCATATTCACAAGTGTTGTTATTAACTACTGCTTCTGAATCATAATTTTTTGCTTTTTTATCCGTGCATCCCTCTTTATATTTACAAGATTTATCATCAACAGTAGCCCTTGAATTATAGTTAGTTGCTTTTTCATCCATACAACCTTTTATTTCATATGTACAGCTACCATCATCTTTATTCGCCTTCGAATTATAGTTCTTAGCTTCTTTATCTGTACATCCAGAAATTACAGAGCTGTTTTTTTGAGTGTTAGCACTTGAATTTGTTCCGGAAGTAGAACTTGATTCAGATGATGAATTGTTGCTAGACGTTGAATTACTTCCTCCATTTGTTTTACCAGCAGTTCCTTGATTAGTATTACTATCTGGGCACGGATCGTTAGCTATAGCAGGCCCATCAGGATAATAATTTTTTCCATTAGTTACAGCCTTATGCCAATGAAATTTTCCGCCATCTTTATGCATTCCATATGTAATACCATTTGGACAAGTCTTGATACTTGAACTTCTTAGGCCACCACCGCTAGCATTAACTAATACAGGCAATATTAATAACACATATATAATAACTAATAATAATCTCTTCATAAAATCACCAACAAAATTATACCATAAAAAAAGACACAACAGTGCCCTTTATCTATTCTGTTTTTCTATATCATCATGTAGATCTTCTAATATATACCAACGTTCATCAGATGGTAATCCTTTATCATCTACATGATATAGTTCTTCATCATTATTACCAAACAAAAAAATATAATCACCACTTAAATTATAGCATAGAAAAAGAGAAAACTACTTTTCTCTTTGTTCCACTTTTAAAGCTTCAACATCTCTTTGCATTGTTGCTATTATATCATTTTGAACATCAGTAACTCTTTCTAATTCCGTTACTTTCTTTTCTAATTCATCAACATCTTTTTTGGAGTTAACAAATAATACAATTAATACTATATTACATATTATTAATAGAACAACTAATGCTCCAACAATCTTATTTTTCATTTTTCTTACCTTTTTTTGACTTTTCATTTTGTTTATCTAATTTACCTACTAGTTTTTTAATTACAAGTAGTAATATTAGGTTAATAACTAATAAGATAGCTGAAATAATTGTCCATATATTGAATCCTAAATTATTTTTCTTTTCTTTAGATTCTTCTTTGGCTTCTTCTTTTATTTCACCTTTTTTAAAGACATTAATTGTATATGTATTAACATCGCCATTCTCAGCAGTAACACTAACTTTAACTTCATTATTTCCAGGTTTTAATCCTTCATTACCACTAACATTTATCAAAGCTTGTTCTGAAGAAGCTTTTGTATTAACTGTTATACTATCAACATCTTCTTCAACTATTAAGTCATAGTTTGTTTTATTTTTGTCAAATGCTAAGTCGTAACCTTCAACACTTAAACTCTTTAGTTCATTATCACTTGATAGTTTACCATAGTTACCACTTTCATCTGCTCTTATGATTTTAATTGTATAAGTTCTCTTAGTTTGGTTTTCAGCTGTTACAACAACACTGAAAGTGTTATTGTAATCTTTTAATGATTTTGTTCCTGTACCAGATACACTAGCTTTGCTATCGTTAGCTGATGCAGTAATACTAACACTTGATACATCATGACCAACTTTTAGAGTATAACTAGTTGTATTACGATGGAAGTCAATATTTCCAGCTGAGACACTTAGACTCTTTAATGTATTATCAGTATTTCTTTCATCTTGTTTTGTTATAGATACATGATAAGTCTTTTTAGAGCCGTTTTCAGCAGTTACTACTACATTAAAGGTATTCTTACCATATCTAAGTGATTTAGATCCTGTTCCGCTTAATTTAGCTGAACTATCAGCTACAGAAGCTCCAATACTAATTGAATTAGCTTTAGTCGTTCCCATATTATAAGATGTTTTACCAGCACTAAAACCTGGTACTGATTTTCCATCTACTGTTAGTGAAGCCAAATAATTATTTGATGATTTTGGCTTAGTTACATTAACTTTAATTGTATATGTTTTTTTAATAGGAACTTCATCAAAAGTAGCTGCATTAACATCTACTGTAATAGTTGTTGAACCAACATTAGCTCCTTTTACTGTTACAGTCGTAGATCCTTTTTCTACCCACTCTGATGATTTATTAATAGTAGCTATACCAGTATTATTTGATTTAAATGTAACTTTACCAGCCGAATTATTTGCTGTAACAGTAAATGTTGCACTCTTACCTTTTTCAATTGTAATAGATGATTTATTAACTGTTACAGATCCAGCTGCTAAAACTATACTTGGTATAACAAGTAACAATGTAAATAATAGTTTTTTAATTCCTTTCATATCTAATTACCTCCATTCATGATGTAATTTTTAACTTTAACATAATCTAATGGTGATATTTGATTATCCTCATTATAATCAGCCGCCAATTTTTGAGCTTTATTTTTGATAATTGTTGTTTCCATAATATGATTTTTAATTCTTACATAATCTAATGGTGTTATTTCTCCGTCACCATTAACATCACCAAATATTACAACTGGATACGTAATCTTAAGCGTTTCATCAATTAATACTTCATAGACACTACCTGTTTTAAATACATCATATCCAGTACCTACACAAGCAGTCGACTCTCTCATAAAGAAGTTAATATAATCTAATGTTTCAACCCACGTCTTTGGCTTCTTTTTAAATGCCATCATACCATCTTTTATTGTAATTACTTTTTTATCATAACCACCCATACCAATAACAACTATCTCTTTTGTTATATCAACAGTTTCAAAATTATCTGATGTTACATAATAATTAATAGAATACTTACCAGGCTTATCAAAACTTGGTAATGTATTTGAAAGTGTTCTAGGAGTTGCATCTGTATATACTTTATTAAACAATTGATTATAATCTACAGATTCATAAGTATATGTGATATTATATGAATCTTTATCTACTTTATCACCTTGGAAACTCAAGCTAATATCATTTCCTTCATAACCAATATCATATTGAGCTTTATTAATAATAACTTTATTTGAACCATATACAATTTCATGGTTGTCGTCTTCTATTAATGCAAACTTAATTGTATATGTTCCTGCATTTATATACTTAGGCATATCATCAAGAACATATTCATCATTATCATTTGCATATTTAATAGTCCCAGAATACTCAATAGTAATTCCATGTCCTTTACCATCATATGTATATGTTTGATCATATGCATTATATGTTAATGATTGTTCTGCCTTTTTAATATTAAATGTTAATTCTTTAGTTCCTTTATAAGTATTGATACCAGTTACTGTAACATTACCAGTTCCAACATTTATATTATTTGAATATTCCGCTGTATAGTCAACATCTTTAACTAAGTAATATCCATCTTCATCTTTAATTACTAATGTTGGTTCTAAACTAGAACCTGTATATGTTACATCTGGTATTTCTTCAAATTCTAGATTTTCTAGTTCTTTCTTAATACCAGTAACACTAACATTAATAGTTTTTGAAGCTCCACCATCATTAGCAGCAATTGTAATAGTTACATTTCCATTTCTTAATGCTGTAATTAAACCAGTTTCACTAACAGTTGCTATTCCTGAATTTGAACTAGTAAATATAACAGCTTTATCAGTAGCATCACTTGGTTTAACCTCATACACTATTTGATGTGTTTTATTACCTTCACTTAATGAAATATTATCTGAATCAACTGTTATTTCATTTGTTAAAACAGTTACAGTTACAGGAATTCTTAATGGAGTTGAATAATAATCTGCATAAATTGCAATATTTGTAGTTCCTCCACCAACTGCAACTACATGTCCCATTTGATCAACAGTAACAACATTACTATCTTCACTAACTATAGTTACTTCTTTAGTATATTCTCCACTTTGATGAACTACATCATAATTAAGATCTACTTCATCACCTTTATGCATATTTAAATTACTAACACTTGCTTGAATATTAGTTATTTTATCTTCAACATAAACAATAGAACTAGCTAATACATCTCCAGCAGGAGTAAGCATCTTTAATCTAGTAGAACCTTTTTTCAAACCTAGTACTTCAATACCATGTTTATAACTATTATTAATAGATACCTTAGTATATCTTCCAGTCCTACTTAAAATTGTTTCATCTTCAATTTCCCAAACAACTTCACTATAACCAACATAAGTAGAATTTCCAAGAGTATGCTTTTGTCCAACATAAACAACAGCACCAGTTACAATGAAATCAATAGTGGCATATTCACCATTACTGCTTCTAGCAGTAACTGTAACATTACCTTCTCTACTCTTAGTACTTACAACACCAGTTGTAGAATTAATGCTTAACAAACTAGTATCAGAAGAAGACCAAGTTAATCCTTCTATAGCTTCTCCACCAGGTACACTAATTGCTTTTAATGAATAAGAAGTAGTTGGTGACAAATATTTAGAAGGAGCAACTATTTTAATTGGTCCAGCAAATACAAATGACATATTCTCGCCAAGATCTTCTGCTGTTACTTCATGATAATTATTAGCATTATCAATAAGTGTCATATGATCAATTACATATCTACCACTCTTACTTATATCGTCAAAATTAAACTCATAAATATAATAGTCACCATTTTTATTTAATTTATATTCTTTTCCATTACAATTAATTAAAACTCGATTTACTCCACTAGCATCATCAGTTACTTTAACACTAAATGTAACCTTTTCGTTCAAATAAGCAAATCGCTTATCTAATGATACTTCTTGATAATCTGGAGCAACACTATCATCTATAAAATCTACAGTAGTAAAATCACCATTGCTTAGAATAGTATCATTAGTGATTTCAGTAATTCCACCTCTATTATCAGTAATAACTATTCTATTTAAATCCCAATATCCATTAGGTCCATATTGACCAAAATCAATATTCATTTCATATCTATTTGTTTCAAGAGGAACCCCAGGTAATGATGAGGTATTTGTAAATTCATTTTGAACATAATTTGCATCATAAACAATTTCGTTTTCATAGCCATCAATTTTATAGAAGAATTGAATTGTATTAATTCCTAAAGGGTTAGATGCATTAAAATTAACGTTAAAATTACCACCTTTAGTAACGGTTGTTTCATTTCTAATTAATAAATCCCCTTCAATATTAGTTGTAACATTCGAACCATAATTATAAATAGTATAAGTATTATCAGGCCAATTATATTTATAATCACCATATGATACTCTACTACTATTATAAAGGAACTTACCATTAGAATTTTCATCAACCGCATAAATATGATTAACATACCAAAGTCCAACAGGAAGATCTTCATCAATATTTAAGTATCCTTCATATAAACCAGTAGAGTCATTATATTCCATATTTACATATTTATATGTATAAGAAGCACTAGCATAATATATTTGTGCTTCTACTCTTTTCACTGCTCTATCATCAGTAACTTTTATTGCATATTTTACGCGATCACCAGGAATAACTTGTCTATCAGAAACAGTTAATGTAGAGCCATCTATTACTGGTTTTGTAATATCAGCATCAGTTCCATAAACAGTAAATTCCATATTATTCATTATAGTATTATGCTCATTAACTTTGCCATAATACGCAGAATTAGGATTTTCACGATTATAAAAGATTCCATTATAAGGATCCATAGTTCTATCGCTACTACTATAATAAAGATAATCTATCATATATTTACCATTTTCCCAGTTATTGTCAATAGTAAATGTTGTTTCCCATAAACCAGATTCCGAATTATAACTTAAATAATAATCTTTAGTTTTTTCTTTGGTAATAGGTCTAGTAAAATGAATCGTAACATAATCTAAAGGAGAATTAGTATTAATCTTCATTTTTAATGTTACAGTATCCCCAATAGTAACATTGTTGTTTGTTACGGAAGATAATGAATTATCAATGCTAACCATTAATTTTTTATCTACAGTATAATTTAAAGCAAATACGTATTGATGTAAATCGAAGCTAATATTATTATCACTAATTAATGAAACTGCCGAATTATTAAGTTTCATAACTCCGCCATAAGTCCATTCTCCATCCGCAATAGATAAAACAAAATTATCTTCAGTAGTAACAGTAATATAGGCACTATATGATCCATCTATAAATGTATCATCTGTATAAGGAGCGCCATTACTATTAATCCATTCTATACTAACGTTTTTAATTCCAGAAGTACTTGATGATATTTCTCTATCTACAGTTTCCCCATATTTTGGTGCAGTAAAACCAGAAATATTAATATTATTAATCACATTACCACTACTATATACTTCTGCATTAAAATAAAGAAATTTTAGAGTATTTTCAGTATCAGAAATATATGTTTCATATATTATTTGACCTGGTCCTGTACTATACATATAATCTCCATCAGTCACTCCACTAACTTGTTGATTATTAGAATCAAATGCACCAAAGCCATATTGATATGAAATAAAGTATCCCTCTGTAACATATACATTAGAAATTCTTATTTTGTATTCTTGTCCAATTTGCTCTGCATCATATTCAATAGTACCTTTTATACCATTAGAATTCACTGTATCAACAACTTCATATTCAGCACTAACAACTAATGGTAAAAAGAAAAAAGCAATCAAAATACTAAAAAACTTCTTCATTCTACACACCTCTATTAAGTATATTATTCTTAAAATAATTATAACATATAATAACCTAAAATTGCATTCACAAATATAATATTTTATAGAGTTAAAAAAGACACATCTTAGTGTCTTTTTTTATTTATTGCTACAGCTGCTACTACTCCACCAGCTGGTACTAATAATACAGGTAAAGGATTAAATGACTTATCGTCTTCATCTTCTACTTCTTCAGCATCTTCTTCATCAGGTTCCTCTGCTTTTTCTTCCTTAGATTCTTCTTCATATTTACATGATCCATCATTTAAATCTGCCTCTGGATCATAGTTTAATGCTTCTGTATCTGTACAACCTTTTATATATTCACAAGTACCATCATTTACTATAGCTTCTGGATCATAGTTTTCTGCTATTTCATCTGTACATCCTTTTTTGTATTCACATGTACCATCATCTACATTAGCATCTTTATTATAGTTAGTTGCTTTTTCATCCATACAACCTTTTATTTCATATGTACATGTCCCATCATCTTTATTAGCTTTTTCATTATAGTTAGTTGCTGTTTTATCAGTACACCCTTTTACTTCGTACTTACAACTACCATCATTTTTAGTTGCTTTAGAATTATAGTTTATTGCGTTTTTATCAGTACATCCTTTTACTTCATATCTACAACTACCATTGTTTTTTGTTGCTTTTGAATTATAGTTTATAGCATTTCTATCTGTACATCCATATACTACTTTTTTAGTAAAACTAGAACTGCTAGAACTACTACTTGAACTAGAACCAGAACCACTAGTACATCCTCCATGTCTAGAACAACAACCTTTACGACATGTACTACAAGTAGCACTTACAGTACCATCTCTACATACTATATTTGCATATACTTTAATTGGTATTGTTAATACAAATAAAAATAATAATATTTTTATTATTGTTTTCATTTCCACTCACCATTTAAATTATACCATATAAAAAGACACTAATAAGTGTCTTTTTTATTACTTACCTAAACCATTAGATTCTTCTTTTGTATATTTCATTAAATCAGCTACTAAACTAACATCAAATGGTTCTCCAGCTAAGATAGCTTCTTTAAATTCTTTAAAAGACTTAGGTCCAGTAAATTGAATTCCAGATCCTTCGAAAGCTTTAACTAACTTATCATAATGTACATAACCTTGATGAGTTACATGATATTTACCATAATCTTCACCATCATTAGTTTTTTGTCCATCTTTATAAGAGTTAAAACCAACATCGTAATAACGAACAACGTTATTAACTGGTTGTGCTCCTGGCTTAACTTGATGGTTTTCATCAACATCAGAAGATTTATAGATTAATCCAAGCATTAATCCAACTTCCATAGTATCCATATCGTAATCTCTTGCAGCATATGAAGCAGTTGCTGAACATAAATCTTGCATTAATAATTCAATTTCTACTCTATCATAGATATCTTCCATCTTTTTAGCAAAACCATTTGTTTCAGTATCAACTTTTCCATTATTGAAGAAAATTACTTGTCCAACCTCATTAGCTTTCTTAGCACTTTTTACTCTGTCTAGAAAAGATTCTTTTTTCTCAAAAAGTGATTCTATCATTCCAAAACCCTCCTTTTCTTGTATTTGTCTGACTCGGCCCCCTCAAACGATTTGTATACTAACACAAGGTGTGCTATAATTAAAATACATATTTGTTATATGAGATATAACCGACGGTTATGGGGGTCGACTATGAAAACAAATCTAGAATTATATAAAACATTCTATTATGTAGCTAAGAATAATAACATTACACAAGCTGCTAATGAATTAATGGTTTCACAACCAGCAGTTTCTAAAGCTATTAAGACTTTAGAAAGCGATTTAAATACCTCTTTATTTAATAGAAATAAAGATGGTGTATCCCTAACATCAGCTGGTGAAATGCTATTTAATAAGATTAATAAATCTATGGAATTAATCATCTCTGCAGAAGAGGATTTAGATAGTTTAAATAACTTAGAACAAGGTACTATTAATATTGGTGCCGGTAATACAATTATGCAGAGATTCTTAATGCCATACATTAAGAAATTTCATGAACTATATCCTAAAATAAATGTTATCGTTCATACCGTAGTAACAGAAGAATTATTTAAAAGAGCTCAAGTAGGTTTAGTAGATATTGTCTTTACTCACCTACCAAACGATATACCTAAAAACTTTGAAGTAAATAAGATAAAAGAATTACATGATATCTTAGTAGTTAATAAAGATAGTGAATATAAAGACAGAATAATAACTAAAAAAGATTTAAAAAAACTACCATTAATTCTTTTACCATATAAAGCATCTAATAGAAAGAACTTTAACAAGTTCTGTAATATTAATAACATCGTTATTAATCCTTTAATGGAAATTGGTAATGATTTAATTATTGAAGACTGTGCTTTAAATGGTTTGGGTGTTGGTTTAGTTGTAAGAGAATACGTTGAATCTAATTTAAATAATGGAGAATTATTTGAATTACAAACTAACTTCAATATAGATCCTAAATACCTAGTATATTGTATTGATCCAAATAGAAAGAATAATATCTTAATTCAAAAATTTATTGAATTATTATATAAATAAAAAAGACACTATAGTGTCTTTTTTAATTTTCTAATAAAACTAGTCTCTCCCTTTTCTTGGCCTACTGTACTAGTTCTTGAAGTAATATGATTAACAGCACAATATCTTTCTTTAAAATCTTCTTCTCTATTCAATAAATCTCTCATATCTCTAATAAATACTTGATATGTTTGATCTTCAAAGAACATATTCTCTGGATTCTCTTCATCATACTTCTTTCTTAATCTCTTAATTGTATAATCTAAATAATCTTCAATAATAGTTTCTGGTTGTCTTTCTTTAGCTACAAAGAAACTTCTAATGAATACAATATCAATACTAGTATTTCTATCTGCAGAAGATATTAATTTACCATAAGTAGATCTTGGTTCATCTTCTTTAGATGAACGATGATCTTCTATAGCTTCTTTAATAATCTCTCTTTCTTCATCAGTAAATAATTCTTTAAAACCAGGATCATTTATAAAATATTCAGCTGCTATTAAATGATGTCTTTCATGAT
>Ga0247609_10002319_pt1 | contig 20395 bp, 18 predicted proteins | sample 172DNAGHGlowgp2_FD_193487 | JGI IMG/M metagenome (GOLD analysis project Ga0247609, IMG submission 193487) | Sheep rumen microbial communities from Palmerston North, Manawatu-Wanganui, New Zealand - 1728 DNA GHGlow gp2 | ecosystem: Host-associated > Mammals > Digestive system > Stomach > Rumen ...
AGTTTCGGGAAATAAAAAACCTTCTGCACTTTCTCCTGTAATGTTGTATTTATTTAAAAGTTCAGGAGAATAACATACAGCCTTAAATTCTTCCTGCTTACAGATATTATTATCTTCAAGGATTTTTCCAATCTGCGAAATTGTTTTTCCTTCAGGAATTGCAAGCTTTATATATTCCTGTTCTCCGGAGCATAAGGCATTTACAAGCTGGGCATAATTCATCTGGTAATTCAAGTGATAAATTCCGCTTTTAAGAACAAAATCCTGTGGCACCGGCTGATCTTTAAAAACAATATTCAGGAGTTTTGGATATCTTACAAAGTAATAAAAGAATTTTGCATTTTTAATGAGGCCTTTTTTCTGTAATTCCTCTGCAATTGTAAAGGTAGAAGTGCCCATTGGAACTTCAAAACGAACGCTTTGATTTTGTAAATCATCAGACACTTTTAACGGGGAAATTTGAGAATACAGATAATATCCCCCTGCTGCTATTACGAGAAGAATAAAAAACAGAAGGATTAGAAAAACTTTGCCTTTTGTTTTCATGAATAGAATTTTTTTACCTCATCTAAAGATAACGATTGATAAACAGCAGCTTCCAGGGCCTGATAAAAATATTCAAGACCTTCGGGTAAAGACTCCTGATTATCTCTTAAGAATTTAGCAAGACCTGCCACTTCTTTTGAAGTAAAATTATATGATAAAGTGAATTTTTTTTCATCTGGTTGGCGCATTGGAATCATAATTCAATTTCCATGTCCTCTTTTGCAAGGTCAATATAAATGTCTTTGTGGGCAATATATTGAGCATACCATCTTGCAGCCTGAAGAATTGAATCAAGCTTTTTGTCATCATAAGTTGGTTCATGATGGAAAAGATAGAGATTTTTTATATTCCAGTGAACGGCAAAATCAACTGCATAACAGAAGGCAGAATGACCCCAGTTCTGCTTGCGGTAAGCTTCTTCGGTAGTATACTGAGAATCTATTACAAGACAATCGGCATTGCGGAAAACCTGCTCGTGCATTGGAGAAATATCAAAGTCAGTTGAATTAAGTTCTACGTCTGTAGCAAAAACAAACTTTTTATTTCCTTCGGTAACTGCATAGCTGTAAGAAGTTCCAGGATGCGACATTGGACAGCATACAATCTGGGTATTTCCGATATTTATTGGACAACCCGGACTCAAAGTCATAAAGTTCATTTTTTTAGTTAGGGCTCCAAAGGGAACTGGATAATATGGTTGATTCATCTGATCTACAAGATACTGCTTGGCTTTTTCATCGGTTGAATAAACATTAAACTCGCTGTTTGGATTATAAGCGGCATCAAAAAATGGCAGGCCCTGAATATGATCCCAATGAAAATGTGTAAAGAAAAGATTATAGATATTGTCTTTTGGAAGATTGCCCGATTTTCCAAGAACACGAATACCGGTTCCTGCATCAAAAATAAGTTCATTGCCAAGGGATTTTACTTCTACACAGGTAGTGTTTCCGCCGGTAGTACCAAAAATCCAGGAAGGAAGGGATGAAACAAATTTAGCACGTGCTTCTTCATTCTTTAAATCATCCATCGTGATTCTTTGAACAGCTGCCATTATTTTTGACTGGATTTGCTGAGGCGTAAGCGGCGTAGGTAATGACCCTCTAACTCCCCAAAAATGAATAAGCACTTTATCCCCTCTTTCGTTTAGTTAATTATTATTATTGTAAATTAAAGGGGTGAATTTGTCAAATTGTAAAATATAAAAATATTAAAAGTAAAATAAATCTATAATGATTTAAAAAACTTCAGATACGGAGTGGAAAGTGACTGGCAGCTGCATCTGAGAATTTTTGGCGCATGCCATAGGAAAAATCTGAGGATTTACGAAGTAAACCGCAAGATTTTTACCAGAAAAAAATTGCTCAGCCGCAGATGACAGGCACTTTCCACGGGAGTAGCTGAAGTTTTTTCTGATAAATTCATTTTTTTTAATATTTTTAGAATTGCATACTTGACTAAGTTTCTGATTTTCAATAATATATAATAACTCTTGCTGCTTTAGCTCAGTTGGTAGAGCACGTGATTTGTAATCTCGGGGTCGTGGGTCCAAGTCCTACAAGCAGCTTTTAAGGGGAGTTCGCATAGCGGCAATTGCAAGGGACTGTAAATCCCTCGGCTCACGCCTCCAGAGGTTCGAGTCCTCTACTCCCCAGTAAAATGACTGCCTTGTGCAGTCTTTTTTTTTGCCTATTTTAAGATACTTTCAAAGAAAGGCATGTACTCATTAAGAATGACATTTTTCCAAAGATAATTTTTATGAACATAAAGTGCAGCCGCTTTTATCATTTCGTCGATTTTCTGTGGATTGTATAATTTAAGTGCAATAACTTCGCTAAGCTTGGCAATGAGATTTTCAGGTGTATTATTCTGGTATAAAAATCCTGTTTTGTAATTAACAATTTTATTCAAACCGCCGGTTGCATTTGCCACAGGTAAAGTTCCATATATCTGCGAAATAAAATCTTCAAGACCGCAGGGTTCAAAAAAGCTAGGAAGAACAATAAAGTCGCCGATTGCATTTACAAGACGGGCGGCTTTCTGGTTATAGCCATTTAAGAAAATTACTTTTCCTTCAAAGCGTGAACAAAGATTAATAAGTTCCTTTTCTAAAGAAATTTCCCCCTGCCCTGCAATCACAAATTTTACGCTTTCGTAGTTATTCAAAATTGCGGGAATTGCTTTAATTAAAACAGAAATCCCCTTCTGGTTTGTAATGCGTCCGTGGTAAGAAATAAAAATCTGCCTGTCTTTTTCCTGGGGGCGGATATTAATTTTTCCGTAGGATTTCACACCTTCAATCTGCGAATACTGAATCTGTTCTACACAATAATCACGACACTTAAACTTTCCGTCTAAGTCTCCAATTTCTGGATTAAACTCAAAAGGCAGATGAGATTCTTTCATGTCAGAAGGATTATAACGTTCATAATCAATTCCGTTTGTAATGCCTTTTATATTTGTGTAGCGGTTAAAGAAAATCGGGCTAAGACCTTCTGTTTCGTCAATGTTAAAAGGATCTATAAGTTCTTTTGCGTAATGTTCAGAAACGGTTGTAATATGTGCACCTGCATTTGCCGCAAGAAGGAAAGGTTCAACTTTAAAATCATTCAAGGCGCCCGCAAGTTCTGCTTCAGGCAATCCTGTATACCAGGCTGCTTCTCCAATACTTGAAAAATTATGATGATATGCAGGACCCGCATTATGAATTGTTACAACAAAGGCTGTCTTCTCAAAAACTGTTTCTTTTTTTGCAAAGCAAGGAACAAGCGAACAGGAAGCATCCTGGCAGTGAATAATATCGGGAAGCTCGGCAGAATTCACTTTGTTGCCATAGGCACTCACAGCCTTGCAAAAAAGCGTATCCATAAAAGGTGTATCTTTATGTCCAAAGCCTTTTACAAAATCGGGGTTCTTTTCCTGTTCTGCTGCGGTATAGGTATAAATGGCTTCTTTTTCTTCAAAGCAGGCGTGATGAACAAATATCACATCAAAATTTCCCTGGTTACAGACAGCTTTTTTATAAGTTACACTCTCCTCTTTTGCACACATTGGAATATTAAGAGCAGCAACTTCTGTAGTTTTGTGATTTTTAATAAGCTCAAGCGAAGTACATTTGAAATATGGAATGAATAAAGTTACAGAATGTCCGGCTAAAGCAAGTTCTTTACAAAGAGAAAAAGAAACGTTTTTTACACCACCGGCTTCGGCAATACCGGCACATTCCATACTTACAATCCAGAATTTCATAATATATCTGCCTCACTTGAATTATAAGAATAGTCTGTAATGGCAAGAACGTTTATGTCAAAATCGGGATACTCCTTGTAAAAAGCAAGGGCACTAACAAGCTCAGAGATGGTCAGGCTTTGAGGAGAAAAATATGGAGTTTGTACAAACTTTGAAATCAATAAATCAGAAGCACGCTGAGCAAGATATGAAGCAACGCCTTCCAGATAAATTTCAAAATCTTCCTGATTAGAAATTCTGTTTTCCTGTAAAAGTCTTACTATAAGTTCCGGCTCATATGAAAGTGAAATTTGAAAAGTAAAAGAAAAATCTCCGGAACCACGGCGGCCATTAATTGTTTTTGTGCCGTTATAGGGTTTATATTCAAAGCTTTGCAATTCTGCATTTTTAGGAATGAGGAATTCTTTGTGCCAGGAGAATTTACCCGGAATTACAAGATTTTTACTTACTCCACCTGTTTTTGATTGAACCACACCAATATTTCCGGGTTTAACTTTTATTTGAGTCCATCCTAAAAAAAATACAAATCCACCAAAAACTAAGAGTATTAAAAAACATATAAAGTTCTTCATCAGAAAATCCCGAAAATTAAATCTCTTTGCAATAAAAATTAAATTACAGTAATATTATAACAATAGGAACTTTATGACACAAGAGAAAGAATCTCAAGGCTCTCAAGAAAATCAGAATATCTCAAAAAAGAAGCGTTTTTTTCCTTATGCAATTTTGGGAAAGCTTACAAGAAATTCGATAATTCTTGATTTTTTAATCTGCCTGCTTTTGTTTTCTCTCTATCTCATTGGTAATTTTCAGTATTTTACCGACAGAACCCAGCTGAGGATTCTTTTAGTTTTGAGTATTACAGCTGCAGCCTTGTGCATCCTTTCTTTTCTGGGAATTGTCGTTGAAGTTGTTTTTGTTTTTATGAAAGGCCGTAAAAGCTCTGCTTTTTTTTCGATTTTGCTATATATTTTTACGCTGATTATCGGAGGCGGATTAATAGGATTTTCTACAGTTATAAGACGAATTGCAGTTGGTATTTAAGATTTTATGAAGATAAAGATTGATAGTTTGCTGAAAGAATTTAATTCTCATTTTGAAGACGCAGGCTTTAAGGCATATCTTGTTGGCGGGGCTGTGCGAGATATTTTTCTTCATAAAAAACCACATGATTATGATGTTGCAACAAATGCCACTCCCCAGGATGTCATGAAGCTTTTTAAGGTTGTTATTCCAACGGGTTTTGAGCATGGTACAGTTACAGTGCATTTTAAGGGGCTCGAAATTGAAGTTACAACCTTCAGAACCGAAAGCGGATATTCAGACGGAAGACATCCCGATTCTGTAAACTATGCAGCAACAATTGAAGAAGACCTTGCCCGCCGTGATTTTACAATAAATGCAATTGCTGCCGATTTGAAAAACGGAAAGATAGTTGATCCTTTTGACGGCAGACGTGATATTAAAAAAAAGATAATCCGCACAGTTGGTAAAGCTCATGACCGCTTTATGGAAGACGGATTACGGCCTGTAAGATGTGTGCGTTTTGCATGTAAGCTGGGATTTAGTATAGAAAAGTATACATTTTCAGAATTATTCGAAAAGGAAGTTCAGCAAAAAATCAGTTCAATTTCTATTGAGCGCTTCCGTGATGAGTTTGATAAAATCCTTACCTGCCCAAAACCTTCGCTAGGATTAAAGCTTTTAGAAGAAAGCGGAATGCTTGCAATATTTATTCCCGAGTTTCTTGCGGGGCGTGGATGCATTCAGTCTGACCAGCGAGGCTTTCACGACTTTGATGTATTGGATCATCTTTTTTATGCCTGCGACGGTGCACCTCTTGAAAAAACAAATGTTCGCCTTGCAGCCCTCTTTCATGATATCGGAAAGCCAGCCGCTAAAAAGATTATAGACGGAAACATCACATTTTATAATCACGAAAGAATTGGTGCCCAGCTTACAAAGCAGATTCTTACAAGGCTAAAATATCCTAATGCAGTAATTGATGATGTCTGCCATTTGATAGAGGAACATATGTTTAATTACGAATCAAACTGGACAGTTCCTGCAGTAAGACGTTTTATAATCCGCGTAGGACAGGAGCACCTTGAAGATCTTTTTGATTTGCGCCTGGCCGATATGTATGGAATGCACAACCTGCCTGTAGAATATAAATACAGCGCTGCTATAAATCTTCTGGTTGAATTAAAAGACCGCATAGCTTTAGAGCTTGAAAAAAATAATGCCATGAGTCTTAAGGATCTTGCAATAAACGGCCGTGATTTAATTAATGCAGGCTTTGAACCTGGTAAAAAACTTGGGTTAATCCTTAATCACCTTTTAGATTGCGTAATTGAAGATCCGGAGATGAATACGAAGGAAAAGCTTTTGAAAGTGGCATCGTCATTGCGAGCGTAGCGCGGCAATCCACGCTTTATATTTCCATGTTCATAACTTTTCGCACTTCATTAAGTGTCTGAATACCAATCTCTCTGGCGCGGTTAGCTCCGTCTAACAAAACCTTGCGGATATATTCAGGATCTTTTTCAAGACGGGCACGTTCTTCGCGCAATGGACGAAGCTTTTCGTTTAAGGCTACTGTAAGCTCATTCTTAAGAGCACCGCCACCACCGTCTCCAATGCGGGCTGCAATTGCAGCTGGTTCTTCACCGGTACAAAGAGAAATGAGCATAAGAAGGTTTGAAACTTCAGGACGATTTACAGGGTCGTAGGTAATGTTGCGGTCCTGGTCGGTTTTAGCCTTTTTAATGAGCTTTGCAGTTTCATCTTCTGTAGCGCTTAGCATAATTGCATTTCCGCGGCTCTTAGACATCTTCTGACTTCCGTCTAATCCAAGAATCATTGGAGTTTTAGAAAGCAAAGCCTGAGGCTCAGGGAATACAGGCTCTTTACCCATGTCGGTACAGAACTTTTTGTTAAAGCGGCTTGCTATGGTACGAGTCATTTCAAGGTGTGGAAGCTGGTCTTTTCCTACAGGAACAATATTACCTTTACAGAAAAGAATATCGCAGGCCTGGTGTACAGGATATGTATACATTCCGGCATTTACGTTTTTAAGACCGGCAGATTCAATTTCTTCTTTTACAGTCGGATTACGGCTAAGTTCAGCATTAGAAACAAGAGTGAGGAAAGGAATCATAAGCTGGTTACATTCTGGAACATAGCTGTGAGGATAGATGATTACATCTTGCTTATCAGGATTAATTCCTGCAGCAAGATAATCAATTACAAGTTGCTTTGTGTTCTGGCTTATTTTATCAAAAGCATCATGGTCTGTAAGAACCTGATAGTCTGCAATAAGAATCATTGTAGGAACACCCATATTTGCCAGGCGCACACGATTCTGCAAAGATCCAAAATAGTGTCCGATATGCAAAAGTCCGGTTGGACGGTCTCCTGTAAGAACACGATATTTCTGCGGATTTTTAATAAGATCCTCTTCGATTTTTTTACTACGTTCAAGCGCAGCCTCAAAGCTTTTATTTATGTCTGTATATTGAATTTCGTCTGCCATAATTTCCTCTGTTTTTTAAAGTTGGTTTATTATAATAATTATAGGGTACGGTGTCAAAAGGGATTTGCATTGAAAATCAAACAATAAATGGGGTATAATTATTTTATGAAAAAACTTATTTGCAGTTTTATTTTTTTACTTGTTTCGACATGCCTTTTTGCACAGGAAGCTCTTAAATCTACCGAAGAAGAATATTATGATTTTTTAAGTCTCACAGATGCCGTGGAACGCCCTACTCTTGGTTACAGAACTTTGAGCGATAGTGTCTGGACTTTGCAGGAAGATACAGAGCATGTGTGGTCAGGCAATAATCTTGGCAGTACAAAAACTATCTGGCAATCCCCAAATCCTGCAGACAACTGGTTTACAAAAGGCCTTTTTCAAGGCATCAAATATAAAATCTTTGGCCCCGAATGGTTTAATTCTTATAATACAGCTGCCCCTTATGGCCAGAACGATGGCGCCCTTTGGCAAGGCCGAGGCTATAATACCAGTCTTACCGGCGGTATTCGTTTTGAGGGTTATGGATTTGAGGCAACTTTTAAGCCACTGGTGAGTTTTAGTCAAAATCTGGAGTTTGAATATAATCCTGGTATTTATGGCGATACACACAGCTATAACTGGGCTGGCAATATTGATTTAGTTCAACGTTTTGGAGACACAACTTTCTGGAATTACGACTGGGGTGATTCTGAAATCCGCTGGACCTGGAATGCTCTAACATTTGGTTTTGGTAATCAAAGTCCATGGCTGGGACCTGCAATGCTTAATCCTATGCTTGGAAGTAATAATGCTGCATCATACACAAAGTTTGACGCAGGTTTAAGAAAACTCAATGTAACAATACCAAAATGGAATATAGATTTAGGAAATATCGAAGGTCGCATCTGGGTTGGAAAGCTTGAAGAATCTGATTATTTTGATAATAATGCCACCAACGACGACAGAATGCTTACAGCAATGACCGCAAGCTATCAGCCTTCTTTTATACCAGGACTCACAATAGGTCTTAACAGAATCTTCCTTACATATTGGCGAAATGAAAATTTTAAATACATTCTAAGACTATTTACTTTAAGTAAATCAAATGCTTTAGCCTCAAGCGATAATGATGAAGACCAGAAGTTTAGTCTTTTTATACAGTGGCTTTTCCCTCAGGTTGGATTTAAGTTCTATGGAGAATTTGGTCGTGATGATTTTTCAACAAGTGAAACAACAAATCCTTACCATACTGCAATTTACACAGCTGGCGCACAGCAAAGCATTCCTTTGCCTTTTGGTCTGCAAAGCGAAATCTTATTTGAATGGAATAATTTTGAAGCATCGCAGGACTTTCAGTTTCAATGGCCATACATGGGCTTTTATGCGCACGGTTTTGTAAAACAAGGTTATACTCAAAAAGGGCAGATTTTAGGAGCCGGTAGTGGTTATTTTGGAAATAGCCAGTTAGTCAAATATAAAGTTTATTATCCTAAGGGGTATACGTCTTTAATATTTCACAGGCACTCTCCTAATAATAATTCTATTTATAGCAAGGCTGTAAATACTTCTGCAGAGTATAATTCTGATTTTTATTTGAAATGGTATTCAAATTTTGAAACATTTTTTTATTATGGGGCAGAAAGCTGTTATTTTGTTAATTCGAACTTTCATATTACGGCGAATATAGCATATATCAGAATACATTGTCCTAATTACATAAAGAATACTCAAAGTCAATCATGTCATTTTGCATTAAACTTAAAATATGAATTTTAATCATTTTTTTTGAGTATTAGTTTGTATTAAGTTCTTTTAAGATTTCTATTGAATATTTAAAACCTTCTTCTTTTGAGAAAACAGGTTTCCAACCGAGTAATTCTAGTTTGGTACTATCAAGAGATGAATTATTCATAGGATTAAAAGCTTTTTTTTCTTCTTCATCAGGAATTTCAAATCTTAATTTTACATTTGCAAATTCAGCAAAATACTGTGCCATTTGAGCAATTGAAATAATAGAATTTGGATTTGAAATATTGTAGGCTTCACCAGTTTTTCCTTTTAATAAAATTGTAAGAAGAGCACTAGCACAATCTAGACAATAAGTATAAGAGCGTAATTGTTCACCTTTGCTTTTTAAAACCAGATCTTTTCCAACTGCAGCATCATACATAAATTGGCTTGAAACCCTAATATCTGCTTTTGAGGCTGTAGGTCCATAAATATGTCCCGGTCTTGCTATTACAACATCAGAATTATATTCAGAAACATAAGAAGAACATAAAGTTTCTGCAGCACGTTTTGATTGACTGTAAGAAGAACGAGGATTAAGAATATCAACAGAGCCTGTTTCTTCTTCTTTTATTGGATTTTTTGTTTTTATATTTCCATAAACTTCACTTGAAGAAATGTAAAGAACTCTACTTTCAGTTGCCTTAGTAAGGATTTCATTTAAACCAAAGATATTTGTATTAATTGTTTCAACAGGTTCTTTGACAATTAGATTAGGACTTGCATTGCTTGCACCATGAATATAATAATCCGCATGTTCATAAAAAAGTAAGGTTTTATTTGCATCATATTCAATATATTTACAACAGGATTCTGGAAATCTTAGTTTTGTTTTTTCCATATTTCTAGTTGCCAGAAATATAGTAATATTTAAATTAAATTTTGTATTTATATGAATTATAGTATCTGTTAATGCAGAACAAATTAACCCATTACAACCAGTAATAAAAATTGATTTATTTTTTAATAATTCAAAATCATTTGATGATTTAGTAATTTTATCAATATCCTGTAAATATTTTTCAGATTCGAGTAAAGTCAAAATTTATTCCTCTTATTTAAGCCATTCGGAACGCTTAGAAGCAAGCAATGCTTTAAAAATATCAATATCTTCAACTGTTGTAAGTTTAATATTTTTTTCTGAACCTTTAGAAAAATAGACTTGTTTTCCCATTTCAATCATTAAGGTACAGGATGCAACAGAATTAGTAATTCCTTTTTCTAATGCTTGGCGATGTAAATCACAAATATCACCAATTTGAAAACCCTGTGGAGTTTGAGTTCTTTTTAGTCTTTCTCTTGGATAAGATCCACAAGAAATTATTGAATCTTCTGTTTCAAGCATAGCTTCTGCGCAAGGAATACAAGTAATTGCATTTCCATGTTCTTTTGTTGTAGAAATACAATCTGAAATAATTTCTTCAGAAACCATTGGACGAATAGCATCATGTATTAAAACAATATCCGATTTTGAATAATTCTTTTCTAATTCAAAAACACCATTTCTTATAGAAGCTTGACCACAATCTCCACCAGGAATAATATGTTTCAATTTTGTTATATTAAATTGATTTGCATATGATTGTAATACTGTTTCCCACCCATTAATACATACGATTGCAATTGCATCAATTTGAGGATGATTTTGGAAAGCTTCTAAAGTATATATAATTACAGGTTTTTCATTAACCGTTAAAAACTGTTTTGGGATATCTTGTCCCATTCTATTTCCTGTTCCACCAGCAATAATTAATGCAATATTCATTATATATTTCTCCTGTTAGATTAATTAAAATTATAATATAAAAAGTTGTATTTGTGTACAGGTGTTACAAAATATCTATTTTTTCGTTATAATATTAAATATGAATTTTTTAGGAAAAATTGGTTATCATATTCATAATAAAACATTTCTCAAAAAAATCGATTTTTATATTTGCTATAAATTAAAACTTTATAAGATTTTATATCCTTTTTTCTGTTTATTCAAAATTAATGATAAAAAGATTATTTGTGATAATTTTCACGGAAAAGGTTTTTCTTGTAATCCAAAATATATAGTTGAAGAACTTCATAAACGATATCCGGAATATATTATTATATGGATTTTTGATTTTTATCATCTTAAGCCTGATACACTCCCCGATTTTGTTATTCCTATACAATATGATACTACAAAAGAATTATATCATTTAGCTACATCAAAATTCTGGATATTTAATTATAGAAGAACACATCAGCTACCCAAAAGGAAAGGACAGATTTATTTTCAAACATGGCATGGTTCTATTGGTCCAAAAATGATAGAACAAGATGCTATTGAATCTGTTAGTCAAAGATATGTAAATAATTCTAAGATTGATTCAACCAAAATAGATTATTGTATTTCAGGGAGTAAACATCTTACAAGATTATATAATAATTCATTCTGGTATAATGGCCCTGTTCTTGAATTTGGTTCACCAAGAAATGATATCTTATTTGATAAATCAAAAGTTGAAACAATAAAAAAACAACTCGGTTTAGAATCAAAAAAAATCTGTATGTATGCTCCGACATTCAGAAAAGATTATGCTTTTAACAATTATGATTTAGATTATAGTAAACTGTATGAATTCCTCAATAAAAATGAAAATGAAAATTGGGTAATATTATTAAGATTTCACCCTAATATTATTTTTGAAGGAATGCCCGAAGATAATCCTAATGTTATAAATGTTTCTACATATCCTGATCCACAGGAATTATGTTTAATTTCTGATATGCTTATTACAGATTATTCATCTATTATTTATGATTACATTATACAATCAAAACCTGCATTCATTTATGCCTCTGATTACGAAGATTATGTAAATAATGACAGACATTTATATTTTCAATTGACAGATACACCTTTTAGCATTGCAAAGACAACAGATGAATTAATTCAAAATATTCAAAATTTAGATAAATTAAAATATGATAAAAAAGTTCAAGAATTTCTCTCTAAAATGGGAGCTCTTGAAGATGGTTTAGCATCTAAAAAAACTGTTGATTTTTTACATAATTTGGTTTAATGCTTTACAAAAATTTTCTACAGAATAATCATCATTATAATTATAATTCACTGGTTCTCTTTCTTTTATCCATTCTATATCAATATCATTTACAGTATTAAAATATCGAATGTTTCCTGTTTTATAAAATCTATCAGAATTATAATATGGATCGTTTGTTAAAAGCTTTTTACCATATATTACGGCTTCTCTTTTTCTTAAAGTTCCAGAACTTCCATTATTTGGTAAAACAATTTCTAAAATTACATTTGCGTTTAGTTCTTCTGCAACCATTTGATAATATGGAATTCTTTCATTTGTAATTTTATATCCTGGGGATTGAATTTCTTTTTCATTACTATTAACTATGATATTGCAATTTACATTATTTGAGTGCAAATATTCATAAACTTCTTTTATAATCTTACCTCTTCCATTATCTTCAGCTCTAAGATAAATATCATAGTTATCTTTTGATTTTAAGAGCGAAGATTTTAGTTCTTCACTTTGTAATAAATTAACACAAGGTAATGGAATATAATTAAATCCAAATGCCTGAGCATCTCCAGAACTATAAGTACATATTTTATCGAAGAATTTGAACCAATATTTTACTTTTGGAAATTTTTCTACTGGATCAACAAGGTATAAAAAGATTTTACATTGATGTTTTTGTCTATAACTATAAAGTCGTTTCCACAAAAATGTTTGTGACCAGGATTCTACAAAATATGCACCTGCAAGGAGTATGACATAATTATCAGTTTTATTATCTAATTTAATAGTTGATGTTGTATAACGTTTTTCCCAAAAAGATTTAAATGGAAGTGGAAATATTTTATTAATCTTAAAAAAGATTTTGTGTAATTTCGTATATTTTTTATTTATCAATTCTCTGGAAACAAAAAAACTATATTTACTATCATTTTTTAATCTAGAAATAATATCTCCAAAAACAGCAATTCTCATTGTTGAAGATATATTTTTATCTCCAATAAAGATATATCTTTTTGGTAATTCTAAACTTTTGTCTATTTTAGAATTATTTGATATTGGATATTTTGTAATTAAATCTTTGTGTAATTTCTCTATTTGCTTGGAGTTACAAATATATCCATAATTATATTCTACTCTGAAAGGATTTTTATTTTTTAGAAAGCGATAAAATTTAAATAACGATGTTTTTTTTAGCTCTTCTTTGGATAATAGATTTTTCACTAAATTTATTATATAATATATACATATTTGTTGCAAATATTAGAGGCTAATTAAATTGGATAGCAATATAAAAACAAAAACCGTAAAAGGTTTTTTGTGGAGATTTTCTGAAAGAATTCTGGCACAACTAGTTTCTTTTGTAGTGTCTATCATTCTAGCACGAATTCTTTTACTTGAAGAATATGGAATTGTTGCAATTGTAAATGTTTTTATAACAATTGCTAATGTTCTTGTTTCTAGTGGCTTTGGTACAGCCTTAATTCAAAAAAAAGATGCAGATGAACTCGACTTTAATACAGTGTTATATTTTAGTTTATTTATTTCAGTTGTATTATATTTTATTTTATTTTTTTCAGCGCCTTTTATTTCAAAAATATATAAATCAGAGTTAATTATTCCAGTTTTGAGAGTAATGGGAATTCGTTTACCAATTTCCTGTATTTCTTCCATTCAACAGGCAGTAGTATCTAGGAAAATGAACTTTAAGAATTTTTTCTTTGCTACAATTATTGGAACAATTATTTCTGCAATTGTTGGAATTACTATGGCCTACAAAGGTTTTGGAGTATGGGCCCTTGTTGCACAAAATTTAACAAATATCACAATTGACACTCTGGTTCTTTTTATTATTCTTAGAAAATTACCTAAATTTATGTTCTCATGGGAAAGATTTAAAAGTCTATTTTCTTATAGTTCAAAAATTCTTTTTGCTGGTTTGTTAGGAACTGTATGTGATAAATTAAGATCTTTGATAATTGGTGCAAAGTATTCAAATGTAGATCTTGCATATTATAATAAAGGTGAGCATTTTCCAACATTAATTGCAGATAATATTAACTCTACTCTTGATTCTGTTCTCTTTTCGGCTTTATCAAAGGTTCAAGATGATAATACACAAATAAAAAATGCAGTTCGTCGCTCTATTCGATTAGGCTGCTTTATTTTATTTCCGTTAATGTTTGGTTTAGGAACAGTTGCCGATAAAGTTGTTCTGATTTTATTAACAGAGAAATGGTTTGATTCCATTATTTTTGTAAGATATCTTTGCTTAGCATGTCTTTGGGGAGTTATTAATTCTATAAACATCCAGGCAATTAAAGCAGTAGGACGTTCAGACATAGTTTTGAAACTTGAATTTATTAAAAAACCTCTTTATCTTTTAATGATAATTATCTGTGCATTTATTAGCCCTTTAGCAATAGCAATAGGAAGTTCAATTTATAATTTTCTTGTTTTCTTTATAAATGCTTATCCAAATAAAAAATTATTAAATTATAGCTTTTTTGAACAAATCAAAGATATATCTTTATATTTATTCTTCTGTATTATTATGTCAGTGCTTATATTTTTAATTGGATTAATAAATATAAATATTTATCTTTCCCTATTTTTACAGATAATAGCTGCATTAGTTATATATGTTGGACTTGCCTTACTTTTTAAATGCGATGACTTTTTTTATTTAATAAATTTATTAAAAGGTAAAAAATTAAAGGAATAATAAATGGATTTTCAATATTGGAGTAATAGATTAAAAACTAGAGGTCTTAAATATTTCTTTTTAGATATAAGAGCAAAATTGATAGAAAAATCTATAAAAAACAAATTTCCAAGTCATAATTTAAATGATGAACAAAAAGAATTAATTAATCATTATTTTTATTATTCATATTTAAAGAATAAATATAAAAATTGGGTACAAGCACAGAATCCAGATTTATCTTTTAAAAAACCAAATGATACAAAGATTGTATGGTGGTGTTGGTTCCAGGGCGAAGAAAATGCCCCTCTTATTTGTAAACAATGTCTTGCTTCTATACGTAAACATCTTCCAGATTATGAAATCAAAATAATAACAGATGAAAATATGTTTTCTTACATTTCTGTACCGTCTTATGTTGAACAAAAATATAAGAAAGGATTGATTACTAAAACTCATTTTTCTGATATATTACGAGCTTGTCTTCTTGCTGAATATGGTGGTGTATGGATAGACAGTACAGTATTAATAACAGATAAAATCTATGACCTTATTGTAAATCCATTATTTTATTTTAAAAATTATGACAGAGGAGATGAAGCGATATGTGCATCTAGTTGGTTTCTATCGGCTGCAAAAGGACATCCTCTTATTATATTATTACGCGATTTTCTTTTCTTGTATTGGAAAGACAATAAATCGTTAATTCATTATTATCTTTTCCATATCTTCTTAAAAATTCTTATTGATAAATTTCAAAACTATAATGAAACAATGCCAACATTTTCTAACATTCCTCCACATATTTTACAAAAAGAGCAATATAATGAATATAATAAAAAACGATTCGATCAAATTAAGAAAATCTCAAGAGTTCATAAATTAGACAGACAAGTTGATTTATCATCTGATTTGATTAATAATTCATATTTAGAATATATTTTAAAATATAATTTCTAACGAGAGGGAGCAACAATTGTTAGTTAAAAACGCAATAATAATGGCAGCAGGCACCAGCAGTAGATTTGCACCATTATCCTATGAAAAACATAAAGCACTTATAGAAGTAAAGGGTGAAATACTTATAGAACGCCAGATAAAGCAGTTAAGAGAAGCAGGAATAAAGGATGTTTATATAGTAACAGGCTATAAAGCTGAACAATTTGAATACCTTAAAGAAAAATATGATGTAAAACTAATCCATAACTCTGGATATCTTACAAGAAACAATAACGGTAGTATCTGGGCTGTACGCGATATACTTGGGGACAGTTACATCTGTTCTTCAGACAATTATTTTGCAAAAAATCCTTTTGAAACAAAAGTAGAGGGCTCATATTACGCAGCAGAATACGCATATGGACACACAGAAGAATGGTGTATGACAGAAGATTCCAACGGCTATATAAATTCTGTAGTTATCGGTGGCGAGAAAGCCTGGTATATGCTTGGTCATACCTTCTGGAGTCAGGATTTTTCACAAAAGTTCTTAAATATTCTTGAAGCGGAATACAATAAAGAAGAAACAAAAGGCAAACTTTGGGAAAAGATTTTTATGACACATCTTGATACTCTTAAAATGAAAATCAAAAAATATGAACCAGGTGTCATTTATGAATTTGACACACTTGATGAACTCAGAACCTTTGATAATTCTTATATTACAAACACAAGATCAGTAATTATAAAAGAAATTGTAAAACAACTTAATGTAAATGAAAAAGACATAGTAAACATTAAGCGTTTAGAAAACTCAACAAATGAAGCCGGTGGTTTTATGTTTGACTGTATAGGTAGTCATTATACATATAAATATGAAACAAAAGAATTAACAAAAATAAATTAGGAGGAGATTAAATGACAGAACTGGTAAGGGAAATTGAACAGGCAGATCTTCCCATAGTAAAAGAGTTGCTGGCAAAAGCCGGTAAAGAAAAGGATTATGAAAATATTTCGCGTCTTGGCGGACTAACAAATCATTCATATAAGGTAACACTTATAACTGGGGAAGAGCTTTTAGTTCGTATACCGGGTGAAGGTACAGAAAAAATGATTAACCGTCTTGACGAAAAAAAGAGTACAGAACTTGCCTGCAAGCTTGGAATAGATTCTGAACTTCTTTATTTTGGTGATGAAGGTACAAAAGTAATGAAATTCATTACAAATCCACAGCCTATGGATAACTCAGTAATGAAAAAGCCCGAAGTTCTTAAACAGGCAGCAGAAATATTTCATAAACTTCATACCTGCGGTGTGAATACAGGAGTTAGATTTGAAGTATTTGAAATGGCAGAACTTTACGAAAAGATTATCCGCGACGGTGGAGTTGCATTTTATGATGATTACGAAGATGTAAAGAAAACTGTTATGGAAATTAAGGCTGCTGTAGACGGCGATAAACCGGCTCCTCGTGTTCCATGTCACAACGACTCCCTTGTTGCAAACTGGGTATTAAATGATAAGGGTAAGCTTTACCTTATTGACTGGGAATATTCAGGCATGAATGAAGCAATGTGGGATCTTTCCTGTCTTTCTATAGAAGCAGAATACAGCGAAAAAGAAGATGATGAACTTTTAACAGCTTACTATTCAATTGAAAACAAAACTACCGGAGTAGATGAAAAGAAAAAGTTTATTGCAGCAAAGCTTTATGTAGATTATCTATGGACACTATGGGGACTCACTCGTGTACCATTTGACGGTGCATTCATGCAGGAATATGCAGATAACCGTTACAACAGATTAAAGAAAAACATAGATGCCTATAAGGCATTAAAATAGGAGAAAGAAAATGATAGCTGGAATTATTGCAGGTATTACCTGGGCAATAGAAACAATCATTCTTGGCATTGCGCTAGCAATGACACCTTTTGTTAGTACAGAACAGGCTGTACTTTTGGCACCATTTGTAAGTACTTTCTTACATGATCTTTTTTCTGCAATTTGGGCATGTATTTATAATGGAGTAAGGGGAAAACTTCCTGCTTTTATAAGAGCTTTAAAAACTAAGAGCGGAAAATTTGTTATTCTTGCAGCAGTAATCGGCGGGCCTGTAGGTATGACCGGTTATGTTCTTTCAGTTGCTAATATGGGAGCTTCAATTGGAGCAGTTGCAAGTGCAATCTTCCCGGCAATTGGGGCTGTTCTTGCATACCTTTTCTTAAAAGAAAAAATGCAGTGGTATCGTTGGATATTCCTTGTACTTTCACTTCTTGGAGTATACGGACTTTCTTACAGTCCTGAAATTAACATTACTAACTTCTGGCTTGGTTTTGCAGGAACACTTATGTGTGCCTTTGGTTGGGGAATTGAAGCAGTTATCATTGCAAAAAGTGTACAGGACGAAGCTGTTACAGATGAACTTGCGCTGCAGATTCGTCAGACTACTTCTGCAATTGTATATGGTGTAATCATCATTCCAATTATGAAAGGCTGGGGTTTTACAGTTAGTCTCTTTTATGGTACCGGCTGGCTCATTCCTGTAATTGCTATTGCTGCTCTTTTTGCAACAGTTTCATACCTGTTCTACTACAAAGCAATTTCTCAGATTGGTGCTTCAAAATCCATGGCTTTAAATATAACTTATTCTGCATGGGCTGTTATTTTTGGGGTAATTTTTATGAAGAACCATAGCCTTCTCAACCCAGTAACAATACTCTGTACAATTGCAGTTCTTGTTTTTGCAATTCTAGCTGGTGCAGATTATAAAGAATTGTTTAAGAAAGAAAAAAAAGAAGAAGAGTCTAAAGAGGCTTTATAATGTTTTTGTACATTGATCCCGGCACGGGAAGCATGCTTTTCTCAATTTTAATTGGTGTAATTAGTACGCTTGCTTTCCTTGTACGTAAAATATTTCTAAAAATTAAATTTATCTTAAGTGGTGGAAAACTAGAAAAAATAAATAATGAAAAACTTCCTTATGTTATTTTTTCTGATCACAAAAGATATTGGAATGTTTTTAAACCCATTTGTGATGAATTTGAAAAACGTAATATAGAATTAATTTATTTGACAGCATCTCAGGATGACCCTGCATTACATGAACAATACAAACATGTAAAAACGGAATTCATTGGAGAAGGAAATAAAGCTTTTGCAAAATTAAACTTGATAAATGCAAAAATTGTGCTTTCTACTACTCCTGGACTTGATGTATATCAATGGAAACGAAGTAAGACAGTAGATTTCTATGTTCATATTTTGCATACCGTCGGTGATCCAATTATGTACAGAATGTTTGGCCTTGACTTTTATGATTCAATAATATTATCAGGACCTTATCAAGTTGAACAAATGCGTAAACTCGAAACAATGCGTAATATCAAACAAAAGGAACTTAAAACTATTGGTTGTACATGTCTTGATTCTCTTAAGGAACAACTTGATGCTAAAGGTCCTGTAAAAAATGATTCAAACAATAAAACAATTTTGCTGGCTCCGACCTGGGGAGCAAGTGGGATACTTTCCAAATATGGAGAAAAACTATTAGATGCTCTTATTGGAACTGGATACCAAATTGTTGTTCGACCTCATCCTCAATCATTTTCTAGTGAAAAAGAAATGATTGAGCATCTGATGGAAAAATATCCAGAATCTCCAAAATTCAATTGGAATCGCGATAATGACAATTTTGATATACTTAATAAATCTGATTTAATGATTACAGATTATTCTGGTATTATCTTTGACTATGCATTTGTTTTTGAAAAACCTCTTATTTGTGCAGATACAAAATTCGATGCTTCCCCTTATGATGCTGCTTGGTTTGATGAAGAATGCTGGACTTTTAAAATTCTTCCAAAAATCGCAACAAAACTTGATGAAAAAGATTTTCCTAATATTAAAAACTTAATCGACAATATAATTAATGATAAAAGCTTAGTAAAGAACAGAGAAATAGTTCGCGAAGAATGCTGGAGTAATATTGGAAAATCAGCTAAGTTGACAGTTGATTATCTTATTGAGAAAAATCTTGAATTACAGAATAAAGAGGCTTAGTATTTATGACATCAATTCTATATAATATAATCATCTCCCCTATTGAACTATTAGTAGAAATTGTTTTTGAAGTTATGTTTCATCTTGTCGGTGCTCAAGAAACTAACCAGGGAATTGCAGTAATTGGGGTTAGTCTTACTATCAGCCTTTTAACATTACCTTTATATCGTCGAGCCGATGCCGTACAACAAAAACAACGAGATATTCAAAATTCATTATCACATTGGATAAATCATATAAAAAAAACATTTAAAGGTGACGAGCGTTTTATGATGCTCCAGACTTATTATCGTGAAAACAATTATAGCCCCCTTTCAGCTTTAAATGGTTCCATTTCACTTTTACTTGAGATACCTTTTTTTATTGCAGCTTATCATTTTCTATCGCATTTAAATGCTTTAAATGGTGCTTCTTTTTCAATTATATCTGATTTAGGACAACCAGACGCACTTATTCATATTGGAATTTTTTCTGTAAATTTACTCCCGATTTTAATGACACTTATTAATTGTGTTTCGTCTGCAATTTACCTTAAAGGTTTTCCATTAAAAGACAAACTTC
>Ga0247609_10002320_pt1 | contig 20388 bp, 20 predicted proteins | sample 172DNAGHGlowgp2_FD_193487 | JGI IMG/M metagenome (GOLD analysis project Ga0247609, IMG submission 193487) | Sheep rumen microbial communities from Palmerston North, Manawatu-Wanganui, New Zealand - 1728 DNA GHGlow gp2 | ecosystem: Host-associated > Mammals > Digestive system > Stomach > Rumen ...
CTCTGTGTGTTATTGTTCATCGCAGTCGGTTTTGATGGTTTGTAATTCGACTGCAAAATTACTGAGACTGCAGAAACCTCACAAGACGGCTTTCACCGTAAACTTACATTCCTTCAGTACACCCAAAATCTTATCCGTGTAGGGAATTCGTCGGCTCCCCTTTATCCATTGCTGAAAGTCCTTCACCACAAAATTCTCCATCCAGTCGTATTGATCTTCGCGCACCACATCGAAGTAGATGTCAACCAAAACAGTGTCGAACAATTTCCTAATCAGCACAAAGGCATCGGTGATGTGACCAGCTTTCAGCAGCATCTTGATGCTGTCCAAGGTGCTGCGTATGGACATATAGATATAGGTGGCATAGTTGCACGCCGCCAAAGTGCCATTGGGAACAAACTGAAAGCAGGTATCAGCCACGCCATTGTAGAAATCCTGTATTCTGTCTATAAGACCGAATACAGGATGGTTCTGATACGACTCCTTGTTTATCTCACTGTTAACCTGTTCTAATCCAATATTACATCCCATGCCTAAACCCAAATTCCTGTTCTCTATTATTCTCGTTCTCTATTTCTTTTTCCAACGACTGTGTCCATTTCTCGGCCCAAGTCTTAACCGATAGTCTTGTGTCTTTTGTATATGGTTGCAATGCATTGATTTGTTTACGATACAAAGGTATCACTGAGCCATACCAACCGAAGCACGACATGTTATGATCCAAAGCTTCTAGCACACTCGGTTGCTCACCAAATTCATTGACAATTGATGTTACCAATGGACTGAATGTACCATCCTCCCCAAAAACCGGAGCCATATCAATCAATCTTGCTGGTGCTTTAGCAGGGTTTTGTCTGCACCACTCCAACAACGCCTCCGAATGGTCAAACACAAACAGAATCCCCACCTCATTATATGCACCGCCAATCATTGAACCCAAAATATCTTTTAATTTAAAATAAGTCCACACGTCATCACCATCGCTCAATAACGCCTTCGATAATTCCGGCCAAATCTCATCAAAATACTTGCCAAGCAATAACCTGTAAGTCTCATTAATTTCGTAATTGTTAATCGCCAAATCATCTACGTTTGTCAGATATTTCAGTATAATGCCGTGTACTTTCTGTGCTATTTGTGGATAACTACCTGTTCCGAGTAAAGCTCGCACAACATTCCAATACTGATAATGACGCATCAAGCCTTGCAAGTCAACATCATAATCCATCACCAGGTCAACAGCCATTGCTATGGTCTTAGGCTTGTCGTTACCGATAGTACCCATTGTCATGCTTTGCAAAATATGTAGAACAGTTGCCTTACCATTATCTAGTCTTCCCACACGTCCAAGCCATTCTGCCATGTCGTTATCCTCCATAAAAACAAACCGATAATTAAACCAGAAATTGATGAAGCAGTCAGCAGAAGCCTCTCCTTTTTCAACCATTTGTATTAAACGGTCAGTATAAGGGTTGGAAAACTTCTGGCTACGGCGTGCCACTATGGCAAAAAGAATACGTTTGTCTTCCAGTTTAGCAAGTTCATTAAACATTTGGTCAAATTCCGCATCATTCAAAGCGGCCGCGAAATCAACCATGATATCATATTGCGAACGCTCCCTGCCGTTCAGTATATCGACGGAGTCTTTAATAAACACAGTCCTTTCATCTTCTGACATTTTCTCCGCCAAAACCTTACCGAAAGGTCTCACTGTAATGCATTGCGATGCATATAATTGAGCCATCAGTTCTTTCGTATAAAGTTTATTGCTCACAAATTCCTCCGCTATGGCTTCATACTTCTTTTCCGCCTCTTGCATCTTCACTTCCGCAGGTATTCTGAAATCACCTTTGTTTACATCGCTGTCAATCCTTCTGAACCGGAATGCAAAATCACTCTTGGACAACAAACCCACCAATTCCTTATACATATTCACTTGTTCATCCGATATAGCATCTGCCAATTTATTCTTAAACAGAATGAGTGTATCCAACAAACTTTCCCATGGCTCAACCCTTGTTTTGGCAATCTGTATCAACCTTGGCAGCACCAAATCGGCAAAACCATGCAAACACAACTCAATCACATGGTTTTCCAATATTTTTCCCAATCCATCCTCATTGTCGGACATAAGACCATCCAAGAGGTCAAAACTGTTGGCAATATACTTTTCTAATTCATCCTGATATTTGGGTGAATAATGTCTTAACCTTCGTACCCCAAGTATCTCAGCTCCGTTCAAATAAGCCACACCCTCCATCCTCATTGTACATTCCAATGCTCTGATAATTTGTTCTCGATATTCAGCCACATGTATGTTTTCGCTCAGAAATACCGCCCTTGTTGTCAAATCAGTCTCTGTAGCCCCCAAGAGAGGATAGAATAGCCTGTTAAAGTCACCGTTTGCACCTGACGGGAAATATTCAGGCTCTGTTACGGCAAATTTCAGCATAATAGAAGCTGCTTTTTCAAATGTAGGTTTATAGAAGCAAAGTTTTGACAGCGTTTGAACCAACGAAATTCTGTTATCGTCAATAGTTTCGATTTCCTGCAAGGAAGCAGTTCCATAAATCCTATATAAACACTCACAAGCCTCATCGGGACAGGCTTCAGCCAATGACTCCATAAGCCTTGCACCAAAGTCGGTATTAAGAGTATCGGCATTATCGAAAAAGCCATTCACATCCAACATCTTCTTGAATAGTTCTTTCGATTTGTCATGCTCACAAATCATTTTGATTTGATCGCACAAAGCCAAACCCAAGGCCTTTGCTAATGGGTTGTCATTTATGGCTTTGATAACCGTCTTCATCCCTCCCGGATTACAATGCTCCAACCACTCGGCAAACAGACTAACTGCCACAGCGTGAGGCCTGACACCTATAAGATTGCCTCCCCGCTCAATGATACCACGCTCAGTCTGTCGCTTAATCACCTCCGATATTTTCACCGCTATGGCATCATCTGGAATGGAAATTGGTAATATATTCTTATTCTTTCCTATAAACTCTATTTCCTCATGCATTTCTTCGTTCTCATCATACCTAAGCACATTGAACAATGCCAGTGCCCTCAGAATCATCCTCTCATCGCTGTTCTCATCACACCCTAGCAATTTGTTCATAATCTCCTTACTGCCAATGCCTTTCAGACTACCTCCTTTTTTTAATTCTAGTGCCAAAAGTTCTGCTATCATAGGATTTCCTCCCACGAAATTCACAAATGCCACTTTTTCGGCATCTGTCAAGTTGGGAATCCTTGTCCTGATTTTTACCACCACTTCCTGTTGTTTTTCTTTCAAATCAACATAAACCAACTCGTCTATCCTTGGCTCACTGGGTTCGTTATTGATGGTAATCAATTTTCCAGTATTTTGAAACGCCTTCCTTAATTCCAGTAAGGAAGACAACAACGGTAGCTGACAATTGTCAACCACTACAATTGCATTCTTAAACTCTTCAAACACTTTTTGGGCGGCCTTGCACACATCATTCTCATTGTTTTTCAGGGCATCTATATACAGGTAAAGTTCTTTTAGTTGTTCATCATTTTTGAAACTTTCTTGAACTAGTCTAGTCTTCCCCATACCTGAAAGACCCACAACCCTAATCAACTTGGCTTCACCTATCAAAATATCCCTAAAACCCTCCAATTCCCGCGTCCACTCAAATCTACCATCATACTTTTTCAGTACTTGCTGCCCAGCATAGGTCAAGAAAGGAGCATACCTTCTTTTTGCATAATCAATAGCGTCAAGAGCAGCCAACCTAAGAGCATTTTTCAGTGTTTCCACCAAACCTTTCTCAGCTTTTTCAATATCATCTTCGCCTGTGTAGGTGAAAGTAATAGGAAATCGCCTTTTCTTGACATCAAACGGGATGAGATTCTCATTGTCATTTACATCACCATTTACAGTGTTCATAAGAATCACCGACTGCTTCCAAAAATCATTGTTTTTGTTCAAAGCCACAGCATATTCCATCAGCACATTAGCATTGGGGGTAAGCCTTACGAATGTTCGATTATGATTCATTTCACATTTGGCAAACTTCCCTAATCGCTGCACAACAGTCATGTCACCAATAAAAATGTCACAATCTTTCACTCGTTGCATCATGATGTCGGCCACATCAGCTGCACCTCCTATGCCACTAAGTCCTTCTTGAAATTCAAAAGTAACATTCCTCAAATCACCTTTGCCCTGTATGGCATTGAGAGCCTTTCTAATACAACAAATCAGGAATTTCTTGTTGCTAAATCCCTGATTGTCTGTCTCCATTTCCCACGAAAAGAATACAGTTAGTTTCATCATAGCTATTACTAAAAAAGATTCTCTACCTCTCCTCTTTGAAATACAACTTATAGTACTCCATCCCCCGATTTTCGTCGTATCCCCGCTCAATAAATGGTCCTGTTTTGATTAGATTGATTTCTACAGTATCATCCAACTTAATCGTCCTCAACTTCTTTGGCAGCGATACGGCTTTCTTGTCAACATCGAAGCTTTCATTTAGTTTTACCCCTTCACGTTCTTCGTAAGCCCTGCAATACTCCGTGAATACGTCCCTCATATCTTCATCTTCTATAACCTGCTTCGCAACTTGTTTCACCTCAAACCTGTCAGCATTTTTCACCTCTTCAGTCCATCGGTTCAATAGGCTCACCTCTTCTTCTCTTGACAAATCCGCTCTTTCTTTCAACTCTTCACTCACAAAAGACTGAAACACATCTACGGCCGCTTTCGATTGACTATAGGCATTATGTTTGGGAACTAAACCCAAGAAATCCTGCTTCCAGAACTTGGTATCATTGCTCGTGTCAATCAGGTAACATTTGGGCATTTTCTCTGCAAACACAATCAGACATGCTTTGTCAATTCGGTTAGAGGAAAAACCGTTTTTGATGGCAAACTGCATAACGCCTGCTTCATCCAGATAAGTTTCAATAAACTCACTCTTCCGCTCAATCTTGAAAATTCCGAGTCCGTCATAATAAGAGTCTCCTATCATGATGTCCGACACTTTTGTAATAAACACATCACCATCCTTGATTGTTGGCTGTGTGGAAACAGCCTGAAGGTGCTTGAAAATATCCTGCGAACACTTAATGAAATCCCCATTGTCAATAATTTGCAGTGCAGTCTGATAAACAATATTATATGATAAATCAACAGGATGCGAGAATACAAACTCTGTCTTGATATTGGCAAAGGGTTTAATAAAGAACTCTTTAAGTAGATTGGTATCCAAATCCGACAAACCCATCGGAGAATTATTCATCAAACTACTTGTTACGTCAACACTAAAATGATGACATATCACTTCGTCAATATACGCCTCTTTTAATTCCATGTCTCTAATTTCTTTTTGTTGATTAATACTTGCAGCAGACTGCTTACAGAATATGTAGTGTAATAGAACACCTTGATTGTCATCAGCACAACCAACATTCTATAAATCACACATAGTGAAAGATGGAGAAACAATAAAACACTGTTCCAGTTCAAATCTTTCCAAGATTGGATAATGCAATACTCTTCCATATCCATATTCAGCCATTCAGCCCAGAAAATATTGGGTATCAGGAGCAGAATAACTGTGGCGGAAAATAGAATGATCAATCCTATTGTATAAAAGAAACGCACAGTGTAATTATGCTCCTGCTTGATTTTTAATACCTCTTGCGAATCGGCACGTTTTTCAGCAGTAACATTATTCTCTTGCTCGGTTGAAAGCAGTTGTTTTGTGTCCAATTTATCAAACACAAAACAGAGCACCGTAACGAAGAAACCCACAAAGATGGCAAATATATCTTTGATATAGTCTATAAAGCCCTCACTAAAACCTTGCGGGATAAACCAAACTATTACACCGCTCATCACCCAAAAAGACAAAAGAAAAGCTATCCGTCTCCATTTGGGAAACGGTTTCCCATTAATGTTTTTTCCTAATATGCCATACGCTTTCTTGAAATAGTGGCATAGCGTCCTAATCCACTCTTTGAACATAAAAATCAGGTCTTATTTCTGGTAATATTTCATTTGTAAACAGATTATGACAGAACGAATTCAAGGCATCAAACAAAGGCGTTCCATCTTCCCCTATGGCAACTCTGTCTTTCAGATAAACCACTGGCAGTATTTCCATATCCCGGTTATTCCATTCAATTATCTTACTGGTATTAGTTTCTTCGTTCTTTGTACTCACTGTACATTTCCCAAATTCATCCAATCCCCTGCTAAACGCCCTTGTTCCAAAGCGATTCCCCAAGAAGAAGTTTCTCACGCTTTCCATCATCTTATAACTGGCCTTTGCTTCGCCCTTGGGTGTCAATGTTATCTTCACCTCATATTCTCCCGCAATCTCCTTCATTGGATTGTCATCCTCAAAGTCATCGCTCGTTTCGGTGTTTACAAATGTCATAGACTGTAGGATTGCACCATCTTTATACTCATCACGGAAATGTTTGGGAACGTATGTTTGCATCGTAGGCTTTTTGTAATCACCGAGTTTAAACAATTCGGCAATGTATTTTCTGTATGCCTGTGTGATAGTATCTTCTGCACTGTCAGAATGAACCATCATAAATCCCTCGTTATGATTCAGCGGAAGATAAAGGAAAATATAGTAATACTGAAGTACAGGTTGAGTGGATGAAATGTTCTCAGCTTTGTCTTTTTCACCGAGATTTGTCAAAATCCGCTCTTTACCGTAAGGGCCGCCGTTCATAACCCCAGAAATAATACAAGCAGGAAACTTCACTTGTGGTCGCTCATCAAAGTGTTTGTTGATACGCTTGTTGGAAATCAGAGTCACGACCTTCTTTAGGCTCTCATTTGTCTCAAAGTCAGCCTTGGGTTTCTCCATCACATACTTGAAGAGGTTTGCGAAAATCGTACTATCCTGCTGTCTACTTGTCGCCTTGCCATTTTCAACCATAAAATCTCTGAAAGTCTTGAAGTTTTCAGATTTATGGTTGAGTTTGAATCTAAAGAATTCTAGTTTTGGATTTGACATAATCTTATGATTGTTTGTATTACAATGAATCCTATTTTATTGTATTCTTCATTTCCTAATATTTCCTTCAGCCACGCCTCATCTTGGGTCATCCTTAATCATGAATTTTAAGCGGTAAGCAGTAAGCACCTAAGCTACTTCCATCTCGGCCAAAACAAATTACCGCAAAACTGCCACACCGCATAATGATTTTCAGATCATCTCAATTCGCGCCAATCTTCATCGCTAATGTCGATTTCGCCAATGCCTTCGTTACCCAGTACGATATCAAACCGCTTGAATAAAGAGAAAGACTCTTCGTAGCTCATATCATCTACCGGACACAAGTACACATACTTATGTTCTTCCTTGTCAAGGCAAATAAACCGGAGGCTGACAGTGTTGGATGTCTGTCCTGATATATACAACCGACAACCGACACAGAAATACCGTTCAGTATCGTAATTCTCAAAATGGTCAGTCAGGTACTTCTCCAGAGAGTTCAGCGAAAAGTCAGAAATGTCTGCTGCCGCTGTACCCGTAAGGTCGTTGTATTGTACTTTTGCTATCATGCCGCTACATTTAAAAGTGTCTTACCTATGTTTTCCTCACGCCTCTTGATCTCAGTATATAGCTCGGTTCCTTTGAAGTCATCCTCGGCATATATGCTCTCCAAATACGGACAAAGGTCTGTCTTATATGAGATAGCCCTGTTCAAATGAACATTCAACCACATGGCGATTGCATGAAGCCAATCATGTCCGTTAGTGTATTGCCTCCAATCCGTCCCTTCATTTGAATCCATAAAGCCTGTAACGTTAGTCTTGTCGGGTATTTGCTTCCCCACATTCTTCTTCTCGTCCGCAAGTTGGGCAATACAATCATCAACACTCACATCACCCTGTCCGTCGTACACTTTCTGCACCACACATTTTTTCTTGAATGCCAGCTTGCAGTCATTTGCCATATTGTACCACTTGGTCATCGACAAGCCTCGTATGGAATTTGCGATGGACTTCACATCTATCTCAATCCCGTATTTGTCCCCAAGTAGTGCATCCACATCAAGAACGCTTAGGAATAGTTCCCTGTCGTGGAAGTCAGTAAGCATCTGGTTATCCACCAGTGCCATCCCTTGGAGCCTGTCAAAATCAGAGTCCTTGATCATGAAATAACGGTTAGCGTAGCCCTTTGCGTTGCAAGTAGAAGAGATGTCCGAATACCCACAACATGAGTTATTCACTATGACATCACAATTGTGCATATCCAAGAACCGTTCATAGAACAGCGCGTCATCATCACCTTCCACTACCACTACCTGCTTCTTATCCACACTATGTCCTTGTATGGCCAGAATAACAGCAGCGACCCTGTCTTCTTCCGTGAGTGCCTTGTTGATACTATTCTCCATCGTTCTCTCCACCCATTAGTTCGGTCAAATCACAGCAGTTATCCCATCGGCTTCCTATTATCTGAGGAGAATGGGTAGCCACAATAACGAAAAGGCTCTTCAAAGCCGAAACCTCCTCAATGGTTCGCATAAACTTCTTTTGCCACAACACATGGAGCGAGTTTTCCGGCTCGTCAATCAGTAGCATAGAGTCATCCTCAACACTGAACACCAAAGTGTAAAGCATCACCACCTCGTTCTGCTCGCCGCTGGACAGTAGGCTCAGGTCGATAAACCCGTTACCCTCCGCACGGAACCGGAACCCGTCCTTCACCGTGACCGACATTTTCTTGTTGACGAACCCCCTTTCCTCCACAAGTTTACTGAAAAGACGTATTTTACCGAGCAACGTATTGTAGAAATCCATCTTCTCGTTTTGCGCAACGATATATGCCGTCAGCATCTTGGCATTGGCCTCATCATACGGCTTTACATCTGTATAGGGTATTAGTCCGAGATGTTCCAGCTCCTTTGCTCGGACAATGAGCTTCTCCCGCTCTGAATCGTAGGTTTTATAATCATATACCAGACTGGAAGATACTGCATAGTTGATAAAGTCGGAATCCACCTTTTGTGAATATTTTACATAGTTCGCATATTCACTATTTAGCATATATCGAAAATCAGATGCCAAGTGATCTATCAGATACCACTTTGGATCCCTATACTCTAAATCGGGTACAGTATTCTTCGGACGAAGATAACGGCACTCCACAGTACGCTCCGCCTCGATAAAAGAGACTTTGAACGCGTCAAGCCTCATCATCATCTGCTCCGCATTCTTACCAGTCAGCTGCATGATAGCATCCAACAGCCCCTCGTCCTTCATCACTTGGTAGAACTCTGTTGACTCATAATCCTCTTTCAGCCTACTGTTGATGCTAATACGCGAGAAGTGGTAATTCGTTTTCATCACACGGGCAATCGTCTCCGCATCCATGCTAAATGAACCTATCGTCTTACTGTCCGATTCCTTCATCTCAAAAAACAACCTTCTGCCACCCCTAACAGGAACATCTGTAGAAGTAGCATCATCCACCCTGTCAGACGACAACGACAACACTGAACCATCCTCAAACCCGAAGTCAATGGATGAGAATGGAACAGTGTAGAAATAATAAAGGTCTTTCATCGCGAGCGCACTGATCATATTCAGTATCGTCGTCTTTCCATAGCCGTTGATACCCGTCAGGATGATGTATTTGTCCTGATTGTCAAAATTGAGGTCGTATGAAAAAGTGTTGAAGAGCGACTTTATATTAAGTGATATTATTTTCATTTTCAAATATTGTATTTACTTTTCAGAAGTTTGTATAAATCGTCATTCACACGGAATTGCACCTTCTTTTCTTCATTGTTGCGTTCGTTTGCAATAACTGCAGAGAAGTAATATGGGAAATCGTCAGCCTTCGACAGTTTATTCTGCCATTGTATTGGTCTGAGGTTGATTTCCTCGTTTCCTCCTCCCAGCACTTGTGGCAGTATGTGGTCTATCTCCCAACCATACTGACTATTATGGTTCCCGTATTCAGACCGCTGAATCCAAGCGCCACAAGCATCCTTACGAAAGTGTTCCTTGTCAAACCCCTCCACGATGCGAGCCTTGCTCCATACAGTCTGTATCATGATATCAGTTAGCACCATATTGTTGAACTATAGGTGGGTTCTATTTATTCATTTTTTTGGTCATCCAAACAGACAGAACCCATTAATCTGCCAGACAACCGTTGTTTAACATTCGGTTTACGAGTGCAAAGATACGACTATTTTTTCATTTGACAATAAGTTATTTACCATATTTTTGACGGGGGGGGGTATTTATTTGATATTCTGTCTATTGAATCGCAATTAAATAAGGTTGGTATTTCTTAATCTGCACTAGTCAGCACATGTTGTAGACAAGGTTTGTCAGTGCAATGTTGGCTTTGGCCCTCACCATTCCCACTCCCCGGAACACCAAACCTCCCATTGTCTGCTCCATGAATCCGAAGACATGCTCCACGCGGCTCCGCACCTTAGACTTCTGCCGGTTGCGTTCCTTCTGCTCCTCCGTCAAGGGATGGCCTCTCCGGCCCTTCTCGCAGATTATCGGAGTCTTGTGCTTCGCTCTCACCACATCCTCCATCCCGGCATATCCCGCGTCGAGCCAAGCCTGTTCCCCATAGGCTTCCTTAGGCGGCTCCGTCAGCACATGCTCCGTCTCCTTGGAGTCGTGACGGCTGGCGGAACACACGGTGTAGTTGCGGATAAGCTTGGTCTTGTTGCATATCTCCACGTTGTCCTTGTACCCATAGAACCGCTCGCCGCGTTTCTTCACCCATCGTGCGTCTATGTCCTTGTGGCATTTCTTGTGGGGATTGTCGTTCCATAACTCGTCTCCCTTGCCCTCCTTTATCTTCTTGTTCTCATCGCGCGTGTTGCGCTGCCGCGGGGCAATGACAAAACTTGCGTCGACTATCTTCCCCTCGTTCACCATCAAGCCTATGCTGTCAAGGTATTCGTTGAATCTCTTGAACAGCGCATCATACGTCCCGTTTTGAGCCAGTGTATCCTTGTATTTCCACACTGTCTTCCCGTCCGGCACATCGTCCACACTCTGGATGCCGAGGAAGTCTCGGAAACTGGTGCGGTCCTTGATGTGGTACTCTATTTGGGCATCGCTCAATCCGTATAGCCTCTGCAGAAACAACACTCGGAACATAAACACTGGATCGATTGGCTTGCGGCCGGCATTGCTCTTCCTCTCAGTGTTCTCGAACTCGGGTTCAAGTATGTCTCGAAACCTCTCAAAGTCTATGATTTCCTTCAACTTGAGCAGCGGATTGCCGTTTTTGAGCAATTCCTGAAGGGTGTTCTCCTTGTCAAATAATCCAACGTCTTGATTCTTACGGTATTTCATGTGTGCTTCGTTTTTCTGTCAATAATGAAAAAATACGAAGAATTTTTAATATAAACAAATGAAGATTAGATATTTAATTTACAGAACTCCCCTATATTGATTTTGTAAAAATAACAATTTTTCCCGAACCCCACTTTTAACTCTTCACTCTCAACTTTTAACTCTTTACTGCGGCTCCGCCGCCTGCCTCTCTCACCCTTCTGTACGACCAGCCCGTGTGACTCATCACCTGACGTATCGAAGCACCCTCAGCTTTCGTGGCCTTCACTATCCTCGTTTGCTCCTCCGTCGTAAGCCGCTGGAACTCGGCCACACTTTTCGCACCACACTGCGCAGCGATGAAGTCCTTCACCTCCGAATCCTGCAGCCGCCGCGTGTTGTCCACGTCCACACAGTTTGCATTGCACGGCTCATTCACCAGGGCGGTCAGCTCTTCCAGCGAAATGCGTTTCAGCACCGACCTCACATGGCTGATGGGCCAGCCCAACTCGTCAGGGTCGCGCAGGTAGTCCTGCTTCCAGCTGCTCCATTCGTAATCCGCAGCATCCTCCACGATGCCCGCCTTCACGGGGTTCTGGTGGATGTAGCGCAGCAGCGTCGTGAAATACTCCATGTCGTTGCATGGCTCGCTCTTGAACCGTTCCTGAAACAGGTGGCCGATGCGCTCGTTCTTCTTGTTGTAGTAATACACATAGCTGCTCGCCAGGCTCTTTATCACCTCCGCAATCTTCCAGTCCTTTTCCATCACCAGCAGGTGGAAATGGTTCGACATCAAGCACCAGGCGTAGATTGCGCAAGTGCGAATGGGCAGCAGACTTCCGTCTTCGTCGTGCTGGAAAGGCAAGTCCGCAAGAATATCCATAAACCGTCGGCAGTCCTCATCATCGTCGAAGATGGCCTGACGGTTTATCCCTCGCATCATCACGTGGTAGATGCCATAGCCGCTTTCCTTCCTGGCACTCCGTGGCATGTTATGGTGTTGTTATCATCTTACGCTACGCATGGATAACGATTTTTGAGGGAATATATTGTGCCGAAAGTGTGTATAAAAGTTCCTGTCCCCCTGATCTTCATCAGGCAAAACTCATAGTTCTGACGGGCTAAGGGTATTGATTGCAGACTCTGTGGTACAAGGTCAGGTTGCTGGCGTTTCTGGTGAACGGCACTATAGTAGGTGTAACTGTCCGTGAACTTCTGTGCGATATCTTCTGCAAATAACAGAAACGAGCCAGCGTTCTGAGGTTGTGGCGACGAACTCTTTGCCTCAATCAAACACACTTTGCCATTGTGTTGTACCACACATTCACATGGCTTTGCGCCCTCAATCTTGCTAAAACGCTCCGACTTCTCAATATAGAAGGTATCGTTTTCGTCAAACGAGAACGTCATGCCCGACTCTTCAAATGTCACCATATCGCCCCCTCCTAAAGATTGATTTCTTCTGTATAAAGCCTTATAGACTCCTCAATAATCGGATTCTGAGGCATCTCCTCACGAAGATCGGAAGTTCCCCAGCCACCATTTTCATCAAACGACACCACGGGAATAGACATTTTCTTTTGATGTGCCAGCAGGTACAACTTCTTTATCACAAAATAGGAGTGTGATGCAATGAAAAACTGCAGACCGGCCTTCGTCAGTTCCACAATGATGTCCATCAGTTGCGACACCAGCCTAGGGTGCAATGCACATTCTGGCTCGTCAATGAAGATGATGGAGTCCTTCGAGAGATAATGGTTCCCCAACAAGGCATCCAATATTGAGAGTTTCTTCACACCCTCTGATGCCATGGCTATGCTGATAGTCTGTTTCCCTTCACGGAACGCCCATTCCTTCCGCTCCGTATCATATTCTATATGCCCGCCAATGGCGCTTTCCAAAGCGGTTCTTGATACGGAAAACTCTTTGTAGTTGCGCCCCTTCGTGCTGGGTGTCAAGGCTTTTGCAAGATCATAGTAAGTGTCGTCAAAACCAAATTCCTGATAGTCATCTCGCACTCTGACTATAATCTGTTGCAGAGAGATAATCTCCTTGGCGGGCAGAAAGATGGAATTCTGCTGACGGGGCTGACAGGTGTTCTTCGTCACCGTCACTTGTTTGTTCGCCGATGGACCGAAGGTATATGCAAATTCCTGATCTCCATCCAGAGTCATGGCAAATTCCACAGTCTTGCTTCCGATAGAGACCAGTTTGCCCAGTTGATCCGGCTGATAGGTCCAGTACAATTTGTCAAACAGAATCTCAGCTTCCCGCCTCACCTCTTTGCCACGTTTGTATGCCTCAATGGTTTTGATGGCTGAGTAGAGAGCCTTCAGCAGGTATGTCTTACCCGACTTGTTCGGTCCTATCACCAAGTTAATCCTACCGGTGTTCTTCCATTGGAAGTCCTTTACCGGTCCGAATCCCTTTATCGTTGTCGAAGTTATCATATCTTTATGTCTTCTAAGCCTAACAGTTGACAAAGTTAACGATTCTTCCCCAATATTATTGTTACACCCCTCAAAATTTGCCAAATTTTAACATTTGCCAACAAATCCCATACACAAAAACACCAATTATCCGCTTAATCCGTATAATCCGTGTTCGCATAAGAAGGTTCTCTAATTCTCCAATTCTTGACAGCTTAATATTCGTTTCATTCGCAGGATTCGTGTTCGAAATATTTCTGTGCTATCTGTGATTTCTGTGTGACTACTTCCCATACGCTCCGTCCTTGGCCTCGAATATCGTGCTGGGCTCGTGGACTTCTATGGTGTGCCAGGCCATGGGTGGAATCTGGATGCCGTATTGTCCTTCGCGGGCGCAGATGCGGTAGCGGGCCACCTCGGCGAACTGACGCTCGTCCAGGGCATGCTCCCCGTCGTGTATGGGTCCGCCGCAGTCCACCGAAGGCAACTCCTCGTAGAAGATCTCGTCGAAACAGCCCTCGATGCATACCACCGTCTCCGATGTCTTCAGATGCCGGTGTATGGGCACGTGTGTACCGGGTTCCAGCACATTCAGCATCCGCTGGCTGCCGTCTTCGGGGGTAGTGCGGAGGTCGAAGTTCTGCCTCTGCCTGTCGCTCTCCGTGGCCTTCCAGTGCAGCACCGAAAGCAGGTTGTCATTTATCAGTTGTATATCCATAACATATTACTTCTTACATCATACATCTTACTTCAACGAAGCCAGATAGGCTTCGTGCAGGTGGTAGTATTTCTTCATAAACAGGATATATGCACCAGCCAACACAATGCCCACAACAACCAAGTATATCCAATGCGCCAATGGGGTATCGGGAATCAGATACACCATCACCAAGGAGATGACCAGTTGCATGGCCATGTAAATGAGTGAAACGGTAACATGGCTCATGCCTAGTTCGTTTGCCATCAGTTGATAGGCGTGCTTGCGGTGGGCTTCGCCAAGATTCTCGTGCAGCATAATGCGATGGATGATAGTACAGCAACCATCCACACCATACACCAAAAGGAATGCCAGCCATGTGATGTCGTTGGTCTTCATAATCAGACAACCTATCATGAACAGCAGGATGAAGGCAATACCAACTGAGCCCACATCACCTGCGAAGCACTTGGCTTTATTCTTTGGACGGAAGTTGAAGAAACTGAAAACCAGCACGGACAGAATAACCACCACAATCAGGCTTTCATTCACAAACTCTCCTTTAATGTTTAGAAGCGACAACGAAACCAAAACCGCAAGCGAATAGCCAGCAGTGATGCCATTGATGCCATCCATAAAATTGTAGATGTTCGTTGCACCCACGCACACTATCAAACCAAGCAGCACCATCCACCACATATCCCAATGCAGCATCCCAATCTCTTGGAACACCATGAACATGGCTGCAAACTGTGCCACCAACCTTACACTATCGGGCAGCGAATGGATATCGTCCACAAAACTGATACCAGCAGCCAGAGTCACGGCAGCCAAAGCCCAAGGATACTGGAAGCCATTAAAGGCACTCCAAATCCAAAAACCAATAACGAAAATAATGCCGCCACCTCGCAAAACAATGCGTGTATGCGAGCTACGCTCGTTAGGCTTGTCAATAATATTGCATTTGTCTGCGATCTTGAAATAGACAAGTTCTGCCACTACCAGCAGAACAAAAATAATTGAATATGTTAACCACATAACTTGAAATTTTCTTTTTAGTAAAGTGTCGGGTTCTTCTCAAAAACAAACCCTTTCACTTGAATCCACAATGCTGTGAACCACGTTATATCTGTGAAGTAATGGTATTTCCATCTGGCCCTCCACGTGTTGCCAACCAAAGCGAGTTTGCCTTTGAATCCTCTCACAGATTCATGCAAATCCAAAGGTGCCCACACGTCTGCCAACATTTTCTTTTCCAGAAACGTGAAACTTGAAACCTGAATCTCACCTATCAGGTACTGTCCTAATCGGCTATATGCATCATAGAACTTACGGAAGCCAAACTCATCTATTCTTGAATCAAACTCTTCCCAATTGATTTCAACCCTATGTTTGCGGCTGAACATCACCCAGTCCAGCACATGCCGACATGTCAAACCTTCGTGCAAGAAATGAGAATAGGCATGCTCTATTAGGAATAATGCCGACACCATTACTGGTGGTCGCCACAACTCTGTTCCTTCAAACCTTGAACTACTTGAACCCCTTGAACTTTTTGAACCCTCTTTCAACTCGCCTTGCAGATATTGTTCCAACCGTCTCAATGTCTTGTTGCCACGAAAAGGAGTCAGAAAACTATGGTTCTCCACTGTAAGTCCAGGCAAGCGAAAGGTGCTGTTCTTATAAAAGACCTTTTCAACTTCGTAACCTACTTCCTCAATCGATTGATTGCCCTTCTCCCAAACATCCTTTTCGTTTTCGTTTTGGTTTTCGTTGAGTAGGAAGCAGTCAAAATCAGCACTAACCCTGTGTTGTGGCTTGGGGTAACATTCCGACACCACATTGCCTTTCAGCACATAGGTGCGGATACCGTTCTGATGGAACAATTGTGCCAACTTGCAGGCCTCATTCCACTGGCGTTTATAGCGTTCTTCCTCTAGTTGCAGCTCCCCTATCCATCGTAACCATGTAGTAAGCGGTGGTCGTATAGATTGAGGCAATTGCTCAACACCATCAAACACAACAGCAAAGAGTCCTTGACTTTTTGCAAGAACTTCGACTTCATTCCAATCGATGCGGTCAGGCAACGCGACGGTTGCAGCATTCCCAATTCCCAGCCTTACCAACGCCAGGAATGCTTCCCTCATTTTATATATGAACTTATAAGCTGTAAGCTAAAACTTGCGCCAAACCATCTTGTTCACCACACCCACATAACTCTGAATGATGCGGACAACTTTTGTGCTGACGTTCTCGTCAACATAGTCCGGCACGGGAATGCCGTGGTTGCCATCCTTGATCAATTCCACTGCCACGTCAACGCTTTGCAAGAGACCTACGGTGTCGATGCCGCTCAGCACGAAACAGCCTTTGTCCAATGCCTCAGGACGCTCGGTAGAAGTGCGGATGCAGACTGCCGGGAAGGGATGGCCTACTGAGGTGAAGAAACTGCTTTCCTCGGGAAGAGTGCCAGAGTCAGAAACAACCGCAAAGGCGTTCATCTGGAGGCAATTGTAGTCGTGGAAGCCAAGTGGCTCATGCTGAATGACGCGTTTGTCAAGCTGGAAACCACTAGCCTCAAGACGCTTGCGACTGCGAGGATGACAGCTGTAGAGGATAGGCATGTCGTACTTCTCGGCCATCTTGTTAATGGCGGTGAAAAGACTCATAAAATTCTTCTCGGTGTCGATATTCTCCTCACGGTGAGCGGAGAGCAGGATGTATTTGCCTTTTTCCAAACCAAGACGCTTGTGGATGTCGCTTGCTTCAATCTCTTTGAGGTTGTTGTGCAACACCTCAGCCATGGGGCTGCCTGTCACGTAGGTTCGCTCCTTGGGCAGGCCGGTGTCGGCCAGGTAGCGGCGAGCATGCTCGCTGTAGGCCATGTTCACGTCGCTGATGATATCGACAATGCGACGGTTGGTCTCCTCGGGCAGGCATTCGTCCTTACAGCGGTTGCCGGCCTCCATGTGGAAGATAGGGATGTGGAGTCGCTTGGCACCGATCACACTCAAGCATGAGTTCGTGTCGCCCAGCACCAGCACTGCATCGGGCTTCACCTCCACCATCAGCTGATAGCTCTTGGCGATGATATTGCCCATCGTCTCACCCAGGTCGTTGCCCACGGCCTCCATGTAGATGTCGGGGTCGGCCAGCTTCAGGTCCTTGAAGAAGACACCATTCAGATTATAATCATAATTCTGACCAGTGTGGGCTAACAAACAATCAAAGTATTGCCTGCATTTATTAATTACTGCTGCCAATCTGATAATCTCGGGGCGTGTGCCCACAATGATTAACAGCTTCAATTTTCCGTTATCTTGAAATTTTGCCATTTCTCACTGATTATTATTTCTTTTTTCTTTTTTTTTCGTTGCAGCTACGCTGTTTTTTGTTTCACACAGATTACACGGATTTCACAGATTTTTTGCCTGCGGCAGCCAGCTCGCCAACAGCGAGCAATATCTGTGTTATCTGTGATATCTGTGTGACATAATTATCTTCTGTGTGAACTATACGAGGTTGGGGATGCCGTTGAGTTCATTCTGAATATACGTCAGGCTTGCAATCTTCTCCTTGGTCTCTTCGAGGTTCAGGCGCTTCGTGTTATTCGAGTTGAACTCCTCGATGGTGGCCCTCTTCACGTCGCCCTCCTTGAAGTACTTATCGTAGTTCAGGTCGCGGTTGTCGGCTGGCACGGCGTAGAAGTTGCCCATGTCGATGGCCTTGGCGGCCTCTTCCTTGGTGAGCAGGGTCTCATACATCTTCTCACCGTGACGGATACCTATCACACGGATTTCCGGGGTGTTGGGTGCTTGGTGCTTGAAGAGCTCCACCACGGCTTCGGCTTGGGTCTGGATGGTGCAAGCCGGGGCTTTCTGCACGAGGATGTCGCCATTCTTGCCATTCTCGAAAGCGAAAAGCACCAGGTCAACGGCCTCTTCGAGGGACATGATGAAGCGCGTCATCGAAGGCTCGGTGATGGTGATGGGGTTGCCCTTGCGGATCTGGTCAATCCAGAGCGGGATGACGGAACCGCGGCTGCACATCACGTTGCCATAACGGGTGCAGCAGATCTTGGTGTCGCCACTCATGCGGCTCTTGGCCACAGCAATCTTCTCCTCGATGGCCTTGGTGATACCCATGGCGTTGATGGGATAGGCAGCCTTGTCAGTACTGAGGCAAATCACGCACTTCACGCTTGCATCAATGGCGGCATCGAGGGTATTGTCTGTACCCATCACGTTGGTCTTCACGGCTTCCATGGGGAAGAACTCGCATGAAGGCACTTGCTTCAGCGCAGCAGCGTGGAACACATAGTCCACACCCTTCATGGCGTACTTCAATGTGCTCTTGTTGCGCACATCACCGATGTAGAACTTAATCTTGTTGGCCACCTCCGGCATACGCGCCTGGAAGTCGTGGCGCATGTCGTCCTGTTTCTTCTCGTCGCGGCTGAAAATGCGGATTTCGCCGATATCAGTTCTCAAGAAACGGTTCAGCACGGCATTGCCAAAGCTGCCGGTACCTCCGGTTATCAGGAGGGTTTTGTCTTTAAATACACTCATTGTTATTATATGATTTTGTTAAACTCTATTTAGAAGCTCATCTTCTCGCAGCGGCTCATACCTGCCGTCTTTACCCTCCAGCAAAACGGAACCCTCAGCCAAACATTCCAGTGAGTGCCAGCGGGCTTTCTCAACGTTGATGCAGCGCACATCACCATTGGCATCCAAAACTACGCTTTCGGTTTCTTTTCCAGCATCGTCATAGAAATGCCAGCAAATCTTGCCACGAAGCAAAACAACCGTTTCGCTTGAAGCCAAATGCCGGTGAATAGGCATAATGGTCCCAGGCTCCAATGCATTTAACAAGCGTTGGGAGTTATCCTCTGGCGTATTGCGTAAATCAAATGCCTGGCGCAAACGAGGCGAAACCTTGGCTTGGGCAGATAATTCATCCAACAATTTCTTATCAATAATCATTGGTTCTTGTTCTTAATTTCAGTCAAAGCTGCCTTAATGTCTTCCATCTGCACCTGTCCACCCCACATCCGAAAAATGTATTCAGGCGTAATGCAACCAAAGTCCATTGAACAGGACTTGGCCTCATTGTCCATAAATACCTTTAAACGGGTAACAATATCTTCTTTTTCCATTTTATCCTTTAACGTTAATTGCCATTAATTGGCCGTATAATTATTCATTAATTCTTTTCTGTGAGTCTTGAACCTTGAAACTTTATATCGAAGAAGGTTTCAGTAAATGTGATTTTACTCCTGCCCAGAAAGCACTACTCATACTGTCATTGAAACACAGTTCATGTTTCCATGCATTGGCTTTCCATCTACGATATTTGAATGGCACTCGCTTCCAAACGTGCCTAGGAGACTTCTCGTTAATTTCTGGTTCTAATATATCACTCAACACCCTTCCTTTCAACTTTATAAACTCTACACTTTTCAACTGACTCTCTGCTTCGGCCCGCGAGCTTGATGAGCGAACACTAAACCCTAAACTCTCAACTAAATTAAACCCCAAGTCTTCCACACAAATGACATTCATCACATCAAACATCTTCAACATCCCATACTTTTTCAGCACACCCTGCAACCATTCCCAATCTACCTCCTCACCATGCTTCTCCACAAAGAACGCCCAATCCAACAACTGCCGCAAATTCATGCCCGTTGAAGCAAAATGACTCATAGCATGTCTCAACAAATACAGAGCATTGAAGTTTGCCGAAGGCAAACAAATATCTGTGTTATCTGTGCTATCTGTGTGACGAAAACAAGTATTGTCTGTGTGAGGTAAGTTTACGGTGAAAGCCGTCTTGTGAGGTTTCTGCAGTCTCAGTAATTTTGCAGTCGAATTACAAACCATCAAAACCGACTGCGATGAACAATAACACACAGAGAAAGAGCCCGATGTTTGCCG
>Ga0247609_10002321_pt1 | contig 20383 bp, 11 predicted proteins | sample 172DNAGHGlowgp2_FD_193487 | JGI IMG/M metagenome (GOLD analysis project Ga0247609, IMG submission 193487) | Sheep rumen microbial communities from Palmerston North, Manawatu-Wanganui, New Zealand - 1728 DNA GHGlow gp2 | ecosystem: Host-associated > Mammals > Digestive system > Stomach > Rumen ...
AAAACAAGGGTTTAGAGAGAATGATTCAACTTTTGCCAGGGTTAAGGATTAAAGTACCAAACAGGCATTCAACCTATGGCAGGGTTAAAGTAAAATCTATTCAACTTTTTCTAGGAAAGTACAGGGGTTATATCGCCACCACCTCGGTGTCACGGTGTCAAAGTGTCATTAACGATTTCTGATAGGAAAGGGCATTTTGAAGTTAAATTATATATATATATATATAATTTAAAACTTTTTCGAAGTTCAAAATGCTTAATGACACCATGACACCATGACACCACTCGAAAAACTGTCTGAGTCGTGAAAAAGTTACTCGAAAATTCGTAGACCGCAACGCCGCTGTTGTACCTTTGTATCGTCAATCAAAAGACAACACGCCAAGTTTGCAGACTCAGCACGTCGAAGTGCGCAATTCGACACGCCAAGTTGCTCAACTTGACAGATTAAGTTTGCTTACTCACCACAATATATGAAATAGGGACACGCAGCGGCGCATCCCTATCCAAAAGAAAAAATTGACTTACTGAAATTCGCTCGTCATACAGCCAGTTACGACAGGCCGTCGATTTCACCTTCCGGAGTGAGGTCGATTCGCTCTGCCTGAGGGCTCTTGGGCAAGCCCGGCATTCGCATGATGTCGCCTGAAATAAGGACTATCATCTCCGCTCCGCAGTTGATGACGATGTCGCGGATGTTGATCTTGAAACCCGTCGGCACTCCATAAGCCTTCGCATCAGCCGAGAACGAGAACTGCGTCTTAGCGATGCAGATGGGATAATGACTAATGCCCATCTCGTTGACTTTGTCTATCATCTTACGAGCTGCAGGACTGAAGACGACACCGTCTGCACCGTAAATCTTCGCGGCAACAGCCTCAGCCTTCTCTTCGATGGAAGCCTCATCGGGATAGCAATATTGCAAGGGCTTGCTTGGTTTGTGCTCAATGGTATCAACCACGAGTCGGGCCAACTCCTCAGCTCCCTTGCCACCTTCGCTGAAGGCATTGTTTACGGCAAAGCCCACGCCCAACACTTTGCAATGAAGGCGACAAAGCTCTATCTCGTCGTCGGTATCGAAGTCGAAACGATTGAAGCAAACCACCACACTCTGCCCGAAGCGTTTCAGGTTGGCAATATGCTTGTCGAGATTCTTCAAGCCCTCGCGAAGCCCGTCCTGATTGGGCGCCTTGATGTTGGCTTCAGGCACGCCACCATGCAACTTGAGGCCTTGCGTGGAAGCAACAAGGACGGTCAAAGCCGGCTGAAGTTCGTTCTTTCGGCACTTGATGTCGAAGAACTTCTCAGCTCCAAGGTCAGCTCCAAAGCCAGCCTCCGTGATGACATAATCGCCAAAGGTAAGCGCCAGACGAGTGGCAAGAGCACTATTGCAACCGTGTGCAATGTTAGCGAACGGACCTCCATGCACAAAGGCAGGAGTCTGCTCCGTTGTCTGTACAAGGTTAGGATGAAGTGCATCCTTCAAGAGAACACAGATCGAGCCAGCAATGCCAAGGTCTTTCACACGAAACGGCTTGCCCTCGATGGTCGTTCCAAGCAGGATGTTTTCAATCCTTCTGCGCAAATCCTTCAAGTCTTTCGCAAGGCAAAGGATTGCCATAATCTCGCTCGCAGGCGTGATGTCGAAGCCACTCTCCATCGTCACACCATTGGTCTTCGCTCCAAGTCCCGTCACGATATAACGGAGGTTGCGGTCGTTGACGTCGAGGACGCGCTTCCACAGCACTTCCTTCATGGCAAAGCCTTCTTCGCGATGCTGATAGATGTAGTTGTCGAGCAAGGCCGCAATCATGTTGTGAGCGGTCGTTACAGCATGAAAATCGCCTGTGAAGTGGAGATTAATCTTGTCCATCGGCAGCACCTGAGCATAGCCACCACCAGCTGCTCCGCCCTTCATGCCGAAACAAGGTCCGAGCGAAGGCTCACGAAGAGCCACGATGGTCTTCTTTCCGATGCGGTTCATGCCAAGAGCGAGACCCACGCTGACCGTAGTCTTCCCGATGCCAGCCTTCGTAGGCGTGATGGCCGTAACGAGGATGAGCTTGTGCTGCTTTACTTTGTTGTCGTCGATAAGCGACTCAGGAACCTTCGCTGTGTATCGCCCGTAAGGTTCTATCTTGTCAGCAGGAATACCGAGCTTCCCAGCAATCTCTGCAATAGGAAGCAACGGAGTTTCCCGAGCTATTTCAATGTCTGTTTTCATTATCCTGATTTTTCACTGTAAACTTTTACTCCTTTTGATGCTGTGGCCTCAGTAAATCGTTGACTGTCTTGACGGGATTGAAGGTCGTCAAAGGCACCTCAACCATAATTGTGTTCCAGTCGCTCATAGCGCCATTCCAAAGGCCAGGAAGCTCCAAAGCTTTCAGTTCCTTGCCATCTTTGCTCTTATAGGAGATGAAGCCTGTGGCTGGGTCAACAAAGTCGGGCAAGTTGAACTTCTCGCCCTTATAGTTGCGAATGGCACAGACGAGGTCAACAGGATTGAAATGCGTGCCCTGCGTGAACATCTTCATGTACTCAGCATTGTTCTTGTCGATCTGGCTGCTCTCCAATATCTGCAACGAGATGCTACCATCGGGGTTGTAAGCAAGGAACGGACCGCCACCAGGCTCGCCAACGTTCTTCACGACACCACAGACGCGAATAGGCCTGTTGAGCTTGTTCTTCAAGAATACATGCAGCTCTGTATCTTCCATGTTCTTGAGGTTGGGCACATCGCAGCAAAGGGTGTGGCGAACGAAGCGGATGATGTCCTCGAGGTCGTCGTGACTAAACTTGCCGCTTTCGAGCAAACGCAGGTAACCGAATACCTTCTTTTGCGCATCAACAAGCACACCAGCGATGACTTGCTTCCAGAAGACCGTATCGCCCTTCAAGCGGTCTGGCACAACATTATCGATGTTCTTGATGAAGACAATGTCGCTCTTCAAGTCGTTGAGATTCTCGATGAGCGCACCATGCCCACCAGGACGGAACAGTAGCTTGCCATCAGAGGTGCGGAAAGGCGTGTTGTCCATGTTTACGGCAATAGTGTCCGTGCTTGGCTTCTGCTCGCTCAAACTTACCTTATAAGTAATCTTGAACTTCTCCTGAGCCTCAGGAACAACACGTTCGATGAGCTCTTCAAAGAGCTTTCTGTGCTCTGAGCTAACCGTAAAATGCACTTCCGCCTCTCCCCTACTGCTTCCGTACAGAGCTGCTTCCGTGAGATGTTCCTCGACAGGCGTTTTTGCACAATCGTCATAGCTATGGAACTGCAACAAGCCCTTTGGCAGCTGACCATAGTTCAAGCCTTCTTCGCCAAGCATGTTTGCAACCACAGCCTTGTATTCGCCTTCTTCGATGAGTGCATCCACGCCCTTGCCTTCGTTCAGGAAACAAGCGTCGTTGAGGGCGTCGAAGAAAGCGAAGTAATGTATGTGGGCAAAGAACGCCTTCTCGAAGTCCGTCGTGGGCACCTCGTAATCAGCATCGAGGAACTCGAACATATTCTTGAACATACGGCTTGCTGCACCACTTGCAGGCACGAACTTGGTAATATTATGTCCTTCTGCCTTATAGTCGTTCCAAGCCTTGATGTAAGCCTCTGCTTCGTCTTCCGAAGGAGCCACGATGCCATCACCAACGGCAGCAGCTCCCTTCAGTTTGAGGAAGTCGAAACCTTTGCGGAAACACTCTAACTGCGCTTCAATCTGCGCTTCACTCATGCCTTTCTGCTCAATCTGCAGAATGTCTTCTTGGGTAAACATGATATTGTGCTATTTAATTAATATCTTCTTGCCATTTATGATGTTGATGCCCTTCTGCAGGCCCTTGAGTTGCTGACCAGAGAGGTTGTAGATGGGCGTATTGCCATTGAAGTTGATGGGATAGACATCATAGTCGCCAATGGATTTGATTCCTGTCTCGAAGTCGTAATCATGGAAACTGATGTCGTCGATATAGAGTTTGTCACCAGAAATCCATATAATGAAGAAGAACCTCGTTCCTTTAGGCAATTGCAGTGGTGCTTTTCCCCAGCCTGCTTTGTCGATGGTGACCAAGCTACTGGTTTGCATATCTGCACCATTTATTCCGGACATCGCTACGATGAATGATGCCGGATGATCTGCATCTGCCACTTTGCAGAAGAACTCGACATCAAGCGTTCTGTCCTCTTCGAACAGAGGTGACTGGAGATACTGATAGTTATCCCCGGGTTCGAAGACAAAGCTATGACTGCCGCTTCCATGGCTCAGTTCGGAAGTGATGCCTGTTCCGTCGGCACCTTGGGTTATATTCCAGCCCTTCATGCCTTCTTCGAAATCTTGGAAGTGCGGAAGGGTTACCATTGATCTCTGCGTAGAGAAAGTGGCGGTAACAAAGTTGCTGCTGTTACCGTTACCATAGTTGGCTTGCAAATAGAGCACATATTCTGTGTCTGCTTCCAATCCAGTCAGAGTGACAGAAGTATCGGTCGTGGTGGTTCCGCCAATCCAATCGTTTGCGTTGCTTGTCTTTCTATACTTCCACGTATAGCTCAAGACTTCAGGATCTGGCTGTCCCCAACTAAATGTGACGCTATTGTCGGTCTTGTCGCTCATTGTGATATTGATGGGGACGGGATAAAGTTCCTCTACGCTGATATCGTCGATAAGCATCTCCGAATAGTCGTTTACATACAAATCCTTAATTGCGACATACTTCACGCCAGCAGGAAGATCTGCCGACACATAAGTCCAATCGGAAAGAGGAGTAGTATAAGTATCGGTCCAATTGAAAGCGTTAATATCGCTTGTAGTTGTAGAATAGCCAATCTGGAAGCTGACGTTTTGATCGGCTTCTCCTTTCGCAAAGAAACTCAACCTGACAGGCGAAGTGGAATCGAATCCGGGAGAAACCAGGTATTGGGCCTGATTATTGTAGGGGAAGAAAATGAAGGAATTAGAGCCGGAATTGCTATCCGACGTCCATATTCGACCTGTGGAAGGCCCAGCACCATAGGGATTATTGGTTGTATATCCGTTAACTATGGTCCAACCGTCCAAACCGGTTTCGAAGTCGCTGGCGTAGTACAGCTTTTGGCTGAAATAACTTGGAGCATAATAGGTCTGGCCATCTGCAAGGACAACTGCATAATCGCAACCATCCGCGCTCGAAGTGCTTGCAGGAGCACCTGCTGCTCCAGGCACGAAGGCATTGCCCAAGTCCGTTGGAGCACTACTGTTCACATAGAAAGTTCTGCTCAGATAAGCATTAACCGTACTGCTGCCATTCTTGCAGACAATAGGATGGTACTTTGCTCCTCCATGATTTGTAGCGAAAGCGCCTTTGAACATGCAGTTCCTCATGGTCAGAGTCATATTTTCGCACCAACCTACCAAGCCTCCTGCATAGTTGGAGAAACCGCTGATTGAACCGCCGAAATATGAGTTCTGCATGGTCAAGTTTGCATTACCTCCATGCCCAACAATACCGCCTGCATATTGCGTACCACTGACGTTTGCCAACACTCTGCAGTTTATGATGTAAGACGGATTCGTACCCGTGCAAAGGCCTACAAGGCCAGAAGAATGCAGGCCCGAAGACGTCACAGTTCCCTGAACCGTCAGATTTCTTATCGTCGCGCCGTTAATGTTTGCGAAAGGAGCCGTTCCCATTCCAGAGCCGTTGATGTTGGCGGTAATGGTCTTATCGTTGCCGTAGAACCAGCCATAGAAGGCTCTGTCCTGATTACCTGCTTGCGTCGTAACCTCGATGTCGTTCTTCAGCTTGTAATACTTGGTCGGCTCTAGGCCCATAGCAACTCTTCTGGCGAAGATGTTCCAGTCGTTGGTGTTGTTGATTAAGTATGGATTGTTGACCGTACCACTACCAGAAAGCGGCAAAATCTCTGCTTTATCGGCGTGCAGATAAATGTATTCGCTTTGAGAGCCGCAGCCTTTGTTCAGGTCATAACCCGCAGAATTGTCACCATTCTCACCTACGGCTCCGTTTTTTGTGCTATTGAAATAGATATTGTTGACGGCAGAGAAGGTATTGATGTACTGCTTAGTATAATAAAGATGTATGGAAGCCGTGTTTGCGCCAGTATTACTATTCAGGTCACCTTTCTGCTCTTTGAAATGACTGCCGCCATCATAAGGGGTAAGATAATATATAACGCCGCATTCGTCCTCAATAGTATTGGGAGCACCCGAGCCCGACTTGATGTAGAAGTCCGTAACGAAAGACTCTGTCGTGAAAACGCTTGCTTTCTTGTAGAGCAGATAGATGTAGTCGCCTCCAGCACCAGCATTCAGGTCTTTATCGACAAACACCCAGCCTTGCGCCTGAAGGCTTGACCTCAGGCTTTGTGTCTCAGATTTGGAGCCGCCAATAACCATCACATCTGTAACGAAATCCTGAGCCCGAGTTGCCTGCAAACTAAAGATTGAGACAAGCAACAAAAGAACTGTACGAATAATAGAAGTTCCCTTAAAAGTTTGTAGAAATTCAGCCATACCAATTGTTTTTTAGTTACCCATTTCGCCTGCAAATTTACGAAGAATATAGCAAAAAGCCAAATTTCTTTCCTTATTTATTTATATTTCTAAACGCCCCCAGCGTCGTCAGCAAACTTAACGTGTTATGTTTGCCAACTTAACGTGTTATGTTTGCCAACTTAACGTGTTAAGTTTTGATTTTAACTGAGGGTTGTTTGGAGACGAAGCCTGAGAAGAGAAACTTTTATTCCGATGGGATTTGGTGATTTGGCAAAAATTTAGTACTTTTGCACTATAATTAAAATAATGTCGCGCGAAATGAAGATTGCAAAGTTCATTACTGACGCAGAAAGGGAACACTTGAAGGCCATTCACAAGCAACTCTTTACGCTTGCTGCCGAAGCCATAGAGGAAGGAGACGAAGCCAAGATTCAATCCTACCTGGTTCGGGCTGCGGAGAAGGGCTTGCTGCAAAGGGACGCTTTCGGCATCAACCCGATTCTGAGCGACATGGAGACTGCACTCGTCGTAGGGCAGGAAATCGGCATCTCGAGAAGCAGCATCCTGAGCGTGCTCCTGAACTCTGCCGTCCTGAGCGGGGCAGCATCCATCGACGAAATCAAGAAAGACTTCGGCGACGAAGTGGCTCACATCCTGCATGGCTTGATGCGCATCCGAGAACTTTATGCCAAGAGCGCAACGGTGGGAAGCGAAAACTTCCGCAGCTTGCTCATCACCTTCGCAGAAGATATGCGCGTCATCCTCATCATGATTGCAAACCGCGTCTGCATCATGCGCCAGATAAAGGATACAAAGAACATCGAGGCGCAAAAGCAGGTCTCGATGGAAGCCGCTTATCTCTATGCACCGCTTGCACACAAACTCGGTCTCTACAAACTGAAGAGCGAACTCGAAGACCTGAGCCTGAAATACCTCGAACATGATGCTTATTATCATATCAAGGAGAAACTCAACGAGACGAAACGCAGCCGAGACGCCTACATCGAACGCTTCCTGAAACCCCTCGACGAGAAACTCCAAGCTGCAGGTCTGCACTATCACATGAAGGGTCGCACCAAGAGCATTCACTCCATCTGGCAGAAGATGCAGAAGCAGCACGTCGATGTGGATGGCGTCTATGACCTATTTGCCATTCGCATCATTCTCGATTCGCCTCCAGAACGCGAGAAAATGGAGTGCTGGCAAGTGTTCAGCATCATCACAGACATGTATCAGAGCAACCCGAAACGCATGCGCGACTGGCTTTCTGTGCCCAAGAGCAACGGCTACGAAAGCCTTCACATCACCGTTCTCGGTCCTGAACAGAAGTGGGTTGAAGTACAGATACGAACCGAAAGGATGGACGATATTGCCGAGCACGGACTTGCTGCACATTGGCGCTACAAGGGAATCAAGGGCGGACAAAGCAGCATCGAGGACTGGCTGGCTGGTGTGCGTAGTGCTTTGGAAACGAACGACGACGCCCAACTCATGGACCAGTTCCGCCTCGACCTGAAGGAGGACGAGGTCTTTGTCTTCACCCCCAAGGGCGATATCTTCAAGCTGCCGATGGGAGCCACCGTCCTCGACTTCGCCTATCACATCCATTCGAAGGTCGGCAATCAATGCGTAGGAGCCCGCATAGGTGGCAAGAACGTCACAATCAGGCAGAAACTTCAAAGTGGCGACCAAGTCGAAATCCTGACCAGCAGCAACCAGTCGCCCAAGCAGGACTGGCTGAGCATCGTTACGACCACTCGAGCAAGAGCAAAGGTGCGCCAAAGCCTCAAGGAAATGGAAAGCCGACAGGCTTTGCTTGCCAAAGAGGAACTCGAGCGCAAGATGAAGAACAAGAAGCTCGACTACGAAGAGCCTGTCCTGATGCACACGATGTCGAAACTGGGCTACAAAATCGTTACAGAGTTTTATGCGGCTTTGGCTGACGGCAAGCTCGACATGAATAATGTGCTCGAAGCTTATGCTCAGCAACAACGCTTCGATCATGGAGAAGCCGAAAAGACTGCTCCAGCAACGAGTGCAGACCAATTCGTGATGCCCGAAGACGAGAAGGCAAAGCGACAAATAGAGCATAGCGATGTCCTCGTGATAGACCAGAACCTCAAGGGTCTCGACTTCCAGATGGCAAAGTGCTGTCAACCGGTTTATGGCGACGCCGTCTTTGGCTTTGTCACAAGTGGTGGCGGCATCAAGATTCATCGTGAGGATTGTCCCAATGCCCCTCAACTTCGCCAACGTTTCGGTTACAGAATCGTCAAAGCGAAATGGGCAGGCAAACGTGGCAGCCAGTATCCCATCACACTTCGCGTCATCGGCAACGACGACATTGGCATCGTCAACAACATTACTAATGTTATAAGTAAGGAAGAGAAAATCCTGTTGCGAAGCATCAGCATCGACAGCCACGACGGACTCTTCAACGGCACGCTTACCGTCATGCTCGACGATACAAGCCGCCTCCAACAACTCATCAAGAAACTCAGAACCGTAAAAGGCGTCAAGAACGTCACAAGAAGTTAATCAATCATGGAAGTCATACAAAGTTTCACAATCGACCACACACATCTCAAGCCCGGCATTTATGTGTCGCGAGTAGATAAAGGATTTACCACATTCGACCTGCGCATCACCGAACCCAACAAAGAACCTGCTGTAGCTCCTGCTGCCATTCACAGCATAGAACACCTGATGGCGACGTGGTTCCGCAACTCGCAGGCGAAGGACGATGTGGTCTATGTAGGGCCAATGGGCTGCCTCACAGGCATGTATATCATCATGACAGGTTCCTACTCAGTTGAGGACATGCGCCACCTCACCATCGAGTGCCTGGAATGGATGCTCACACAAACAGAGGTTCCAGCCACGACACCCGAGACCTGCGGCAATTATCTCCTTCACGACCTGCCTATGTGTCACTGGGAATGCCGCCGATACTTGGACCGCCTCAGGAACAACTTCCACTCGGAATACACGAAGCTTCAAGTCACCCTGAGCGACGGACGAACTTTCGCAGATGCATAACCTTAGCAGAAGCCTTACAAAACTTTAACCAATAAATATCATTCGCTCATGCGACACTTACTTTTATCTTTGATTGCTTTGCCGGCATTGATGGCAGCGGAAAACATAGACGTCAACAAGATTCGTCTGGCTGGTCCATACCCTATGACGAAGCCTTTTATGACAGATTCTCTCGATAGCGAAGGGAAGAAGATTGACCTTGATGAGGTCTTTATAGGAGGGAATGAATTCAATATTCAAAATTCAAAATTCAAAGAAGCTTCCCTGGAAGGTGGTTTCGCCCTCTCTGCAGAGCAGGAAGGAGGCTCTGCTCTTTACATCGCTGGCTTCAGCGTTCAGAACACGGGTTTTGCGAAGGGCAAGGTGAATGTGAAGTGTGAGAGCAGGCACAAGCTCTTCATCGACGGCAACGAGCAAGGCGGCGATTTCGAGCTGGTTCCGGGTCGGCACGAGGTAAGCATCAAGTTGCTATGCAAGGGCGATAAGGCTGACACGCTTCGTGTCTCTGTTGAGAGCGAGCAGGCTCTCGAAATCAATCCCGAAGGCAAACGCTACTGGACAAATGCCGACATGATGCATGGTGAACGCATCAACGGCGTGGAGCTATCCAGCTCGGGCAAGTACGTCCGCATTCACAAGAACGTCACTTATAAAGGAGGCGAAACGGAAGGCCGTGACATCTTCATCGACCTCGCGACCGGTAAGGAGTTCAGTCTCGACGGCTTCCAAAGGTGGCTCCCCAAAGGCGACCGCTACCTGCGCAGCTATCGCGAGACAGAGGGCACTCGGTGCTACGAGACCGTTGACCCCAAGACGGGCGAGAAGACATTCATCGGCAAATACACGGGCAAGGGTTACGCATGGCTGACCGACGACCTGAAGCATTTCCTCGTGACCATTGATGAGAAGGTTCCTGAGGAGAAGAACAAAGATGTCCACCAAATCCTTGAGCCAGACGACCGTCAACCTGGATATCGAAACCGCCGCAACTATTCGCTCTACGACATCGAGACAGGCATCACGATGCCCATCACCAAAGGTGCACGCAATGTTTATGTCACACCCAACAAGGACGCGAGCCGCTTCCTTGTCTCCATCCATTCAGAAAAACTGACGGAACGTCCCTTCGAGTTCACCGACTTGCTTCTACTCGACGCGAAGACTGGGAATGCAGACACGCTAGTTCGTCACGACGGCTTCATCGGCTCGTTCCAGTTCTCGCCCGACGAGAAATACGTCTCCTTGACGGGAAGCCCCGAGGCTCTTGGCGGCATAGGAAACACGCTTCCGAAGGACAAGATACCAAGCAGTTACGAGTACGAGCTATTCCTCATCAACCTCGAGACAAAGGAGATAAGCTGCCTGACACGAGACTTCGACCCGTCCGTATCGTCTTATCAATGGTCGGAACAGGACGGCATGATTTATGCACTTTGCGAAAACCATGACCTGAAGAGCCTCTATCGCATCAATCCCAAGGACGGAAAGGCCGAAATGTTACCTCTTTCCGAACCTTATATATATAGTAGCTTCAGTTTGGCAGAAGAAAAGCCACTCCTCGCATATATAGGAGAAAGTAGCATGAGCACGGACCGTTGCTGGTTGCGCGACATGAAGACGGGCAAGGAGAAACTTCTCTGCGACCTCAACCCGACGAGACTCAAGGACATACAACTCGGCAAATGTGAGGACTGGAACTTCAAAGCCGAGCGAGGCGACACGATTTATGGCTGCTACTTCCTGCCGCCATTCTTCGACGAGACGAAGCAATATCCCATGCTCGTCTATTACTACGGCGGCTGCTCTCCTGTTGGGCGTTTGCTCGACAGCTATTACAATTTCCAGGAATGGGCAGCGATGGGCTATGTGGTTTACCTCATTCAGCCATCAGGTTGCAGTGGTTTCGGTCAGGAGTTTGCTTCGCGTCACGTTAATGCTTACGGCGACTACACTGCCGACGACATCATTCAGGGCACCAAGCAATTCTGCAAGGAACATCCCTTCGTGAAAGCCGACAAGATAGGTTGCATGGGAGCAAGCTACGGAGGTTTCATGACAATGTACCTGCAAACCGTAACCGATATCTTTGCTGCCGCTATGAGTCATGCTGGCATAAGCAACCCTGCAAGCTACTGGGGCTATGGATATTGGGGTTATTCCTACAGCACAACGTCTGCGGCACACTCCTACCCTTGGAACAACATGGAACTATACAGCGGACACGCCCCGCTCTTCAATGCCGACAAAGTGCACACGCCCATCCTCTTCATGCATGGCGGCGCAGACACCAACGTGCCTATCAATGAGAGTATTCAGATGTTCACCGCCCTCAAGTTGCTTGGCCGCGAGTGCGCTTTCATTACGGTCGAAGGCGAGAACCACCACATACTGAACTACAACAAGCGCATCCGTTGGCACGATAGCATTATGGCTTGGTTCGCACGTTGGCTGCAGGACGACCCGACCTGGTGGAACACAATGTATCCCGAAAAGAACCTGAAGTAGCCGACTATGCACGTTTCTGCCATATCTCCAGCACGAAGGAATTTACTCCACACAAGGATTGAGAAAACTTCACACGTGAAGTTTGCAAAGTTCTCACGTGAAGTTTGCAAAGTTCTCACGTGAAGTTTGCGAAGTTCACTAGAGAAGTTCGGCAACTTCTCTGGAGTACTTTTGCGGAGCATCATAACAGATTGATTATGAGTTTAGAAGAAAAGATAGGATTCAACGAGGTTCGGGCCATGTTGCACGGCTACTGCATCAGTCCTTTGGGACATGAGCGTGTGGATGCTATGCAGTTCCTTGCCGACCACGAAGCTGTCACGACTTTGCATCAGCAACTTGCCGAGCTGAGCCACATCCAGCAGACCTCCACAGAGCAACCCGAGCAGGATTTCTTCGACTTGCGAGAAGAGATACATCGCATCCGCATCGAAGGGGCTTACCTTGAGGAGCAGACGCTTTGGGAGTTGCTTCGAACGCTACGAACCCTCCATGGGTGGGTGGCGATTGTTAGGCAGCAGGACGAAGACCATCCCGTTGTCCTATACCCTGCACTCGAGAAGCTTACCGAAGGTGTTTTCACGTTCCATACCGTCACGAAGCGTCTTGAGCAGATTCTCGACAAGTTCGGTCGCATCAAAGATGAAGCGAGCCGTGAGCTTTTGTCCATTCGTCACGAGTTGAAGAAGGCGGAAGGAAGTGTTAGCAGAACATTGACAAACATACTCAAATCGGCTCAGGCTGAGGGACTTGTGGAGAAAGATGTCGCGCCTGCCATGCGCGACGGACGTCTCGTCATTCCTGTTGCTCCAGCACTAAAAAGGAGAATCAAGGGCATTATTCACGACGAAAGTGCTACGGGTAAAACGGTCTTCATAGAGCCAGCCGAGGTAGTGGAGGCCAACAACCGCATTCGTGAGTTGGAAGCCGACGAGAAGAGAGAGATTATTCGTATCTTGAGGGAGTTCACAGAGCAACTTCGTCCGAACCTGAAGGAGTTGTTGCGAGGCTTCGAATTCCTTGCAGACATCGAATTCCTCATCGCCAAACATCAGCTGACGAAAGGAATCAATGCACGCTCGCCGGAGATATATTCCACCCCACTTGTCGATTGGTTCGAGGCACGACATCCGCTTCTGGAAGCCAAGTTAAAAAAACAAGGCTCGAAGATTGTGCCACTTACCATCGCTTTAACAAAGCGGCAACGCATCCTCATCATCAGCGGACCGAATGCTGGTGGCAAGAGTGTTTGCCTGAAGACTGTTGGCTTGCTGCAATACATGTTGCAATGTGGTTTGCCCGTCCCGATGGCAGACGGATCGAGGGCTGGCATCTTCAGCCAAATCTTCATCGATATTGGCGACGAACAAAGCATCGACGACGACCTGAGTACATACAGCAGTCACCTCCTCAACATGAAACGCATGATGGCAGGTTGCACACCTTCTTCCTTATTATTAATAGATGAGTTTGGTGGCGGAACGGAACCCACGATTGGCGGTGCCATTGCGGAAGCTGTCCTGAAACGTTTCGTCGAGAAAGGCACCTTTGGTGTCATCACGACACACTACCAGAACCTCAAGCACTTTGCAGAGGACACGCCGGGCGTCGTGAACGGTGCAATGCTATATGACCGGCAGAAGATGGCAGCGCTCTTCCAGTTGCAGATAGGCAACCCGGGCAGTAGTTTTGCCGTAGAGATTGCCAGAAAGATTGGCATTCCAGAAGACGTCATTGCCGATGCCACGGAACTCGTTGGGCGCGAGTACGTGAATGCCGACAAGTACCTGCTCGACATTACGCGCGACAAACGCTATTGGGAAGGCAAGCGCCAGACGATTCATTCGCAGGAGAAACAAATGGTGCAGACAATCGAGCACTATGAAAAGGAGATTGAAGAACTGCGAGGAAAGCGAAAGGAGATTATCCGTGAGGCAAAAGCAGAGGCGGACAAGATAATCGCCGCTGCAAATGCTCAAATTGAGAACACTATCCGCGAGATTAAAGAAGCGCAGGCGGACAAGGAACGGACGCGTTCTGCCCGTCAGCAACTCCAGACTTTCCGCGAAGAGGTTGGGCAAATGAGTCAGGAAGAGCTTGACGCCTACGTCGAGAAGAAGCGCCAACAAATAGAAGCTCGAAGGCAGAGACATGCGGAAAGGCAGGCTAAGAAAAAAGAAGAAAATAAGAAAATAAGTGAATCAGATAACAAACAATCGCTGGTCACTAATCCTCCAATCCCTAATCCTCTTGCCGTCGGCGATTACGTTCGCATCAAAGGGCAGACCTCTGTTGGCACAATAACGGCCATAGAAGGCAAGCAGGCAACAGTTACCTTTGGCGTAATGCGAACCCTTGTTGACCTCAAACGATTGGAAAGGACAGAAGCACTCCCCCAAGAGGGGAACAGAGAAGGGACTTCGTTTTTAAGCCGCCAAACTCAGGACAATATCCGGCAGAAACACCTCGACTTCAAGCAGGAGATTGACGTTCGGGGCATGCGAGCCGACGAAGCCTTGCAGGCTGTCACCTACTTCATCGACGACGCTTTGCTGGTCAACGCATCGCGCGTCCGTATCCTGCACGGCACAGGTACAGGAGCGCTTCGGCAAGCCATTCGCCAATACCTGCACACCATCCCCGGAATTGTCTCTTATCACGACGAGCACGTCCAGTTCGGCGGCGCAGGCATTACGGTTGTGGAACTCAAATAGAAACATATTACTTACATACCATGAAACAATTTTTATTTTTATTGGCTATCCTGTCAGCCTTAAGCGCTCAGGCAAGACAATGGACTACTGACGAGGTGAAGGACATCATCCGGAAGGTTAACACCTACTGGCAAACCAACAATCCTGCAGAAGTACGTGCCTTTTGGGACGAAGCGGCCTACCATACGGGCAATATCGAAGCGTATAAGTTGCTGAATGACAATAAGATGTTGGACTATAGCGTCCGTTGGGCTGAACACAATCATTGGAAAGGTGCCACGGAGCCGGACTCGAAGAAATGGAAATATTGGCAGTACGGCGAAGGACAGGATTATGTGCTCTTTGGCGACTGGCAAATCTGTTTCCAAACTTACATCGACCTTTACAATATCGACGCTGCAGACAAAAAGTCCGAGCAGAAAGTGGCACGCGCCAAAGAAGTGATGGGCTACGAGGCCGACTCGAAAGCCAACGACTACTGGTGGTGGGCCGACGCGCTATATATGGTAATGCCTGTTATGACGAAAATGTACTTGCTCACGGGCGACACAAAGTATCTGGACAAGCTCTACGAGAACCTGTGCTATAGCGACAGCATCATGCTCGACAGCTCGACCGGTCTTTATTTCCGCGACGGAAAGTATGTCTATCCCAAGCACACCACCGCCAGCGGCAAGAAGGATTTCTGGGCGCGTGGCGACGGATGGGTGCTTGCAGGCCTTGCCAAAGTGTTGCAGGACATGCCTAAGGACTATCGCCACCAACCATTCTTTGCTGAGAAATTCGTTAATCTGGCTCAAGCAGTCAAAGAGCTGCAGCAACCCCAAGGGCACTGGACAAGGTCGATGATGGACCCAGAACAAGCTCCTGGCTACGAGACCTCCGGCACGGCATTCTTCTGCTACGGCCTGCTTTGGGGCGTTAACAACGGCTATCTGTCGAAAAAGAAGTTTGTTCCAACTATAGAGAAAGCATGGCACTACCTCTCTGAAGTCGCTCTGCAAACGGACGGAAAGGTGGGCTACGTTCAACCCATCGGCGAACGGGCCATACCTGGGCAGACTGTCGATGCGAATAGCCAGGCGAACTTTGGTGTAGGTGCCTTTCTGTTGGCAGCTTGCGAATACAGCAGATACTTGCAGACAGAGAAACTCACCCTCACCTTTCAAAACGCGAGCGACCGGCAGCGACAAGAGGTGACAGAAGTGGACATGCAGGCCGTTTGCGGACAGTTGGGCATCAGTCCCGACGAACCAATCGTGATAGAGAATATGGCCGGGCAGGAGGTTGACTGCCAGAAGACTCATGACGGGAAACTGTTGCTCTTTGTGTCGGTACAACCTCACGGAAAAGCCTCATTTACCATCAGTAAAGGCAAGCCTTCAGCCCCCAAGGCATACGTCAGCGGCAAGGTTTACCCCATCCGCAAGGATGACCTTGCATGGGAGAACGACCGTTCGGCCTATCGCCTCTATGGCCCTGCACTACAGAAGACGGGCGAACGTTCGTTTGGTATTGATGTGTGGGTCAAGAACACCCCGGAACTGGTCGTGGAGGAGCGATACATGAAAGACCGCGAAGGGAACTTGATGGAAGACTCTCTGCGGAAAGCAGGGCAAAAGGTTGCATTTGCTGATATAGACAGAAGCACCTCGTTCCATTTGGACCACGGCAACGGCATGGATGCCTATGGCGTGGGAGCCTCGTTGGGCTGCGGGGCACCTGCACTGATGAGCGACGGACAGCTTGTGTTCCCCTATTGCTACAAGACATGCCAGATACACGACAACGGTCCGCTCCGATTCACGGCAGAGCTCACATACGGCACCACCGCAGATGGCATCACCGAGCACCGGCTCATCAGTCTGGACCGAGGCTCGCACTTCAACCGCATGACGGTTTGGTACGACGGCATCGAGAAGCCAACAGCTTTAGCCGCAGGAATCGTCATGCATGGCGACGATGGCCTTGCCTTGGGAAAGAACTACGTCCGCTATGCCGACCCGACCGACCGACCCGACCTGCATCAGTCGCAAATCTATGTGGCGACCTTGTTCCCAAATGGTGTTAGCAAGACAAAAGTGCTGAAGGGCGAACTGGACCACGCAATCGGCATCGTGAACCACTACACGGGAGCACCCTATACATACTTCTTCGGCTCAGCATGGAGTCTTTACGACGTTGGCTCCGAAGCCCAGTGGCAGAATGTAATAGACGAGTTTCTGGCCAACCAACGCCAACCCCTTACATATAATATTGTAAAATGACCGATAATTTATTCAACCGCACCGAGCTATTGCTTGGCAGCGAGACGATGGAGCGGATTCGCAGCAAGCGCGTCATCATCTTTGGCGTTGGAGGCGTAGGCAGCTGGTGCGCCGAATGCCTGGTGCGCGAAGGCATCGAGCACCTGACGCTTGTCGATAGCGATGCGGTTTGCATCACGAACTGCAACCGCCAACTCATGGCCACCACCAAAACCATAGGCCAGCCGAAGGTCGAAGCGCTGCGAACACGGTTGCTCGAGATAAACCCCGAGGCCGACATCACCAGCCTGCAGAAAAGCTACAGCGAAGAGACGGCAAACGACTTCTGCTTAGAAACCTACGACTACGTCATCGACGCCATCGATTCGCTCCGAGACAAGATAAGTCTCATCATAAAGGCAACGAGACCAATTCAAAATTCAAAATTCAAAATTCAAAATGATGGCGGTTGCCCCGAGGCAACCCCAAAGTTATATTCCTCCATGGGAGCCGCTCTGCGCATAGACCCCACGAAAGTGCGAGTCTCGGAGTTCTGGAAGATACAGGGCGACCCTTTGGCAGCGCGGATGCGAGCGGCTATGCGTAGGAACAAGACGTTCCCTGCCCGCAAGTTCCTCTGTGTTCATAGCGAAGAACAACCCCTGCCCAACCTCGGCGAAGCCCTTCAGGACGGCAGCCAGACCTTCCGCAAAGTGCAGACAAACGGTTCCCTCGCCCACATCACAGCCATCTTCGGCATGACGCTTGCCGGTCTCGTCGTGCAGGACATCTGCAAAACCACTCGCGAGTAAATCGCAAACTTAACTGCAAAGAAAAAAAAAGAAAGAGAGGCTTCCCACGAAGGAGAACCTCTCTCTTGTTTGTTGAGTTTGATTGGCTTTGCTCTCACTTAGCCATGAACTTGACTTCGTCAGCTCATTCACGCTCGGAAGAATTTAAGTAACCTAATTCTTCTCTCACTTAGCCATGACCTTCTTGCTCATTCCATCCGAGTAGCGAATGATGTTGAGGCCGTGCGTTGGCTTTGGGGAAGTCGTCTGCCTTGGAGGTCGAAGTAATTTGATTTGCCGTTAAACGGGATGGTATTAACAGATGTTCCTGTTATTGGAACATTTTGCAGAAATCGCTCCAGCGCTGGAGCGGTTTTATACTTCTCCACAGAACTTGCCGGCACATGGAGGGTCGTATGTTCCTTTAGTCACACTCTCAGGTATAGTGACGGAAATCAAATTACTGCTTCTTGCAAAAGCAGAAGTGCCAATGCTTGTCACGCTGTAGGTCTTGTTATGGTATGTGACTGATTCTGGAATAACCACGACGCCTGTGTATTCGGTAGTGTTATTATTGGAACTCGTCACTTCTGCCTCGTCTCCCGAGAAGTTGTAATAGATGCCATCAATCTCAGCATCGGAGGCACTTGCCAAGATGGGGAGCAAAGTAACAAGAAGAAGCAAAATGTTTCGTTTCATATCTGTTTGTTGTTAGATTCCTTTACAAAGTTACGAGGTTTTTATTGAAACTGCAAAAGTTTTGCGAGAAAAATCTTTGGAGGTGTTGATAACTTTCTGCGGGAATGCTTGCAAAATTTCGAAAGTCGTAGTAATTTTGCAAACGCTTTTGCTTCCATGTTTCATGGCTGCGTGGAGGCAAGACTAACAACTTCAGGTAAAAAAAACACATTTTTATTTAAAAAATATAGAAATCTCTTTCGAGGACTTCAACGTGAGTGATGAGTTGCAGATTGAGTATTACGAATAGTCCTATGCTGTTATGAGTAAATTCCTCGTCATTATTGACTCGTTCAAGGGATGTCTGACTTCGGCTGAAGCGAATCAGGCTGCAGCAGAAGGCATCCTTTCCCAGGTGCCCGAGGCTGAGGTGATACAGATTCCTGTGAGCGATGGCGGCGAGGGATGGCTGGAGGCTGTTTGTTCGGCTATGGGCGGCAAGTTGGTGGACGCCAGCGTGAGAGATCCGCTGATGCGACCTATTGTGGCACAGTATCTCATAAATGGAGATACGGCTGTTATTGAGATGGCAAAAGCCAGCGGACTGACTTTGCTCTGCCCAGAGGAACGCAACCCGATGGTGGCAACAAGCTACGGAACAGGCAGGCTCGTGGCAGATGCCGTGAGCAAGGGATGCCGACACATTATCGTGGGACTGGGCGGTAGTGCCACAAGCGACTGCGGCATGGGAATGCTTCAAGCCATTACCGACAGCCTTGCTCCTCATGGCTCGTTGGGAGATATTCGGGCTTTGAGTGAAGTTCGTTTCACTATTGCCACAGATGTCAGGAACCCGCTTTGTGGCGAGAATGGAGCAGCTCATGTGTTTGCTCCACAGAAAGGGGCTACACCCGAGATGGTTATTGAACTGGACGAGCGGGCCAAACGATTTGCCGAGGAGTCTGCTCTGCGCTTTGGCTACGACCGTCAGATGGTATCTGGTGCTGGGGCTGCAGGTGGATTGGGCTACGCTTTCCTGCAATATCTGAATGCCGATTGCCGTTCCGGGATTGACCTCCTGCTAGATGCCGTCCGTTTTGAAGAGCGACTTACTGGGGCTTCTCTTGTCATCACAGGTGAAGGTTCTGCCGACCGTCAGACGCTAATGGGCAAGTTGCCCCATGGCATTCTTCAGCGGGCAAATGACGTTCCTGTTGTCCTTATTGCCGGTCGCATCAAAGACTATGAACGATTGCTCGATGCAGGCTTTTCGCAGGTTCTGTGCATCAATCCGCCGGACTTGCCCCTCGAGGAAGCCCTGAAGCCTGAAACAGCAAAAAGGAACATCGCTCGGACCATGAAGAAGCTCATCTTGGCGTAATTGCTCGCCTGTGTTTTCTTGTGCTCGGCTTTACGGTTTCATATTTTTTTCGTATCTTTGCAGCAAGATGAATCTGAAATTAACTAAAACTAAAACTATGACGAAAGCACTATTTATCAACGGGAGTCCGCGCAAGAACGGCAATACGGCACAACTGCTGAAGCGTGCTATGGACGGTGCCAGAGAGGCTGGTGCCGAGGTGGAACTGGTGAACCTCTACGAGCGGAGCTTGAACTACAAGGGCTGCATGTCGTGTTTCGCCTGTAAGGTTAAAGGTGGCAAGAAGGGTGTCTGCTCTTTCAAGGACGACCTGCAGCCCATACTCCAGAAGGCCGTGGAGGCTGACGTGCTGGTGTGCGGCTCGCCCAACTATTGCGGCTACCCCTCGGCAGCCCTTCGTGCCTTTATGGAGCGTTTGGAATTTCCCGCAGTCAACTACTCCGACTACTCCAAGCCTGTCGTGCTGAAGCGCCTCTGTTCGGCTACCATCTATACGATGAACTGCCCTAACGAAGAGATCTATCGCCAGATGAACTACCCTA
>Ga0247609_10002322_pt1 | contig 20381 bp, 27 predicted proteins | sample 172DNAGHGlowgp2_FD_193487 | JGI IMG/M metagenome (GOLD analysis project Ga0247609, IMG submission 193487) | Sheep rumen microbial communities from Palmerston North, Manawatu-Wanganui, New Zealand - 1728 DNA GHGlow gp2 | ecosystem: Host-associated > Mammals > Digestive system > Stomach > Rumen ...
CGCTCTTATATGCTTATTAAAAGATTCTGCTAATTCAGGATCAACTAATTTAAAACTAAGACAACTATATAAAGAAATTTCAGTTAATCCAACTTTAACTTGACCATTTATAACAATTACATCAAAGATTATTTTATGATTTTCTATATCATTTTTTAAAACACGACCATATATATCTGAATTATAAGGATATCCTGAAATTAATTTTAACTGATCAATTTTCTGAAAACATAAAATATCCCCTGGTTTAAATATCGTCAACATCTAAATAGTCAATATTAAAATTTTTTGCACAGTCTAAGTCAGAACTACTAAAATCTCCCTCACGACCTCCAGCATCACCAATTAAGATCATTCTATTTTTATCCATATATTGTAAGCCTCGATAATATAGTGATCTTGTTAACATCCCAGTATTAGGTTTTCTATCTATATTATTTTTATCCTCACTTGTACAATATATACTGTCAACAATTAAATTATCATTATTTATATAATCCATTAAAGCAGCTGAAATAAAATTAATCTTGCAATTAAAATAATCTTCTTTAATTAATCCTTTTTCTATACCGCCTTGATTAGAAACAATAAATATATAACAAGTATTATTTTTTGTTTTTGTCCAATTTTTTAATAATTTCCATACTTTCCAAATAGGCTTACAATCAATAATACTAATAGGAAATGTTTTCCCACTTACTGTTTCTATTAATGTTGAATCTAAATCTATAAAAATAATGTCTTTATTTTCAAGCATAATCTTAATATATTTTAATATTTATTCTTTTATAAGGTTATGAAGTTCTTATATATGTAATTTCATTATTATGGACTGTTATATATCAAAGAGAAAATACAGATGTAAAAATATTATAGATAAATATACTGGAGAACCTATTATAATATATAAATATCAACAAGTTAGATTATCATTTGTTTTTAAGAACTATAAAATAAAAGGTAAATCTATAGAACAGTTGATAATTTTTGATATTGATTTAGTATTTCCAGCTAATAAATCAGTTATAATATTAAATAAAAATAACTTAATTAGGAAAATAAAAAACAATTATTTGGAAAGTTCTATAAAATATCTAAATTTTTCTCAATTTGATACAACATATAAGTCAGATAAATTTAAAGATGTTATTGATTTAAAAAAGTTAAAAATAAAATTTAAAGAAGAAGATTTAGAATATATATTTAAAAATGTAGTAGGAAAAACTCTAATAATAGATAATAAGCAAAAAGAGTTAGTTCTTGTTAATTGTGGAGATTATTTTTTCAGTCAATTAAATTTTTATAAGTATATGAGAATTAATCGATCTCCTTTAGATTACGAATGTTTTGGTTATATAGCAAAACTGTAAAAACTTTTATTAAATGTGGTTTATTATTAGTGTATTTTTAGGAATATCAATATCATTAGTATAATCTATTAAAAGAAAACAAAATAGGAGAAGAGAATTGAAACGCCTCTTTTTCTTTTTTAAATTCCTCAAAACCTTAATTATGTATTATAAATTTTAAGAATCATGAATGAAAATACTACTAAGAGAAAAATAAGAATTGTAAATAAAAATAAAGAAAGTGTAACAATAGACATAAGAAATGCAGGTGGTATTATCAAAATGAGCTGGGATATTTTTAAAAGCTTATTTGATATATACAAAGAAGATACTAAGTTTTGTTATACTAAAGAAGAAAACAATGAAACCTACAATAAGTTTAGAAAATTATTAAACAAGGCCGTATTTTCTTTTGGTAAAATTAAAAATTCAGAAAATCCAGATGAAAAATACTTAAAAGACTTAGGAAAGTGTTATAATGATCTTATTGTATTACTTAATTGTACTGAAGAAGATTTAAATAAACTTGTTATAGATAAGTATAGTGAAGTAATAAAACAAACTAATAATAACAATACTAATAGTACTAAGAAAAAACAGAAGTATAATCAGAATCAACAAAAAGAAAAACAAGAAAAGAGTAATAAACCAAAACAACAAACAAAAAATATATCTACTATACCTGTTTCCACTTTTGGTGATTTAGATGAACTTAAACAACTCAAAGAGAAACTGAATGACAAGAGAGGAAGCTAAACAAAAGGCATTAGATTGTATAAATGAAGGAATAAAAAAATATGGAGAAGACGCACCCTTTATGAGATGTCCAAAACCAGGTAAAAATATTTGGACATTTAAAGAAGCAAAAGAGGCAGTCGAAAAAGATGAAAGTTTAGATGGAATTAACGATAATTTAATTGATGATATACTTAAGTTAGATGAATACTTACAACAACAAAAAATTAACAGAAAGTGATATTATAGAACTTGAATCTTGGTTAATGTATGCTCATAAAGATTTTCTTAACGGAAATATAACACCAAGACAACAAGAATTATTGTCTAAAATAATAGACACTATAAAACCAGTGAATAAACGAAAATCTAAATTTATTAAGAAATGATGATACTTAGAATTATTCAGATTGCATTTTTAATATTAGCCGTATTATTTGGACTTAATTGTTGTATTTTATCATATCGTCAAAAATTAAATGTTAAAAAAAATACAGAAAATTTTATAATATCTTTTATCTGTTTAATTATCGGTATTATATTATTGTTTTTGATTTAATAAAAAATATAATAGAGTAGAATAAAAAATCTACTCTATTTTTTTATATAAAAAGAAGGAATACATTTTTATTTATGTATCCTTCCATATTAACAATTTAAATTTACAAAAAATGAAAACTTTCAACTTCATATATAAGATTTTAAAGGTTTTATAAATCCTCATACTCAATTATTAAGTTTGACTCTCTTTCCATAGATAATTTAGGACCAAGTATTTTATAAAATTTACCTATATCTCCTGAATTTATTTTTGTACAAATTGGATATAAACTTGTTCCATTTATTACATATTTTCTACATAATTCATTTCTAGAGTCTAAATATATCTCTATTTCTAATTCAATAGATGATACAAAAGATAAATATGTGGAAAATATTTTAAATTCTTCTAGATTATCATTTATAAAATCCTCTATTACAAATTCTAAATCTTCATTATTATTTAACCTATATAAAAACTTAAACCAAAAATTACCAACTTTTATTTCTTGCAATATATTTCTAAATAAAGTTATTGGTTTAAAATCATGTATCATATACCTTCTATGTAATTTAATAGAATTTCCTCTTCCAAAAAATCCAAACTTATCTAAACGTATAAATTCTTTTTTCTTTCCTTCTTTTATAATCCATTTTTTCATACCTTCTCATTTTAAAGTTCATTCGTGTTTTAATGTTAAAAATAAAAAAGAGAAGATCAACCAAAGAAATTATCTAGCGTCCTAAATAAACTTTGATACCCTTCTATCCTCTCTCGAAAATATAACCCGTAATTCCGAGATATTTAGTCGTACGAACTCTAAAATCCATTACTGACTATATTCAAGTATAAGGATTTCAAGGCTTCTCATACGCATTCTTTAAATATAGGAATTAATTTTTCTAACTCTTCATAATTTTTCTTACAATAACTTAATTTACTGATTATATCGAGAAAATTATTAAAATTAACTCCTTTTACAATACCTTTATAACAAAATGTATTTATTAAAGTAAGTTCCGTAATATGTGATTCTATAAAAGACTTAACAACATAATCAGTAAAATTAAATATAATAGGTTCATTTAATCTTTTTAACCTACTTAATATATTTTTCAAATTTAATAGATCTTTTTTATTATTATCTTTGAAATTTACTAGCCTCTCTATTTTTATTTTACTGTATTTTTCTTTTATATATTCATCCCTTACATTATCACAAACCCTATTATGCCAAAAAGTCCCATCATGTTCTAAATCTAGTCCATATTCAGGAAAAAACCAATCTAATTGTATCCACTGCTTATTCCTAAATCTACACCACTCTATAGAATTATTCTTTATATTAACCCATTTTATAAATTCTTCGGTTAATTCTTCTTTATCGCACAATTTATCCCACAATTCTTTATCTTCTATAATAATAATAGCCTCTCTTATATAAACTAAACTAGGAAAATATGTATCTATTAATCTACATATTTCTTGTACTGGTTTATTAGATTGATTTATTTGTTCTTCTCTAAATTCTTTAATACTCTTCCACTCCTTTCCGTAATATTTCTTCTTTGTATCTATTTTCCATATTCCAGATTCTATAAATAAGGGAGATATATTTAAGAATTTAGTAGATCCATAAGAGAAGACAAATTTATTATAGTTATTCTCTCTTTTTATATTATAGAGAACAACTTTATAAATATCTTCTATAAATTTCTTTTCAAATCTAGGGAATTCTATCATATATTTTTATTTATATTTTCATGTATAAGGGTGTGGAGATGAATGAGAAGAAAAAAAAAATAAAAGAGGCATAAAAACCTCGAAAAAAAATATAGGGCGGCAGCTCTTCGGCGATTCGGCTGCTCAGGGGTTTTGCGCAATTTACCCTGGGCTAGCTCTTTTGGGAGTATATTTCAACTCATTTATATTGGCTGCCGCCCCTTTTATGGCCCCTAAGTTGGCGTGAGGCCCTTCTATTATTGGAGCTAACCCATGCGAATTAGGGTCTTAATTATTTTACTCCATATATAAGGCTTTGAAGGTTTTATAGACGGAAAAAATAAAAGCTTAGAATTTTTCATCTAAGCTCTTTGTGGGCCAGGAGAGACTTGAACTCCCGCTCTTCGCATTATGAGTGCGCTACTTTAACCAACTAAGTTACAGGCCCTTGACATATATAAGGATTTCAAGGCTTCTAAATTTCCTGTTCATCTATTCTGAAATGATAAAAACACCTCTGATAAAATCCGATAGCCTTAAAAAAGAAAGACCTCAAGAAATTAATCCTGAGGAAGAAAAGATAATTTACTTTCTTTTAGATGACTAGTTCTTCTTATGGAACTTAATCATACATTCTTCTATAATAGAATCTTTGCTATATTTTATTTTGGGTTTGATATAGCTTATTTCTCTATCTGAAGAATCAACTTTTAAAAATCGTTTCATTATATAGGTCATAATAAACAAATTTTAAAGGTTTAGGTTATGCTAGAAATTAATCTAGTATAGCCTTTTATTTCATTGTTATTTTAAGGGTAATCAATTATTCATACTTTACATAATTCATTAGTTCTTTTGACTCCTTAAAATATAATAGAAAAACTTGCCTATTGATTGCTCTTTAGGTAAATTCTTCTATTACACATATAAGGATTTCAAGGCTTCTAAATTTCCCATAATTTATACTCTATTAAAAATTTCATGATCTATAAACCAAATAGCATCATTATAGTTGGTTTCATAATTAATAGGAACACTTAAAGAATCAGTACTATTTTCATCCCATATAACTGAATTTTTTAGATCAATTATAAAACCATCATAATTTTTACTTCTTAATTCATTTAAAGTTTTTCTATCCCAAGTATAATATATCCTTCCTGTTGTGTTATCTTTTAAAGTATATAAATCTTTTCCACATTTTCCATTTATATCTCTTGGATGATTTATAATGTAGTTTACTAAATTAATTGCTTTTTTATCAGTTGTAATAGGTACTTTTAATTTTCTTATATCTATTTCTCGTTCTAATACTTCACTTTCTTTGGTATATCCGCTATTTAAACATATATCATAGTACTTCAAAAGTTTATCATCTCCACAAGCACTAACATTTAATCCCCTTGTTCCATTATGCCAGGCGTCCATTTTTTCTTGAGCCGTTAAACTACTTGATGCCATAATTAATCTGTTTCTCTAATTATAAAAAGTCTTGGTTTATTCTCAATTATAACAAAAACTAGAGGATAACTATTAACTTCTTCTTCCATTCCTATTCCCCAATGTTCAGGTTCATCTTCTGGAAATTCATCTTCACAATACTTATTAAATTCCTGGAACATATAACCAGAATATCCACCTGGTCCTCCAATATGTAGTAAATTAGTATCTGGATCTCTTAAATAAAACTCATCTCCGTTTATCTGTTCTAATGAGCTCTGACATTTACTTACCCAATCTTGAACATATGAATCTTTATTATCACAATATGTAAGATAAATTAAATACTTTGCTAAATCTAAATTAACAACATACCCATACTTATCTACTACATTATCATACTTTACTTCTTTAAATTTTTCTTCGTACATATATTTTAATTTTTCATTTATAAGGTGGTCGAGCATTTTAAAACTCATTTTTCGCTTGTTAGAGTAGTGTGTAGATAAGCGAAATGAAATGTAGCAAAATCGGAACATGAACAAAGTGAATATTTCAAGCGTAATTTTAGTTTTTATTATTACGACAAAAAAAATAAATAAAGAGTAAGTTTAATTCCCACTCTTTTTATTTTAGATTATTATTGTTTTATTAAATAATGGTTCTATATTTTCTTCTTTTACTCCCAAATTTTTTATAATGTAGTTTCTAATAAATCTAAGTTTATATTTTATTTGTCTAATTTGAATCTGATTTTCAAATGCTGTTTTATTATCAAGTTCTTTTAAAGCTTGATTAAATTCTGGTATATATGATATAATTTTTCTTATATCTGTATCATTATTATAATCAATGTTTTTCAATTTATTACCTATTTCCTCTAATTTTTCTAAAGGTAATAATTCAACTTCATTTATAGTTTTTAATTCATCTACTATCATCCCTAGATTTTCTGCCTTAGATTTTAAATTATAATATGATTGTCTTATTGTTCTAAGTTCTTGTTTTTCTTTAGAAGGATATTTTAGTTATACCAGATATAGAGACTTATTAAATTCTTGTATAATATTATTGGCATTTTCTTTAATCCAATTTTCTGAAAACTCACCATCTAAAAAATATTTGTATATTTTAATAATTTCTTCCATATATATTATAATTTGATTTTACATATATAAAAGTTTCAAGAATAAAAAAAAGAAAGCGAGGATCATTGCTTACTTTCGGCTCCCCTCGCTTTCAGCAACATAATATTTAATTATTAGAGGTTGCTGTATTGACTCCCATCATTCTACAGGAGTCTGTACCCACTCTTGGAGTACATATATAAGGCTTTGAGGGTTTTTGAGACGGTATTTTTTTTGTACATAAAATCAATAAAAAAAAATAAACGAAGTATTTCTACTCCATTTATTTTCGCCCTGAACCCAAAGGCTATGAAAGCTTATTATAGCTCTCATATACTTCTTTGTAGTTAGAGAGAAGAATTTTTAAAAACTTCTTCCCATCAAAACCACATTGAAGATAGCTTAAAAGTTCTGGACTGTAACCAGACAGGAAGATGTTTCCATCATCCGTCTTTTCGGGTGCAGTATTGCATCGGAAATTCCACCAAACAATCTTGGTAGGAGCTCCAATGTATTTGAAGTATCTCATCAATTCTTTTGTGCTTTGACGAGATCCTACATTAAACTGCATATCGCTCAGAATGACTAACCATTCCGGAAAATCATTCTTAAGATCTCTCAACAGATCCATCACAGCTGATAGATTTGTCGAATTGTTCCAATTAGCTCGTGACATGAAATTCATGTCATTGCTAAAGTTCCCTTCAACCTTAATGAGCTCTGGCCATTCACTAAAGGTCAAAAACTCATTTTTTGCGTAGGTTGATGTACGGGAAAGTGTGTACCCAATAGACAACGCCTTGCCTATTGAATCATATTTGTTGATCATACTCCCACTCGTATCAACGATTGGGATCCAACTACCAGTTAGGTTTAATCTCTCCAAATACTTGGAGAAGAATAACTCCTGGTCAATGTTCTTATTACGATAGATATCGTAACAGTTAGCAGTGCCAATATGAAGCGTTGCTTCACCTGATCTAAGCTTTTCAAGATACTCATTGTATCTCTCTGGCTGTTGTTTGGCAAATGCTTTAGAGTACTTCAGAGCTGCCAATGAAGGCACATGCTCGAAGACTATATCCTCAAATCTCTTACGAGACATGAGTTGTTCCACAGTACGATCACACTTAATGTAATGACCGTATTGCTGTTTGTTCATACCCCAATGATGAGCAATCTCTCTTGCCACCATAAGGTTCTTTGATGAGTAACGAGGAAGCCACTTTTTGTATAGCTCCTTAAACTCATCGTTTGAATCAATGCGATGCTTGATCTCATCCACAAAAGCGTAGAATTGATCCTCATCGGCGTGCATCAAAGGACTTGCCCAAATATCATCCGCACGTCCGGCGAATTGAATTTGGTCAAAACTTGCACCAGCATTATAAAGCATGGTGCGTCCTAAATCGCGTCTCCCCAAACCAAGTCTAGGGTCACGAATGAACATAGCAAAGAGTTTCTGCTCTTCACTAGTTCCAAGATTGGGGACTTCTTCAAGATGTTCCCCAAGGTAGTCCGTTGTAAACAAGATATCAATCATCTTGTCACCAGTGGACTTATAGGCTATATCACCATTTTCAGTCGTGGTGATGTCGCTGAACAGTCTTTCAAGCTCGCTGTTCCCTAAGCTGTTAACGGTGGTGTTCTTTTCCATCGTAAAACTCCATGTTATATCCCATTTGGCCCTCGGTTTTGGTTATGAATCAGAACTATTCTGACTCTTTATGTTCTATTAATTTTTTAAATGTTTCTTCATCTAGAAAATAAAATAAATGTTATTATAATTTTACCTACAATAACATTTACATATATAAGGTTTTCAAGGGTTTATAAAAGGAATAAAAAAGAGTAGGGATTTTACTCCCCACACTCTTTCTAATCCTCGGATTTTGCCCTCCTAATATAAACGGCATTATAGTATCCTTCAGTACCAGGATCATGACCTTCTATTTCAAAGCCTTCCCTAGTTTCACTAAAGACTCTACACATATCACCGAACATGTCTATGGACATATCTCCGGGATCTTTAAAATGAATTGCATCGACTCTTTCGAAAACAATCTCTTCTTGCAGATTGTTCCTATCTATGCAATGAATTTTTGCCACAGGATATACTGGTGATGAAAATCTACCATCTTCATCCATTTCTGCAGCACAGATTTCCATAGTAGTCTCTTCATCGTATTCAATACGAAAATCATCAGATTTAACTACCATAAAACAATACACTATTTTTTACAGAGGTTGTGGTTCCTCCTCAAAGGGTTATGCCACTATTGGCTTCTTTTTTCTTTTTTTAATAATAAAAATAAACCCTTTAAAATTTGATAACGGTTCCAGGTCCATTTTATCCTGGTTTTATAGGAAAATTGATTAAAGCTCAACAGTAATTGACAAATATGATTCATATTCATAAATAAGACTCTGAACATATTCTTTATCCTCACCTTTGAGAATAATGAATTTACTATCACTTTGACGAACTGCATAGAGTTCGTCATCTTTCTTTATCACACGATGTTCGTGGTAAAAAAGTATTTCTTCTTCTTTATCATCCCAATCATCATGCAGGTCATACTTTGAAAATATCCCTAGGATATAATCATTGATACTATTTGCCGTACGATAAGCTTGATCTTCACAATAATCAATACGTTGAAGTTGATCAAGCATCTTTTTCGCTTCATCAATACCTAACGTTAATAACATAATAAAATCCCTAAATTCGTGTCGGGCGCAACTTCTAAGTTAATAACTCTTGTTTGATAACGATATAAAAACAAAATTACCTTAAGTATATTTCAGCTTAAGGTAATCATTTTCTATTACATATATAAGGCTTTTAAGGATTATTAAACGGTCGATATTTTAAAGCTTTTTTATCATTTAAGTTAATAAATCTATAAATGAAATGTTTAGCTTTTATTATTACGACCGAAATTAATAAAACACTTCTGAAAAATACTAAAAACCTTAAAAAAGAAAGACCTAGATAAAACTAGGTAGAAAGAAATTAATTTTACTTTCTTTTAGGTCTTAGGTAATTTTCTTTCTGAATTTTACCTTGACTTCTTCAACTACAGATTTTTGATTATACTTTTTTCTAGTTGTAATATAATCAATTCTGTCAGATTTAAGATAAAATTTGATCATTTCAATAAACTTTAAATGTTTTCCTACAATTGAGTTTTGGCCTCTTTTGTAGGTTTTATTTTATCCTTATATTTCTTTGTTAATTATTACACCATTAGTTCTTTTAACCAAAAAATATAGTAAAGAAGATTTACTTATTGATTTCTCTTTAGGTAAACTTTCTCTACATATATAAGGCTTTTAATATATTTAGAAACGGTCGAAAATTTAAAGCTTATTTTATCATTTAAGTTAAGTAAGTCTATAAATGAAATACCTAGCTTTTATTACTACGACCGAAATTAATAAAACACTTCTGAAAAATACTAAAAACCTTAAAAAAGAAAGACCTAGATAAAACTAGGTAGAAAGAAATTAATTTTACTTTCTTTTAATTATGACTAGGTTTTCTTTCTAAACTTAATCATAATTTCTTTGGTGATTGATTTTTGATTATATTTTATTTTCGGTTTTATATAATCAATATCACCTTTTAATCTGAACTTTATCATAATAATAAAAGATATTTAGATTAAAACTTATCTTTTTCCATAGTTAGTATATTGGCAGTATACTCTCTATGGTTTTTTTTTATTTTAATGGTAATCAATTATTATTTATACTTTATTCACGTAATCCATTAGTTCTTTTGACTCCTTAAAATATAATAGAGAATTTACTTATTGATTTTACTCTCCAGGTATTCTCTCTATTACATATATAAGGCTTTTAAGAAATATTAAACGGTCGAAAATTTAAGAATTAAAATAACGCTTAAGACTCATTAACAATATTCACTTAGTTCATGTTCCAATTTCTCTATATTTCGTTCCGTTCATCTTCACATATAAGCGAAAATTAAATTCTATATTAACGACCGAAATTATACTTTTGCACTTAATTTAACTTATTTTCCTTATACTTGAAAGGGAGATAGTATTATATCTCTCTTAATAAATGATGAAAATATGAAAGAAGATAATAAAAAAGAATTTACAGAAGAAGAAATTAGATTTTTACCGCCAAGAGATGCAGTGAGACTCAGAACATCTATGTATTTAGGAAGTACTGAGAGATCTGATGTTATGATTAGAGAAATTATTGATAACTCTTGCGATGAGATTTCTGAGGGATTTGGAGATACAATTCTAATAAGTAATAATTTTAATGGATTTTGTTTCGTAGCAGACAACTCCAGAGGTTTACCAATAACTATGTCAAAAGATAAACCTAATATAACTCAAGCTGAATTATCTGTTTCTGAATTACACAGTGGAAGTAAGTTTGAAGCCGGTAATAATATAGCAAGAGTTGGATTAAATGGAGTTGGAAGTGCAGTTACAAATTTTACATCAAGCATTTATATTATTCTATCAAAAATAACAGAATTTAATTATGATAGGTCTATTCCTCCAGTAAAAGAAGTATGGGAAAAAGCAGGACCTAGAAGTAAGAGGGATTTGTTTTATATTATAGTTTTTGAAGAAGGTATAAAAGTATATGAGAGTGCTGGTAAATTAAAAGATCTAGAAAAAATGATCTTTAAAGGAATCAAAAACTATGTTAGTATTCCAGAAGGTCAAAGTACAATAGTATTCTTTAAACCTGATCCGAAAATATGGGACAATTGTACTCCTGAAATACCGATGACAAATTTACAATACTTTTTATTAATACAGGAAAAGTTTTATAAAAGAAAGGTAAATGTTGTTGTTGATGGTGTTAATATAAGAAGTACATTTAATCCATATAAATTTGAGTTAGTAAGAACAGTAACTCCTAAAGATACAAGTGCAAATAAACAAGTAGGTCTTTATATAACTTTTGAAGCTGATCCTGGTTTGGGGAATGCTCAAGTTTATGGATCTGTTAATGGACTTGATGTATCTGAGGGAATGCATATTAACTTAGGAAAAAATTTATATAAAGCAGCATTAAAGAGTTATTTTGGGATGAAGCATGATTATTTATTGAATGGACTTAAAATGGTTGTAATAATACTAGCCAACGAAGTTCAATATAATAGTCAAACCAAAGAAAACTTAAAACAGATAACTAAAGTAAAACCTGCTGATTTTGAGGATGTTCTTAAAGATTTTCAAAAGATATTTAAAAAGAATGAAGATTATTGGGAACCTCATATAGAAAAATTGAACCTATTAGCAGAATCATTCAAGAGTATTAGTGCAATGGATAAAGCACAAAAAATAATGGATGATGCTTCTGGAAGAGGTATATACAAAGCTAAAGGTGATATGATTGAGGGTTTTGCTGATGCTACTGCTGGTGCTGGTGATAGATGGAATTGTGAAGCATTTTTAGTTGAAGGATTATCACCTGGAGGATCTTTGAAAGGTGCTAGAAAATCAACTAAATATACAGCAGTAATTCCTATGAGGGGTAAAATAAAAAATGTTAAAGATTCTACGGCAGATCAAGCTATGGATAATAAAGAATTATTTACAATCTTTAAATTAGTTGGTTTAGGCATAGATATAAATAACGTTACTAAAGGATGTAAAACCCCTGAAGAAGCTTATGAAAAAATAAAACAGAATTCTAGATATGGTAAGATTATAATAGCCACGGATTAAAATTAGTCCGAATACATAGAAATATGTATTTAGAATCCTATTGTTGCGGGAAACTCTTGTTAGGTCGTAAGTACTTTAAATAAAGTAATAATCTTACGAATAGAGACAATCCGCATAATTATGTAATTCCTAAATAAATAATAAAAATAAAAATAATTATGACTGAAATTGAAATGTTTAATAAATTACTATCAAAAGATCCAACTCCAGGAGAAAAGAATAGAGTTATACGTGTAGATAACTATTATAAAGTTCCTGGATGGGTATTTGATAGCAGTGAAGAGTTTATTAATATATCATATAAAAATATTAAAACTAGAGGTGTTTCTAAATATGATTTAACTGGGCAAATAATATATGATATATTAAACCTAGGACTTACTAACATAGATCAGAGACCTAAATGTCCTGTATGTGGTAAGCCAGTAGAATTTGAATCTTTTAACAGAGGATATTACTCTACATGCAAATCTAAAAGTTGCATAGCAGAGTTAGCTAGACAAGAGGTGACAGATTTATGGAAAGATGAAGAATATTGTAGTATTCAGAGTCAATCACACAAAGATTGGGCTTCTATTGAATCTCACAGAATACAAATGAGTGAAAATTCTAAGAAAATGTGGGAAAATGAAGAATATAGAAAAACTCAAACTCAGTCTCATCTTATCTGGGCAGCTAAAAAAGAAAATAAAGAACAAATGAGAAGAATAGCTATTAATCTCTGGAAGACAGATGAATATAGACAGAGAATGGAACAAAGAGCAGTAACTAGCTATCATGGTTCTATTAAATGTTCTAAATCTGATAGTATACTAACTTACGATAGTAGGTGGGAAAAAGACTTTATTGAGTTCTGTGAAAAAACAGAAGAGATAATATCTATAAATAGAGCCGGTCTATATATAGAATATATAGATGAGTGTGGAATAGATAGAATGTATTTTCCAGATTTCTTAGTTTCATTAAAAAATAATAAAACTTTATTAGTTGAAGTAAAAAGCAATTGGATGTTTAATGAAGACGAAAGAACTCAATTAAAATTAATAGCTGGGTATAATTATGTCTTATCTAATAATAATATAGACAGTTATATTGTTTTAATAGGAGATGATATATACACAAATAAAAGTTATAAAACAATTGATAGTAATAAACTATCTATAAAATTAGGAATTATATAATTGACAACGACTATCCCGAAAGGGAGTAGGACAATAAGTCTAAAATGATTGTTCGAAAGATAGGACTCCTTACTAAGTAGTGTTAAAGGAGAAAATATAGTCTCGACAGGTCAGGAGACTGACTGGGGATTAAATCCCGCATTAAGAATAGGCGACTTAATGTAAAGATTTTCGGCTGATGAAGATGGTCTTGCTATACAAAACGGATTATTATATGCCATAAGTAAGTTTGCTAGATTTTTGTTAGATTTTGGATTAGTTTATATTGCAGAATCACCTGTATTTATTCAAAATGGTAAATATTTCTATCCATCTGATCCAAGAGTACCTGGAACACAATTTCCGATTGGATTAGATATAAATAAGAAATACATGCATATTAAGGGGCTTGGATCTCTTGATCCCTCAGATGTTTATAATGCATTTTATAATCCAGCAACTAGAAGGTTATTTAGAGTAACTACTGATGGAATTGATTTTTCAATGAAATTAGTTGAAGATATTGATTTTAGAAAAAAATTATTATTTGATAAAGGAATTTTAAGTAATCCATATAATTTTACAGATTTATAATTATGGGAAGAAGAAAAAAAGAACAAGAGGAACTTAGATTAGTCACACCAGATGAACTAACTAAACCAATTGGGCAAATTGCAGAAGAGTGCTATACATATTTTGGATCTTATGTGAATAATTTTAGAGCAATTGCAAATATAGCAGATGGTTTAAAAATATCATATAGAAGATTAATTTGGGCGTCTTTACAATTTCCTAAAGGTCAAGATATACCAACTATGAATTTAATATCTTCACTATCTAAATGGCATCCTCATGGTACTCAAGGTTGTGAAGGATTAAATGCAGCTTTAGTAAATTCTGGGGTATTTTCAGGACATGGATTTTTTGGAATGACTCAAATTGATGGTGTAGTAAATCCCCATAGTGCGACAAGATACACGAGAAATAGATTAAGTGATTTATACTGGGATATAATAGGAGATAATATTAAATATGTAAATATGGTAGAATCTCCTCAAGGTGGAATGGAACCTACATATATACCACTTCCTCTACCTTTATGTTTATATTTAAAGGGAGGTGTTGTATCTGGTTTAGGTGTAGGAGTTATGAGTGAATATCCTAATTTTTCTCCTAAATCTATGTTTGAAGCATATAAGAAAAATGATCCTTCTTTACTTGAACCTAATATTGACATTTTAATTGATAAAAAGAATTCTGAATTAGATAGATTATGGAGAACTGGAAAAGGAAGAGTAATCTATTCTTATAAGTTATCAAAAGCAATGTCAACAGATGGTAAGTCGGAGGGAATTTTATTTGAAGGAGATACTGCTATATTTACACCAAAACTTAAGGGATTTAAAAAACTTATAGAAGCTGGGAAAGTTTATGTAGAGGATATGACTGATGAAAAAGGACCTAAACTATTTGTTGGTAGAGTTCCTGGAGCTAAGGGTATAACAGTTAGCGATATAGAAAGTATAGCAAGAAAATGTTGTTATGATGCTACCATATATCAATTAAATGTAACTAATTCAGAAACTACATTTAGAATACCTCTTTATGATTGGATTGATTATACTTACAAAAACTATATTCAATTAGTATCAGAAGTAAATCAAAAGAAAATAGAGAAGTGTAAGTTTGATATAATGGTACAAGAAGCAATTCCTTATGTATCCGATTATATATTAAACAAGAATCCAAAAGCTACAGACAACGAAATAGCTCAGGCCTTAAATATACCGGCTGAAGTAATTGAGGTAGTTATGAGTAAACCAATTTCATACCTTAGAAAAAATAAAGATACAGCCGATAGAATAAAGGCCTTGAAAGATAAGTTGAAAGAGCTTAAGAAATTTGATCCGATTAAATATACTGAAGAAATAATAAATAAACTATGAAACTAATTATATACGAAGAAGAAACTGGTAATGAGATAAGATTAAATCCTAAAATTACAAAAGAAAAGTTATTAAGTTTTCTCGCGAATAATAGAAAGAGTATAACCTTTGATAATATAGTAAATGGCATAAAACAATTAAATTTCAAAGAAGATGATGACTCTGTTTATCGTAGACTTCATATTAGTAATATTTTAGGAACAGCTATATTTTTAGAGTATGATACTGATATGAATGTATCTTATTATAAAATGTTTTCTTCATGTGGTTTAGTTATGGAAGCTCAGGAAAAAGGAATAGTTAGCTCAAAGAATTCAGAAATGGGTTTACAATTTTTAAGAGGAGTACTTTGGGCGAATAATCAAATATATAATAAATAAAATATGACATACGCTGAATATTGTAAAAAGTGTGAAGAGATAGAAAAAGCAGAAGAACAAATGAAATTAGGTAAATTATCTCCGGAGGAATATAGTAAAAAATATATTGGTATTCCTTCTGAGACTTTACCTGATGATTTTACAAAGCAAGTTTTTCAAATGTGTGATTATCATAGAAAGGAGTTTGATTTAACTTCAGATGGTCATTTATATGAAGTTGATTGGACTATATTTGTTGATGAACCAGATAAAGTGTATTTTGTATATGATACTACTTTTCATGGTGAAGCTGATTGTGATTATAAAGTTGTTGAAATTCCTATAAATGTTTTTTCTGATAAAACTAAAAAAGAAAAATTTATACAGGAAAAGAGAAATGCTTATTTGATCAAAGAGAGAGCATTAAAAAAAGCAGCACGAAGGAAAGGACAAGCATCTAAATTCAATATTAAGTATGAAAAAGAAATACAAGCAGAAGAATCACTAAGAAATGAACAAGATATGTGGAATAAATTAAGAAGGATATATTTACCTAAAGAATTTGATTGGATCTTAGACTCTTTAATACAGCTTGGAGCTTTTGATGATAAAAATAAATCAAATTATATACAACAACTAAAAAATAAATTATGTACTATATAATTAATATAACAGAAGAAGAAAATATTTATAAGAGTGAAATATTTGTTTTTCCGGTTATAAATAAATGTGCTGAAATAATATCTGGAACATTAAATCTTGATAGTAAAATATGTGAAAATTTATCAAGTGAATATCCAGATTTGTTTGAAGTACGTAAATCTGATAAAATAAATGATTTAATAGTTGATAGTGTAAAAGACATTGTATTTGCGCATAAAACTAAAGCTACAATTGGGATTTTTAAGAATGGAATTTATAATGAGGAATTGACTTCATATATTAATCAACTTAAAGAAAGATGTAAAGTTGAACCTCTTGATAAAAATTGTAAAATATGAGTACTAGATGTCATATAATTGTAAAAGAGAATAATAAAGAAACATTTATATATCATCACTGCGACGGTTATCCTAGTGGTGTTGGTGCTAAATTAGAAGGTTTATTAGCTAAGTGTGAACATGCTAATGATTTTAATGATTTAGTAAATAGAATAGAACTTTTAGGAGGAGGGTATGAAATAGACGGAGGAATACATGGAGACGAGGAATTTATTTATACAATTACCGTAGATAATAATTCATGTATTCTAAAGTGTGAAGAGTATCCAGATGAGCTTATTGTATATGAAAAGAAATATGGAAAAAGTAAATATAACAAAGAAGAATTACTAAAAATCTATAATATGTTTGATAAGTATGGATTAATAAAAGATGATTTAAGTTTTGATCCAGAGCATTTCATAGAAACAGTAATAATAGAACAACTAAATAAAGAAGAAGATAATGGATGAGAAGAAGTTGTATCAAATAACAGATGAATGGGGAAAAGATGCATGTCCTGTTGATTGGAATAAATTACCTGATGAATTAATAGATGATATAAATTCAAAAGATGTACATAATGTTTTATCCTACTCAACTGAAGATAAAATAAATGTGAAATCTGTTATATATTTTAGACCTGTTAAAAAATTTAGAAAAAAGATAAAGGAATATAACGGAGAAAATAATATAATATTTGGGATATGATCTTTTTGAATGGTATAGAATCAATTATAGAAGCAACTTACCTAGATGAAACTATATCAACAAAAATAAGCAGTTGTAATATATTCGTAAATCCTAGAAATATAAAATTTTTAGCTAGGAAAACTGTGATAATAAATATAGTAGATTATCCAGAAGAATGTATACAACAACTTTTAAATAATGAATGTAAAATTATATCAAGAATTAAATACGATATAAAAGGAGTAGATTTTGAACCATATATATTAAAAATCAATAGTAATATCTTTTGGAATGGTGATAATGTAGAACAACCAGAAAATTTAAATGATATACTAGAGGATGATTTATGTAGTTATGATATGGATAGAAATATATTAAGATTCCCAAAACTAATAAATGCAAAAAATATAGAAAAAGAAAATAGTTTAAGCTGTATTGGATGGACTTTACAACAAGTGGGAATTAATGTAATAAAAGATACTCCTTTTATAAACTTAGATATAATAAAAACAGGTAAGGTAATATTATGAAGTGTGAAGACAAACGAATATGGAGACAAACGAGTGTGAAGATGAATGAAGTTTACGAAATGAAATCGGAACATGAACATAGTGAATATGAGTGTAGTTGGAATACGAGTGTCAACGAGTAGTGAAGTCGGAACATGAACATAGTGAATATAAACGGCCGAAATTATAAAGCTAAAAAATACGTTTTAAAGACTAATATTAAAAACGATAAAAATAAGCTTTAAGTTTACGGCCGATTTTTATTCTTCTTACTTTCCTTATTAAAAACCTTCAAAGCCTTATATGTGTAAATAGGTAATTAAATACTTGTTTACTTTTTTATTTTATAAACAGTTAACTAATTATTAACAACTTAAATTTTTTAAACTATGTACATATCAAAGTACAACAAATTTAGAAATGAGGAGTTAAGGGAAGTACTTTTCTACTTCAGCGACTTAAAGAATCTTAAAGATTTTCTCAACAAAGACGAGAGAGATTGTAAATCAAACAAGGCAGGAACTATAGCCAATGTAAGAACAAGATTTGGAATTGTCACAATCCATCTTTCAAAGCAAGAGATTGAGATTAAAGGAAAAATTGCAAAAACTGTAATTACAATTTATTCAAAAGAGATTAATTTAGTTGCAGTTTTCACGATAGAGTGGAAAACATATGAATCTCCCTGGACTGATTTTCAGTATGAGATTTATCTTGCTCCTAACCTGAATAGTTCATCGCCTCGGTTTTTACAAGAGTTGAAAAAAATCTTTGTCATCGAACCAATAATAGATAACTTGGAAGAGAAAATTGAATACAAGATTATAGAGCTTGTATTAAAGTCAAAAATGAATTAAGAAAAATAACTCCAAAAGTTCCCAGAATATTATGGATCTGGGACCGTCATCAAACTTTAAAATTATATTATTATGGAAAAGATTAATCCAAAAGAATTTAAAAAAATCCAAGAAGAGAGGAAAAGCTTCATTTTCTCGGTTATTGGATTTAAAACCGTAGATTATGAAGGAAATTATAATACGGTTGAACTCGCCGAACCTGTGAAAAACAAGTCCGGAAACATATCCTTATTCAACCCAATAACTCTTATTATGTTTAAGAGAAGACTGGTATCTCGTTTAAATAGCGAGATAGAAAATAAAATAAAAGGTATTATCCAGTTCAAAATAAGAGTAGTTGGGACTGGAGAAGAGAAGTGGATCTAAAAAATAAGCCTGGAATAAAAATTCTGGGCTTCATTTTATTCCATTTAATAATCCTTCAAACCCTTATATATGTAGAGAATAGGTAATTATACCTATTTTATTTTTTTCTAGAAATTAGATTAATACCAACTCTACTGGTTTTCTAGAAAAAAAAATAAAATTAATCTAAGTAAGTTTTAAGATGAATAACTAAAGTTTATTCCAATAACATTACGTTTAAATAGGAAAGTGTTTTATACTTTCTTATTTTTTTTAATCCTTGAAAATCTTATAAATGTAATTAGGTGGATAAATTATAATAAAATTCCACCTATTAAAATAAATAATTAATAAAAATTAAAATACATAAAAATGAATAATTATTTTTTTATTTCAGAGAAAAACAAAAGTAAGAAATTAATAGTATTACCGTTAAAAGGTCAAAAAGATAATTCAGGAGTAGATATAGTAGAAACGAGGAAAGTTCACTGTTCAAAAAATATTCGTGAATCTAGACCAGAAAAAAGTATATTTGTTAGTTCTAATATTTCTCTTGATAAATCAGGAAAGTTTTATAGAGTAGGGAAAAATTTTAGAAAACTTACCTCAAAAGATCCTGCTTATGCTGAGTTTGAAAAATTTGTAGGAAAAGAATTTATAGGGAAATATTTAATTGATGATATAAAAGAAAAAACGTTATTTGAAACTATTATATCAGATGAAACACTTAAAGCCCCAACTTCTAAAGATGATGGATTTTTTGTTACTGACGATGATTGGAGATTATTAGTGAGAAATATTAAAGAACATGTAAATACTTTAATAATTGGAATGACAGGTAGTGGAAAAACTAGTGTAGTTAAAGAAGTATGTAAAAGAATGAAAAAGA
>Ga0247609_10002323_pt1 | contig 20373 bp, 17 predicted proteins | sample 172DNAGHGlowgp2_FD_193487 | JGI IMG/M metagenome (GOLD analysis project Ga0247609, IMG submission 193487) | Sheep rumen microbial communities from Palmerston North, Manawatu-Wanganui, New Zealand - 1728 DNA GHGlow gp2 | ecosystem: Host-associated > Mammals > Digestive system > Stomach > Rumen ...
GCGACCTCTATTGCCTCGGCACTGACCCAAAGGAAGGTTCGCAAGAACACGGCCATGACTGGTGAGATTACGCTGCGAGGGAAGGTGCTGCCCGTGGGTGGCATCAAAGAAAAGATCCTGGCTGCCAAACGTGCCGGTATTACCGATATTGTGATGTGCAAGGAGAACGAAAAAGACATCCTTGAGATACCAGACATCTACCTGAAAGGGGTGTCGTTCCACTATGTAGAGAACGTACAGGACGTTTGGGACTTTGCCCTGACTGACGAAGTAGTAGCGCATCCACTACACTTCACGATTCAGGAAGAGAAAGAAGACAACAAGACCGAGAAATAAGAGAGGAATGACATTCGAAGTTCAAAAGACAGACCAAGCCAGTGATGCCCGTACAGGACTGATCACTACCGACCACGGACAGATAAAGACTCCCATCTTTATGCCTGTCGGTACGTGTGGCAGCGTGAAGGGGGTGCATTTCTCCGAACTCAGAGAGCAGGTTAAGGCACAGATTATCTTAGGTAACACCTATCACCTGTATCTCCGTCCTGGTCTGGAAGTGCTTCGCAAAGCTGGTGGTCTTCATCAGTTCAACACCTGGGACCGCCCTATCCTGACCGATTCTGGCGGCTTTCAAGTCTTTTCACTTACCGGCATCAGAAAACTGAGAGAAGAGGGATGTGAGTTCCGTAGCCATCTGGACGGTTCGAAACACGTGTTCACACCGGAAAACGTGATGGATACTGAACGTATCATCGGTGCCGACATCATGATGGCTCTCGACGAATGTCCTCCCGGACAAAGCGACTATGAGTATGCGAAGAAGTCGCTCGGTCTTACACAGCGATGGCTGGACCGCTGCATCAAGCGCTTCAATGAGACAGAACCACTCTATGGCTACAAGCAGGCACTCTTCCCTATTGTTCAGGGCTGTACATTCAAAGACCTGCGAAGAGAAGCTGCCAAACACGTAGCCGACAAAGGAGCTGAAGGAAATGCCATCGGCGGTCTGGCTGTAGGTGAACCCACCGAGGTGATGTACGAGATGATTGAGGTGGTCAACGAGATTCTGCCGAAAGACCGCCCACGCTACCTGATGGGCGTAGGCACACCACAGAACATTCTCGAAGCCATCGAACGCGGCGTTGACATGTTTGACTGCGTCATGCCAACCCGAAACGGACGAAACGCCATGCTCTTCACTTACAACGGTACAATGAACATGCGCAATAAGAAATGGGAGATGGACTTCTCGCCCATCGATCCCGACGGTTGCGAGGTTGACCGCATCCACTCAAAAGCCTATCTCCACCATTTGTTCAAAGCGCAAGAACTCTTGGCCATGCAAATAGCCTCAATCCATAACATTGCCTTCTACCTGAGACTCGTCACAGACGCTCGTACTCACATAGAACAAGGAGACTTTGTGCAATGGAAACGCTCCGTAATCGATAATTTGGGAAGAAGAATATGAAACTGAACCCACGGGAATGGCCTCTGCCAAAAAGCATCAGAACAGTGGACTTCAAACGACTGAATCCACTGAGGCATATTAAGCGTCTTGACCTCTACATTATCAAGAAGTTTATTGGCACATATATCTATGCCATTGCCCTGATTATCTCTATTTCCATCGTCTTCGACTTCAATGAGCACATGGCGAAGTTCGTCACCTATCATGCGCCATGGAGGGCTATCATCTTTGACTACTATGCCAACTTCGTGCCCTACTTTGCCAATCTGTTCTCACCACTCTTTGTGTTTATTGCCGTCATCTTCTTCACATCAAAGTTGGCCGGCAACTCTGAAATCATTGCCATGATGGCCTGTGGCACCAGCTTTAAGCGACTGCTGCGCCCCTATCTCATCTCGGCCGCCCTCATTGCCGCCCTCAATTTCTATCTCGGTGCCTATGTCATTCCGCACGGTAACGTGATTCGGCAGAACTTTGAAGCGCTCTACAAAAATAACAAGAAGATTACCACAGCTCAGAACGTGCAGCTGCAGGTAGCACCTGGCGTCATCTCCTATATCCAATCCTACGACGACCGGACTAAACGAGGATACGGTTTTTCGCTCGATAAGTTTGAGAAGAAGAAACTGGTAAGCCACATGACGGCCAACACCATCCAGTACGACACCATTGCTGATGAGCGCTACCATTGGAAACTCACCAGCTACAAAATCAGAACACTGAAAGGTCTGCGCGAACATATTGAGACAGGCTACGAGCTGGATACCATCATCATGATGGAACCTATGGACCTTGTATTCTCCAAAGGCCAGCAAGAGACATTCACCTCTCCCGAACTGCTACGCTATATCACAAAGCAGAAAGACCGTGGTTCGTCAAATGTGGTACAATACGAGGTGGAGTATCACAAACGCATAGCAACATCGTTTGCATCGTTCATCCTGACGATTATAGGTGCTTCCCTCTCCTCACGCAAGCGGAAAGGCGGCATGGGTGTCTATTTAGGCATTGGCTTGGCACTCTCATTCACTTACATCCTGCTACAGACCATCAGCGCGACCTTTGCCATCAATGCAGGGACACCGCCAGTCCTGGCAGCATGGATTCCAAACATTCTCTATACCTTCATAGCTTACTTCTGCTATCGCCAGGCACCGAACTAATAATATGATCTGACCATTTTTATAATTTGACGATTGAATGACATTTGAAGAAACATATCTGAACGACAATATTCTCGATGCGCTCTACGACATGCACTTCGAGCAGATGACCCCGATTCAGGAAAAGTGTATTCCTGAGATTCTTGACGGACACGACGTGCTGGGCGTTGCCCAGACCGGCACAGGCAAGACGGCAGCCTACCTCCTCCCCATCCTCTCGATGCTCGATGATGGCGGCTATCCGGAAGATGCCATCAACTGCGTCATCATGTCGCCCACCCGTGAGTTGGCACAGCAGATAGACCAAGCCATGGAGGGCTTCTCCTACTATTTGGAGAACGTCTCGTCAATTGCCGTCTATGGAGGCAATGACGGATCACGCTTCGATCAGGAGATGAAGAGCCTCAGAGGCGGAGCCCCTGTAGTCATTGCCACGCCCGGACGTCTGTTAAGCCACATGAAAGTCGGCAATCTCAATCTTTCAAACACATCCTTCTTTGTGCTCGATGAGGCCGACCGCATGCTCGACATGGGATTCTCCGACGACATCCTGCAAATCAACAAGCTGTTACCACAGTCATGCCAGAAGATCATGTTTTCTGCCACGATGCCCTCGAAGATTCGCGAGTTGGCCGTCTCATTACTCCACAACCCTGTTGAGGTCAAGATTGCCGTCAGCCGGCCTGCCGACAAGATCCAGCAGTCAGCATACGTGTGCTACGACCCGCAAAAGCTGAAGATCATTCAGCAGATGTTCAAAGGCGGCGACTTGCAGCGTGTCATTATCTTCTGCGGCAAGAAAGACCGTGTTAAGGAGATTGCCCGCGAGCTGAAGAGCATGAAAATCAACTGTGCTCCGATGCACTCAGACCTGACCCAGGCCGAGCGCGACGAAGTCATGTACAAGTTTAAGGCTGGTCACATCGACGTCCTTGTTGCGACCGATATTGTCAGCCGAGGCATTGACATCGACGACATACGCATTGTCATCAACTACGATGTACCTCACGATTCAGAAGACTACGTCCATCGTATAGGCCGTACAGCCCGTGCCGATCGCGATGGCATGGCCATCACGTTCGTCAACGACCGCGACATCATCCGTTTCAAGAAGATAGAACAGTTCCTGAAAAAGGAAGTCACAAAGAATCCTCTGCCCGACGGAATTGGTGAGGGACCGGATTATAACGCCACGGCCATGGCTGACGGAAAAGGAAGGAGCCACCGTCGAGGCAGAAGAGGCAACGGGCACGGCGGCAGAGGCGGACACGGTAACGGTCGGAAGGATCGGGGACGTGGAAGAAAAGGAACTGCCGAATCCAAGAACTAAAGCGGCTGGCCGCAACAAGTCCATCACAAACAGATAATATGAGTTTTCCCCTATGAAGAAATGCTTATTGTTCTTCTCCATCGCTCTGTTGCTTATTGCTTGCAGCAAAGATGACAACACTTCGGAGAGTGCTCCCGCAAAACCGGTTGAGCGCACGGTGCTCATCTACATGTCGGCAGAGAACAGCCTGAGCAGCTACGTCGACTCCGAACTGGAAGAGCTCAAAAAAGGCTCTGTCGGGCTGGGCAATAATGCACTGGTCATCTATGTCGATATGGCAAACTCGAAGAACCTGCCTTATATTGCACACATCAAAGAGGGAACCATCAAGAAATCATACACCTTCAGCGACGATCCCTACTCGTCTGATCCCCAAACCCTGAAAAAGGTGCTCGACTACACAGCAAAGCATTTCCCTGCCAGGAATACGGAATCGTACTATGGGGTCATGCCTCTGGATGGATTCTGGAAGACTCGATTGCCTTGGAAGAGAACAAGCTCCAGGCTCAGAAGAGTTCTGGCACCCAGCGCTTCAAAGCCTATGGAATTGATTCCGGCAACAACAGCTATAGCAACAATGGTAAATGGATCAACATGTCCACGCTGGCTAAAGTGCTGGGCGAATGGAACCATTTGCGTTTCATCTTAGCCGACTGCTGTCAGTTCCAATGTATTGAGAGTGCATACGAACTACGCAACGTAGCCGACTATATCATTGCCTCGCCTGCAGAGATTCCGAACGAGGGCGCGCCCTATGACATGATTACCAAAGGTCTGTTTGAACAATCGGAGACATTCTACCAGACGATCGTAGACAAATACTTCGAGCAAGTCATTCCTTTCAATAACAGATACTCCAATAACAGCACCTGGCAATCTGTACAATACAAAATCAATAGTCGCACACCGCTGTCGGTCATCAAGACTGCCGAGCTACAGCAACTGGCCGACTCTACCAAAATGGCTCTGCAAAACATAGATAGCATTTGGGGGCATCAGTTTCCCAACCTGAATAAGCAGAAGCTCATCTACTATCGGGGCAGCATCTGGAACGAAGGGCTGAATACTATGTACGACATGAACGACCTCATTCTCCACAATGCAGACTCTGCGACCTACGCCCATTGGAAAGAGTCGTTCGACAAGGCAGTCATCTATCAGGTAAATGCCAAAGACGGCTGGATGACAGGTGCACAGATACACCCCTATGTGTTCGGACAAGACGTTTCTGGCAATAAAACAGGCAATACGGTTCTGACCGATGAACGTTACGGCGGTGTCAGCATGTTCATTCCCCAAAACCGTCCCGGCACGAAGTACGATGTCCAGAATCAAGACATTCAGCGCACGGCATGGTACTTTGCTGCAGGCCTTAATGAGCTTGGCTGGTAAGCTGAGTCTGGCTGGTAATCACTTTGATTTTGGAGATGCGATGTCCGTCAAGGGCAATGATTTCAAACTTGAAATCGCCATATTCTATCTTTTCATGCTGCTTGGGGAAGTCGCCTTTCAACTCTAACATCAGGCCAGCCAGCGTGTCGGCCTCGCCCTGCACCTCCTCAAAGACCTCGTCGTCAAGGTCAAGAATCTTAAAGAAGTCCGACAACAGAGTCTTTCCTTCGAAGATATAGGTGTTGGCATTGACACGCACATACGTCTTCTCCTCTTCGTCATACTCGTCGTTGATCTCACCCACGATTTCCTCGAGGATATCTTCGAGCGTCACCAGACCGCTCGTACCGCCAAACTCGTCGACAACAATGGCGATATGCACCTTATTCTCCTGGAAATCACGCAGCAAGTCGTCAATCTTTTTTGTCTCAGGCACAAAGTAAGGAGGACGGATCAGCGACTGCCAACGGAAGGTAGAGGGTTTGCCTAAATGGGGAAGCAAATCCTTAATGTAGAGAATGCCACGGATGTTGTCCATCGAATCCTGATAGACCGGTATGCGCGAATAGTTATTCTCAACGATGCATTGCAGCACCTCGGGGAACAGCGAACGGAAGTCGAGTGCCACCACATCCTGCCGGCTGGTCATCACCTCTTTGGCCGTCTCGTCACCAAAACGCACAATGCCTTCGAGCATGTTCTGCTCGGCCTTGATGTCTTCCTTGTCTGTCAGTTCCAACGCCTGTTCCAGATCGTCGACACTCAACACGTGGTTCTCTTTCTGCACCACCTTCTCTGCCAAGCCCCCTGTACTGATCAGTATAGATACTAAGGGGCGGAACAGCTTTTCCAAGGCGATGATGCTACTGGCAAACGTACGGCAAACCAGCAGAGAATGCTTCACACAATAGATTTTTGGGATAATCTCGCCAAAGAGCAGCAGCAGGAAAGTCAACAACACGGTGATGACCACAAACTCCAGCCAATATGCCTTGCCAAAATAAATGAAATGGGCAAAGAAATAATTGCAGAGCATGATAATGGTCACGTTCACCAGATTATTCGTGATCAGAATCGTTGCCAACGTTCGTTCCGAATCTTCACGCAAACGCTTGATCAGCTTGTCAGACCTCCGTTTTTCCTCATCCAGCTCATTCAGGTCATTAGGTGTCAATGAGAAGAAAGCGATTTCAGAACCGGAGGCGAATCCCGATACAAAAAGCAACAGGCAGGCCATGATGCCTGCCAGAATAGCTCCCATTGACGGTTGCAAAATCTGCACCTCGTTGAGTATTTGTTGGAGATAGTCCATCTTTTCGTAAAAATTAGAACGGCAGTTCCTCTTTGTCCTTTCCTTCTGTTGCAGCCTGAGCCGCAGACGGATTCGGAGAAGCAGACGTTGTCGCCGCCGGTGATTGTGCCGACTGCGAGCGCGGAGTCAGCAGTTCCATGTTGTCTGCCCACACCTCTGTATAATACTGTCTCTGTCCCTGCTTGTTGTCGTAAGAAGCATAATGTATACGACCTTCAATATAGATTTTGTCGCCCTTGTGCACAAATCGCTCCACGATCTCAGCCAACCGGCGCCATAGTATCACATTGTGCCACTCTGTACGGTCAGGAACCTGTGTACCGTTCTGCAAGGTATAGCCGCGCTCAGTAGTAGCCAGTGTTATTCTGGCCACAGGCTGCCCCTGGTCCACATAGCGCACCTCAGGCTCCTTACCCACATTGCCAATCAGCATAACCTTGTTCATTGCTCTTTAAATTGAATCGATAACGTTATTCTATTTTGTCATTCCCAAATAGCGGAAGTGGAAGTTCTTACCCTTAGCCGAGGGGAACTGGCTGCGCTCGTCAACCCGCTGGCGCAGATGCTCCACAATCCGGTTATAGCAGTCGATGCCCGACATGGCCTTCACCTGTGCTACGAAATGCGTGTCCCGATACTGGAACTTTCCTGTTCCTGGCACCATCTGTACGCGCTTGAAGTCCATCGTGCCTTCATACCAGCCCTCACGCTCTTCATTCAGTTTCAGGATGACGGGCGATGCAGCGCGCTCACGAACCATCTCGGCAGGGTTGCCTCTCAAGGCACGTTTCTCCTTGAAGTCCTGCATGGTCGCAGCCTCGGTCTTGATAATAATAAAGTAGACGCGTGGACGGATCTTATAGCGTTTCGGATAAAACACATCGCTTGCTGCATACTCACGAATGTCAGACTCCAGCATCGGATCCATACCAATCTCGTCGATGCTGCGAAGAAAATCGATAGCTTCATCAACAGATTTGGCAAGTGTCTCCCTGTCAAAATATCTAAGATATAAATTCATTTTTACTATGCTTAATTCTTAATGCTTAAATGCTTAATTATTAATGCCTTTTTACAAATTATGCTCAATGTCAATGCGAAATGTCCTACTACCAAATCATCTTGCATTGTGCATTAAGCATGAATCAAGAGCGGAAAACGGGACTCGGACCCGCGACCCCAACCTTGGCAAGGTTGTGCTCTACCAACTGAGCTATTTCCGCATTCTCCAATAAAAAAAGTGAAGAGGAGGAGACTCGAACTCCCACGTCGCAATTGACACTACCCCCTCAAAGTAGCGCGTCTACCAATTCCGCCACCTCTCCAACACAGAGGATTAGGAAATCCTCAACGCATGTTGAAAAAAGAGTGCCCAGAACAGGACTCGAACCTGCACGCCTCGCGGCACACGCACCTGAAACGTGCGCGTCTACCAATTCCGCCACCTGGGCATTTTTCGAAAGGACCCAACGCCCTAACGCTCTCTTTGTTCAATATGTGGAGCGGAAAACGGGACTCGGACCCGCGACCCCAACCTTGGCAAGGTTGTGCTCTACCAACTGAGCTATTTCCGCTTGTAAATCCTCTTGCGAGGAGCATCTCTCTCGATTGCGGATGCAAAGGTACTACTTTTTTCCGAACTGCCAAAACTTTTCAAAGTTTTTTTTCAAAAAAAGTTCAGATTGCCTTTCAGAGGCACCAGCTCCTTACGCGCGAACTATAATAAATATATACCTAATAGGCTTCGCGATACTTTCCCTCCTCCTTATCTTCAAGCATTGAGAGATAGGACTGGTAGCGGCTCTCGGCAATGTAGTGCTCTTCCAAGGCTTTCAGCACAGCACAGCCAGGCTCATGGGTATGGGTACAGTTGGAAAAGCGGCAATCCTTTGAGAAGCGGAAAATCTCCTTGAAATAACTTGTCAGTTCCTCCGGCTCGATGTCGAAGGTGCCAAAGCCCTTGATGCCCGGAGTATCTATCAGGTATCCGCCATTCTCCGGCAAGGCAATCATCTCACTAAACGTGGTGGTATGCATACCCGTATTGTGGGCATCGCTGATCTCAGCCGTACGCAGATTTGTGCCAGGCACGAGCTGATTGATCAGCGTCGACTTCCCCACTCCACTGTTCCCGCTCAGCAGACTGATCTTCCCTGTCAGCAAGGGACGTACCCCATCCAGTCCCTCACCCGTAGCAGCCGACACCTGCTGGCACTCGTAACCGACGGTCTCATACAGGCGCACCATCGCCTCCTGATAGCGAAGCTCATCCTCGTCCAGCAGGTCGGTCTTGTTGAACAGCAGGACAACGGGCACACGATAGGCCTCGGCTGAAGCCAGGAAGCGGTCTATGAAGGTTGTGGAGGTCTGCGGACGGCTGACCGTCACAATGAGAAATGCCTGATCGACATTGGCCGCTATGATATGGCTTTGTTTCGACAGGTTCTGCGACTTGCGGATAATATAGTTACGGCGATCATCAATCGAAGTGATGAACGCCGTACCTTCCTGATTGACGGCCAACTCCACCTTGTCACCCACAGCCACGGGATTGGTGCTGCGAATGCCTTTCAGGCGGAAGTTGCCTTTTATCTTACTCTCGACCAGCTGTCCGTCGTCGGTCTTGACGGTATACCAACTGCCCGTGTTCTTGACGACCAGCCCGTGCATCAAACGGTCATGATTTCCTTGTTCTTGGCCTCCATGAGCGCATCGAGCTTCTTGATGTACTTGTCATGGATTTTCTGAAGTTCCTGCTCGGCGTCCTTCTCGTTGTCCTCCGACAGTCCGTCCTTAATCGCCTTCTTCAGTTTCTCCTTGATGTCACTACGCACGTTGCGCACCTCGACCTTGGCCTTCTCGGCAATCTTGTTGCATTGCTTCACCAGGTCGCGGCGACGCTCCTCGGTAGGCTGCGGAATAGCCAGACGAATCACCTCACCGTTGTTCTCCGGCGTGATGCCAACGTCGCTGTCCATAATAGCCTTCTCAATGTCGCGTATCTGCTTCCTGTCCCAGGGCTTAATGGCAATGGTACGCGCATCGGGAGTAGAAATGTTGGCAACTTGATTCAGAGGCACCCTCGAACCGTATGACATGACCCTCACTCCGTCGAGAATGGCCACATTGGCACGGCCAGCACGTACACGATTCAGTTCCTCTTCGAGATAGAGAGCGGCCATTTCCATTCTCTCTTCACTCTCCTTTAAAGTCTGTTTTACGTCTATCATTGTCTATAACTTTAGATTTCTGTAGGCAAATGTAGTACTTTTTCGCGAAACGAGCAAGAAATTCCGCGATTTTTTCTGCTACAATTCATTTTTAGAGAGTTTTCACGACTTAAACGTCACTCTTCGTCCATCCACATTCCGTCTTTACGGAAAAGAGCAAGGTCTGGTTTTTTAGGGTCTTCGATTTAGTTGAATTGCATCGCCTTCCTCAACCACGACTTGTCTAAAAAAGGAGCTGTTTTTTCGATTTTCAAGACATCATTATATTAAACGCTTACGTGAATAAATCATCACCAGTCATTACTTTCTGAACTTTACCACTATATTTTCCGCGAACAATTCCAAAAGTGGTTATAAGCGTCAGATGTACCCTTTGTTTAAAAGAAAGCGTATTCTTAAGCAAATCTACTCGATGAAGCATCTTGGCCTCTTCCTCGCTGTCGATAGCATAAGGAGAACCACTGAATTTCATCTCACAAAGATTGACGATGTTGTCATCCCTCATGATGAGCAAATCTACCTGAGCACCTGTTTTTTGGTCATCACCTTTCACATTCCATGCAGAGATAGACGATTTCACGCCCTCTATCCCCAATCCACGTTTAATCTGCTGAATATGCAGCCAACATACTAGTTCGAAAGCCACGCCACGCCATCCTTTCATCACGTCCGAAGCAAAATTGTCATTGACGAATGTGGCATCCTCTTGATTCGGCTCGACATATTTCAGCCAAAACAGACAGAAACTGTCAATCAGCTTGTAATATTCTCCAGTTCCTTTTCCATAAGGGCTGTAACGCACGATAAAGTCGCTCTCAGCCAATGCTGCAAGCGTATCGCTGAGCCCGCCGCCAAGTGGAAGTCCTGTAGCAGAAGCAATCTCTTCACGTGTGAACCCATAATTCCGTTTAGCTAAATGACGAATAATCTTTTTACAATCCTCTGCATTGGTAAAGATTGCTCTAAAGAGCCTATCAAATTCATCTTTCAAACGTGGCTTGCTACCAAAGAGAATCATATCCGTATTCTGTTCAAAACTAAGACCTTTACGGAAATAACTCAGGTAATAGGGTATGCCACCGAATACCATCTGTGACTGTATGATGTCATAGCGAGACAACTCTATGTGTTCGTAGTCAAAATATTCCTCACACTCCTTCAGCGTGAAAGGAGACACCTTAATCTCATCCGTAACACGCCCATACAACCCCCCCTTGCTTCGAGAAAGATTGCTGAGCATCCAAGATGTTGCACTTCCACAGACCACGAGCATCACGTTGTCATGACCGTTGCACCAGCCATTCCAGAAACTTTCAAAGGCTGACAAGAAACCACTACGCGGCGTATCCATCCAGGGCAGTTCGTCAATGAAGACAACCATACGTTGGCCATTGTCCAGTTTCTGGAGCAACTGAGTCAGCTGGAAGAAAGCTTCCATCCACGTCTTCGGCTGTTTAAAGCCTTCAAGACCTTGATTTAGCATCGAATAGAAAAAACTCTCCAACTGAGTCTTCATTCGGTTTTTCTCATCCTGTTGGTCAACAGGCGATACGCCAGTATGCTGAAAGGTGAACCTGTCTTTCAGCGCCTGTTTGATCAGGAACGTCTTGCCCACACGCCTCCTGCCATATACTGCCACAAATTCCGCACGATCGCTGTCGTAGAGCCGTTCCAGCTCTTCTATCTCTTGTTTCCTGCCAATGATTGTACTCATAACTGCTATATTTTGCCGCAAAGATATAAAAAATACACCAATCGGCAAAATAAAATAGATACTAATCTGCCGAATTCACATTTTATTTAACACAATCGGCAGCACTTGTCTAAATAAGGAGCCGTTTTTTCGATTTTCAAGACAAAATAAAATCGCGAAATAGAGTAAAACGATTGTACCATGAACACCCTTTACGCCTTCAAAAACCTTTAAAAAGGAGTAACGAAGCCGAATGTACATGGTATTCAGCCTGAATACACATCGCATTCAGGCTGAATACTCATGTAATTTGCACCAAAAAAGGACGCAATTCAGGCTGAATTACACGACAATTCAGCCTGAATTGCAAGGAAGAAAAGGACATTTTCTTAGAAAAGAAAGCATAAACGCCTGATAATCAACAACATGCCAACTATGCTCAAAATGGCCATATTTCTAAGCAAGTAACAAGTTGGTGACAAAGAATCGAAACTGAGGCATAGTTATTATTTAGACAAAGGTGCAAAAAAGCACCTGCAAAACCGAAAATTCCCTCATGTTCCATCAATGGATTGCGGACGATACGGACATTTCAACGCCATTGCCTGAAAAAAGATTACAGTCATTCATTAGGATTATTCAAAAAAAATGCGTACCTTTGCAGCCACATTATAATTAAGGTATAAAAGAAACAAGATGATTACAGTCACAAATCTGGCTATTCAATTCGGAAAAAAGGTTCTATACAAGGACGTGAACCTGAAGTTTACTAACAACAATATCTATGGCGTGATCGGTGCCAACGGCGCCGGAAAGTCTACGCTGCTACGTGCCATCAGCGGTGAGCTGGAGGCCAACAAGGGTACGATTGAAATGGGACCTGGCGAGCGCCTGTCTGTCTTGGAGCAGGACCACTTCAAATATGACGAGTTTACGGTGATGGACACCGTCCTGATGGGTCACGCCCCTCTGTGGAAGAACATGAAGGAGCGCGAGGCTCTCTATGCAAAGCCTGAGATGACCGAGGAAGACGGCGTGAAGGCTGCCGAACTGGAAATGGCCTTCGCCGAGATGAACGGCTGGGAGGCCGAGAGCGAGGCTGCACAGCTGTTGCAGAACCTGGGCATCAAGGAGGGCATCCACTATTCGCAGATGGCCGACATCTCAAACAATGAGAAGGTGCGCGTGATGCTGGCCAAGGCATTGTTCGGACACCCCGACAACCTGCTGCTCGACGAGCCAACCAACGACCTCGACCTCGACACCGTGCAGTGGCTGGAGGAATATCTCAGCTCACTGGAGCAGTGTGTGATGGTCGTCAGCCACGACCGTCACTTCCTCGATGCCGTCTCTACACAGACGGTCGATATTGACTTCGGCAAGGTGACGCTCTTCTCCGGCAACTACTCGTTCTGGTACGAGTCGTCTCAGCTGGCTCTGCGCCAGCAGCAGAACCAGAAGATGAAGGCCGACGAGAAGCGCAAACAGCTCGAGGAGTTCATCCGCCGTTTCTCTGCCAATGTGGCTAAGTCGAAACAGACCACCTCGCGCAAGAAGATGCTGGAGAAGCTGAACGTGGAGGAAATCACTCCGTCCACACGTAAGTATCCGGGCATCATCTTCCAGATGGAGCGCGAGCCTGGCACTCAGATTCTCGAAGTAGAAGGTCTGAAGGCGCTCGATGCCGACGGAACCGTACTGTTCGACAATGTGAACTTCACCATCGAGAAGGGACAGAAGACCGTGTTCCTCTCTCACAATCCCAAGGCCATGACGGCGCTCTTCGAGATTATCAACGGCAACCGTGAGGCTGATGCCGGCACCTACAAGTGGGGCGTGACCATCACTACAGCTTACCTGCCACTCGACAACACGGCCTTCTTCCAGTCGGAAATGAACCTCGTGGACTGGCTCTCGCAGTACGGCACGGGCAATGAGGTGCTGATGAAGTCATACCTGGGCCGCATGCTCTTCCGCGAAGAGGACGTGCTGAAGCATGTCAACGTGCTCTCCGGTGGTGAGAAGATGCGTTGTATGATTGCCCGCATGCAGCTGAAGAATGCCAACTGCCTGATTCTCGACACGCCCACGAACCACCTCGACCTGGAATCGATTCAGGCGTTCAACAACAATCTGGTGCAGTTCAAGGGCAATATCCTCTTTGCCTCTCACGACCACGAGTTCATTCAGACTGTTGCCGACCGCATCATCGAACTGACGCCCAAGGGCACCATCGACAAGCTGATGCAGTATGATGACTATATCTACGACGAGCAGATCAAAGAACAGAAAGAACGCATGTATGCCTAAGTTCGGCATGTTATTTGCTATATAGTCGTTAAACAACTATCAAAAGACTTGTATCATGGAAGAAGAAAAGCTGAATACAGAAAACGAAGAGCAGGTGACTGACGAAATGGCAGACAACAAGGCTGCTGACGAACTGACAGACGCTGAGAATGCCGAACAGACAACGAAAGCAGAACCTGCTGAAGAAAAAGACCCGCTGGACGTAGCGCTGGCTGAGATAGAAGAACTCAAGAAGCAAGCCCTCTACAAGGCAGCCGAGTTCGACAACTATCGCAAGCGCACTCTGAAGGAGCGCGCAGAACTGATTCTGAACGGTGGCGAAAAGGTCATCTCTACCCTACTGCCTGTCCTTGACGATATGGAACGCGCTATCGAGAACGGTGCCAAGACCGACGATCCGGCAGTGCTGCGTGAAGGCATGGAGCTCATTTACCACAAGCTGGTGAAAGTGCTGGAAGGCCACGGCGTGACAGAAATCAATGCCAAAGGTGCAGACTTTGACACAGACATCCACGAGGCTGTGGCAATGGTACCAGGCATGGGAGACGAGAACAAGGGAAAAGTAATCGACTGTCTGACAAAGGGTTATAAGCTGAACGATAAAGTAATTCGCCACGCCAAGGTGGCTGTAGGACAATAATGGCACAAAAGAGAGACTACTACGAGGTACTGGGCGTAGCCAAGACGGCCTCGGAAGACGAGATCAAGAAGGCTTATCGAAAGATTGCCATTAAGTACCACCCTGACCGCAACCCCGGCGACAAGGAGGCTGAGGAAAAGTTCAAGGAGGCTGCCGAGGCATACGACGTGCTGCACGACCCCAAGAAGCGGCAACAGTACGACCAGTTCGGATTCGACGGCCCGATGGGGGCAGGCGGATTCGGAGGTTTCGGCGGTGCGTCGATGAACATGGACGATATCTTCTCCATGTTTGGCGACATCTTCGGCGGACACGGGTTCGGCGGATTCGGCGGCAGCCAAGGACGTTCGCAGCAGCACCGCGGCAGCGACCTGCGCCTGAAAGTCCGTCTCACGCTGGAAGAAATCAATCAGGGCGTCACGAAGAAGTTCAAGCTGCGCAAGGATATTGCCTGTGAGCACTGCCACGGCTCGGGTGCCGAGGCTGGCAGCGGTAAGGAGACCTGCCCCACCTGTCATGGTCACGGCGTGATTACACATACCACACAGAGCATCTTTGGCATGATGCAGACACAGGGGGTATGCCCCACCTGCCACGGTACAGGCGAAGTGATTAAGAACAAATGTCACGCATGCGGTGGCACAGGTGTCACCAAAGGTGAGGAAGTCGTCGAGATCAACATTCCCGCCGGTGTGCAGGAAGGTATGGTCGTCAACGTACCGGGCAAGGGTAATGCCGGCCACAACAACGGCATCAATGGCGACATACAGGTGTTCATCGAGGAGGAAGACAACAAGACGTTCGTCCGCGACGGCAACGACCTGATTTATAATCTGCTGCTCGACTTCCCCACTGCGGCCCTTGGAGGCGATGTGGAGATCCCGACCATCGAAGGCTCGAAGTTGAAAATCAAGATTGACAACGGTACACAGCCCGGCAAGACGCTGCGCCTGCGTGGCAAAGGTCTGCCTGCCGTGCAGGGTTATGGCAACGGCCGGGGCGACTTGGTGGTCAACATCAGCGTGTATGTACCGAAGACGCTCAGCCGCGACGAGAAGCAGGCCTTAGAGTCGTTCAAGCAGAGCGACAACTTCAAGGGAGACACACAGACCAAGGATTCTATCTTCCAGAGATTCAAAAATTACTTCTCTTAACATCCGCCTCTCACCACCCACCTCTTACGTCTCACCACTCACCTCTCACCTCTTAAACCATCATGACCTATAAGGAAGTCACCGATTATCTGTTCAGTCAGATTCCAAGCTTCGAACAGCAAGGAGCAACGGGCTACAAGGAAGGACTCGAAACGACACTGAAGCTCGATGAGCATTTCGGTCATCCGCACGAGCACTTCCGCTCCGTCCATATTGCCGGTACCAACGGCAAAGGTTCGGTATCGCACTCGATTGCGGCTCTTCTGCAGACATTCGGATACAGAGTAGGACTCTACACATCACCCCATCTGGTAGACTTCCGCGAACGCATCCGGGTCAATGGCAACCCCATCTCGGAAGAATATGTTGTCAGCTTCGTCGAACAAGAGAAAGACTTCTTCGAACCGTTGAAGCCTTCCTTCTTTGAGATCACGACAGCGATGGCATTCAAGTACTTCTGCGACCAGGATGTTGACATCGCCGTGGTAGAAGTGGGACTGGGAGGCCGGCTTGACTGCACGAACATCATCACGCCGGTTCTGTCAGTGATTACCAATATCTCTCTCGACCACACCAAGCAGCTTGGTGCCAGTGTCGAACAGATTGCGATGGAGAAAGGCGGCATCATCAAGACCGGCATCCCCGTGGTCATTGGCAAGTCTACTCCCGAGACGCGTCCTGTTTTTGAAGCACTGGCCGCCGAGGCCAAGGCACCGATTTTCTTTGCCGACGACGAAGACGAACGGGAAGTGATCAGTGCGACACCCCTGCCCGAAGGCGGATTTCTCTACAAATGCAAGCACGTTGGAGAGTTCAAAGGTGAACTGAGCGGCATCTACCAGCCGGAAAATACGAACACGATACTGGTAGCCATGCACCAGCTGACGAAAGTCGGATATACGTGTGACTGCATCGCCCCGGAATACCACGAAAAGATAGAAGAAGAAATAGGCGAGGCGCTCCAGAACGTCACCAGTCTGACCGGACTCATGGGACGATGGCAGGTCATCAGGAAATCGCCCACCGTCGTTTGTGACACGGGGCACAACGTGGGAGGATGGCAATACCTGAGCCAGCAACTGGCCGCCATACAATGCAGGGAGATGCGTATTGTCTTCGGCATGGTCGACGACAAAGATGTCTACGGTGTCATGTCGCTACTGCCCAAGAATGCCACCTATTATTATACAAAAGGCAAGACAAAGCGCGCCCTTCCCGAGACATCGCTCAAGGTGTTTGGCGAGCAGTTCGGGCTGAAAGGCGAATGCTACCCCACGGTAGAGAAAGCCTATCAGGCAGCCATCACGGGAGCCACTTCAGAAGATTTCATATTTATCGGTGGCAGTACTTACATCGTAGCCGATTTTATGGAAACACGCGTTTAGGTGTTTTTAACACCAAATTTTCGCCGATATGTTTGCACATGTCGGCTTTTTTTTGTTATTTTGCCAACAGTTATAGTAACTAAAACCAAACAATTATGGCAAACACAACAGAAAATGCGAATTTGTGTGGTCTGAAACGCGAAGACTTCCAGACCACTATCAATGGGAAAAAGACGGATCTTTACATCCTGCGCAACCGCAAGGGGTACGAAGTAGCCATTAGCAACTATGGCGGTGCTATCTGTGCCATCATGGTACCCGACAAGAACGGTAATGTGGGTAACGTCATTCAGGGACACGCCAATATTGAGCAGCTCATGAGCGGCAACGAGCCTTACCTCTCTACCCTCATCGGCCGCTGGGGCAACCGCATCTGCAAAGGTCAGTTTACCCTGAACGGCAAGGAGTATCAGGTTGCTATCAACAACGGTCCTAACCATCTGCATGGCGGTCTGAAAGGATTCAATGCAAAGGTATGGGACGCCCGTCAGATGGGTCCCCGCTCGCTGGCTCTCCACCGCATCTCTTCTTACGGTGAGGAAGGCTATACTGGCGAACTTGACGTAACCGTAGAGTTCACCTTTACCGATCAGAACGAGCTGGTACTGGAGTATCTGGCCACGACCAACAAGAAGACCATCGTGAACCTGACGCATCACGCTTTCTTCTCACTGGCAGGCACAGCCGATCCGACCCCGACGATTGACGATGTGATTTGCGAGATCAACGCCGACTTCTATCTGCCCACCGACGAGACCGCCATTCCTACCGGTGAGATTCTGAAGGTAGAAGGCACTCCGTTCGACTTCCGCACACCGAAGGCCATCGGTAAGGAAATTGATGCAGACTTTGAGCAGATCAAGTTCGGCAACGGCTATGACCACAACTACGTACTGAACAAGAAGGAAGAGGGCGAGTTGAGCCTTGCTGCCAGACTGACAGAACCGAAGAGCGGCCGCACACTGGAGTGCTACACCACTGAGCCAGGCATGCAGCTCTATACAGGCAACTACCTCTGCGGCTATAAGGGCGCCAATGGTGCTACCTTCCCCCGTCGTTCAGCAGTCTGCTTAGAGACACAGCACTTCCCCGATTCGCCCAACCGTCCTTACTTCCCCTCGGTGGTGCTGAATCCAGGCCAGCGCTACAAGCAGAAGACCATCTACAAGTTCGGCATTGCTGAATAAGTAAACTATAGGTTTGCTCATGGTAAACAACAAGTTTGCCATGAGCAAATAACATATTTATCAATAGCAAATCCATTTACTAAAATAACTATGTCACAAAAACAATCTCCGAACTACTTATTCCCATTGATTATTGTGTTCATCGTGTGCTTCCTCATCGGATTCATCACGACCATGAACAACTCAATGATTGCATTCCTTTCTCAGGCATTCAATCTGACAGCCCAGCAAGGACAATATGTGAATACTGCTTTCTATGGTGCCTATTTGCTGGCAATCCCATTTGCTATGCTGATGAGCAAGATCGGCTATAAGGGTACGCTGCTTCTTGGTCTTGCTGTAGCAGGCATTGGTTTTGTTATCAATTCATTCGGTATTAATTGGGCCATTGGTGCCGGAGCCAATGTATATGTAGTATTCCTTCTTTCTATGTGTATTGTTGCTATGGGCGTTGTGATGCTCCAGAACGTTGCCAACCCATATGTGATGGTGCTGGGTGCTCCCGAAAGCGGTGCTTTCCGTATGACACTCTCACAGGCTCTGAACTCGGTAGCCACCACTGTTGCACCAATGTTCATAACCTACGTCATTATTGCCGACAAGACCCCTGCTCCAGAATACGTTCCTGGTCCATTCCTTGGTCTCGGTATATTCACACTCATTATCTGCGGCATTCTGGTGTTCCTCAAACTGCCAAAGATTGATGAAGGTAAACAGGCCGAAGAAGAGTCTGGTGAAAAGAAAGAATACAAGTCAAGTGTCTTCAAATACACCCACGTATGGCTTGGTGCCCTTGGTATCTTTATGTACATGGGACTTGAGATTGGTGTTCCTTCTATGCTCCCCTACCGTTTCCAGCTACTTTATCCCGATATGGATACCACTGCTGTAGCAGCAATGGCCACTAGCTATCTCTCTTACTATTGGGGTGGCATGATGGTTGGCCGATTCATCGGTGCTGGCATTCTTACCAAGTTCGAACCTCGCAAACTGCTTACCTTCTGCCTCTGCGCTGGCGCTGTGCTAATTGCATTGTCACTGTTCATGTCAACTTCTATGGTGGGTATATGGCTCATGCTGGCTGCAGGTTTGTTCCACTCCGTGATGTGGCCGCTTATCTTCAACCTTGGTTTGCAAGAGCTCGGTCCTCATACAAAGGCAGCTTCTGGTGTGATTAATACAGGTGTGATTGGCGGTGCTCTGCTTATGCCGCTCATGGGTGCCATTGTCGACGCTGCAGGCGTGATTATTGCACTTTGCGCCATGTTCATATTTTACGCATATATCATCTGGTTCTGTAACTGGGGCAGCAAGATTGGCATTAGTGCGAAATAAAAACAACAAACAAACAATAATTACTAACCACTTTGAGAAATGAGGGGCGAGGACTGTAAATAAAACCTCAAACCTCAAATCTCAAACCTAAAACCTAAAAAAATGATTGAAATTGATTTCGTAAGACAGCGCTTCATCAAGCACTTTGACGGACAGACTGGTAACGTCTACACTTCTCCTGGTCGTATCAACCTGATTGGTGAGCACACCGACTATAACGGAGGCTTCGTATTCCCCGGAGCAGTAGATAAGGGCGTAACAGCCGAGATGCGTATCAACGGCACAGAAGATACTGTCATGGCATACGCCATCGACCTGAAGGACCGCGTTGACTTCCACCTCGACGACCCTGCAGGACCTAAGGCTTCCTGGGCACGCTACATCTATGGCATGGCCCTCGAGATGCGCAAGCTGGGCGTTCCCGTGAAGGGCTTCAACATTGCCTTCGCTGGCGATGTGCCCCTCGGTGCCGGAATGTCTTCTTCGGCCGCTATGGAGAGCTGCTTCGGCTGCGGTCTGAATGATCTCTTCGGCGAGAACAAGGTGTCTCAGTGGGACATCGTGCTGGCAGGACAGGCTACTGAGCACAACTACTGCGGTGTGAACTGCGGCATCATGGACCAGTTCGCTTCTGTCTTCGGCAAGGCAGGCTGCCTGATGCGCCTCGACTGCCGCAGCCGCGAGTTCGAGTACTTCCCCTTCAAGCCCGATGGCTATCGCCTCGTGCTGCTCGACTCAGTTGTGAAGCACCAGCTGGCCGGTTCGCCCAAC
>Ga0247609_10002326_pt1 | contig 20353 bp, 41 predicted proteins | sample 172DNAGHGlowgp2_FD_193487 | JGI IMG/M metagenome (GOLD analysis project Ga0247609, IMG submission 193487) | Sheep rumen microbial communities from Palmerston North, Manawatu-Wanganui, New Zealand - 1728 DNA GHGlow gp2 | ecosystem: Host-associated > Mammals > Digestive system > Stomach > Rumen ...
ATTCGAGCAGATTTTTGGCGATCAGTTCCGAGCAGAAGATTATAATGCCATCACGAAAATCAAGATGGGTGATATGATTATGCTCGGAAATAAGGCCGTTCCGGTCACATCCGAGCCACAGGTATACACCCTGGGTGAGGGCGAACATGTGACAAACTTGGTGTGGGAAGACGAGGAACTCACGGTTTTCTTCGCATGGCCCACGTTGGAAGGGACTCCGTACGCATATGGGACGTATCATGAAGATCATCCAAGTACGTGGATCCTGGATTATCGGGGTGTTGTGCCTCACATTATCTCCTGGTACTGGGTAGCCGCTCACTATAATAAGGAGTTGTATGGTGAGTTGGCCTATCATATCGTACCTAAGTCAAAGGGCACGTATGACCGGACAACCGGGGAAATTATGTACCAAGCAGAGAACTTCACTGACGAAGAGCTGCTTGCGTTGGGGTTAACGTCGGAAGAAATCGCGGCTTTTAAACAGGAGGTTAAAGATGCGAAACATGATGGAGAGGTTTGATCCAGAGTTAGATTTGGAACGAGTTGAAGTCAAAAAGAGATTCAACCCAAATGATAGGATTGTGGCTGCTGTACCTAGGGTCACAGAAGATGATGTCTTGAAAACATTGAAGACAGCTGCTCGTGAGAAAGAGGACGCAATCATGCAGCAGATCTTGAATGATATCAAGCGTCAGATCAAAACAAATGCGTACGCACATATGAAACGCGTTGGTAACAAGTGGGAGGTCCGCGGAAATATTGAAGTTGACCTCAAAGTTCTCAAGGACAAGGAAGAACTTGAGACTTTCTTAGATTGGGCTAATCATTATATGGATAGCCTGAAGGTTACTCATGTACAGGGTACGCAGAATAAATTTGTGTACGTCATGAGTGTGGAGATGGATTGAGGAGGCCGAACATGAGGGATAGGTCTTATTCAGCTTTGTTTATGGAGCAAGGTAAAGCGGTTAATCATCATATCAGAGTGGTATGGAACCGAGGACTCTGTTTCATAAAGGTGGACAAACGTAAGAAGGTCCGCATGAGGGAGAGCCTACAGCTGTACAATATCTTAGATGGGTCACCCGAGGGTGATTACGTAGCGTACATGGTAGGCCAGGGTAAGGTTCTCGCAGCCCATGCAATTGAGTTGCGGGAAAAGATGAAATTCGAGAACGAGGAGGTTCGCGGATGAGCATTATAATTATTATTCTTATATCTGTCATAGGTGCATGTATCGGATATACAGCCTGGGATAAGATCAAAGAAGAGTGGGCCAGTGGGAGTAAAGAAGATGAACTCGCAGCTGAGCTCAGGGATGAGATTCGTAGGGAGTTCGAGGACAAGATTGAATACGTAGATCCTTGGAAGAAAATTGAAGATCAAGTTCCAAGATCTGGCGAAATTGTTCTCGTACGTCCGTATGCAGGAACCAACGCCGGGATTCCAGTGCCTGGCGTGTGGGTCGAAGATGGATACTGGAGAGTGTTTGATGGGAATGACCTGCTACTTTGGAAACCATCTGAAGTAGATGCGTGGACTCACATCGACGTACAGTATAAGGAGGTACGTATGACTTAGTTTTTTGAATATTTTCTAAGTCTTCCTACGGGAAAACAAGTGGAGAACATGGCGTAAAGTAAAAGTGGGTAAAAATTATGGCAAGTAAGAAAAAGAGCACTAGCGGAGTGCAGCCGGTACAGCAGCACAGTCCGTTGATTAAGTTATTGTTAGGACTGTATCATGCAGGCGTACCAACCATGATCTGGTCATCACCAGGTTGTGGTAAGACCGCTACTGTAAAACAGTTGGGTGAAATCCTGAAAGTACCAACAATTATACGATCAGGAAACAAGTCGGATCCAACTGACTTTGCCGGAATCCCCTATCTGGAGGATGTGGGGGGAAGAAAAGAGATGAAATATTCGGTGCCGACACATGTGAAGGCGTTGGAGAAATGCCGCAATGGTATTGTATTCTTCGATGAAATCAACACGTGTCCGATGTCGATACAAGTTGCGTTACTCTCTATCATACAGGATTGTAACTATGGAGAGTTTAGCATTCCGGAAACAACATTTCGAGTCGCAGCTGGTAACTATACGGATACGGCCGGAAACAAGCAGATGTCAACGGCTTTGATGAACAGACTGGTACACTTGTTTGTAGAACCTGATTCTGCAAGATGGTGTGAAGGATTTGTGAGCGGTTTCCAGAATTATGAGAGACCTATCATAAATAACCAGGATGAACGTGAGCGTAAGTTACTGCAGTATCGATTGGCGACATGTGACTTTCTGAAGCAGAACCCGGACTTTCACAACATGACACCGACAACGATCGTGAAGAAGACTGATGTAGCATTCCCGACAGGCCGAACGTGGGATATGGCCACAACAATCATGGCAACTTTGGATCAGAATGATTCTGACTATCTCCTGGAGATTCTCTGTGGTGTAGTTGGAGTAGCAGCAGCTCCGCTGTTCTTGTCGTTCTGTCATGACTATGAGGGTCTTGGAATAGATCTGACTACCTTCGTTGGTAGAGAGGACTCATTCCGATTACCGGATCCTGAAGAGCATGACCAGGTAAACAAGATCATGAGTTCGATGGCTTACTATTTCAAGCTTGATCCGAAGAAGTATTTGAAGCTGTGGGCTACCGTAATCAATGTTATCTATAATAAGAACGGTAAGTATGGCAACTACCATGGATACCCAACATTGATTATGAAGTTCTTGCGGGGTCATATTGATATCCTCATTGAAAGAGGTATCATTAAGCCGAAAGAGCTTAAGGGAAATGGCGTCGATCTATCTAACATGATCGAGGGGTATGACGACTTATCACCGTACATCAACTGGTAAGTCATATCCTACAAGTGGAGAACAAGGGTTTGGATAAGGAGGTATCATGACCGATGAGTTAAACGACATGATCATGACATCATTGCGAAAGATTGTAAGGGATCATCCCTATTACGGTCCGGCAATGACACAACTCCGATTGTATGAGGACGATGAATGCCCGACTGCATCTATGTCTGGTAATCTGGAATTATCGTACTCGCGTAAATTTATCGAAGGCTTGTACAAAAAGTATAAACCGAAACATGCGGGTATGACAGCGGCAGATAAGGATGAGGTTGTGTCGAAGGAATTGTGTGGTAACATGCTGCATGAGCTTCTTCACTACATTTTCGACCATCATACACGTATAATGAACAATCCGCGGAAAGACTCTATTAATTTCGTCATACACAACATCGCGGCAGATCTGGAAATCAATCAGTATATTGAATATCCGCATAGATCTGATACACATGTTGAAAACTACAAAATGAAGGACGGAAGACCGTTCCCTACATTTCGTACGTATGAAGAATACTTAGAGCTCCTGATTGCAAATGCGCAGACATGTGAAAATTGTCCGCATAACCCAAAGAATCAGCAGAACCAACAGCAGCAACAACAGCAGCAGCAACAGCAGCAGCAACAGCAGCAGAGCGGTTCTGATAATCAACAGGGTAACCAATCCAATCAGGGCATGAGTGCACAGGGTCAAGGACAGAATCAGCAGCAAGGAGGCGGCGCTGGTCAGCAAGGATGCGGTGGATGTGGTTCACAAGGAAACAACCAACAGCAGCAACAAGGATGTAACTGTGGTGGTGGAGGTTCCGGGCAAGGACAGGATCAGCAGCAAGGATGTGGTTCTGGTTCAGGATCAGGTCAGAATCAGCCCGGCAAAAATGACATGCCATGCTCACATTGTGTCAACCTGTTTACTGGTACACCTGATATTAACATGAAAGGATATCGTGCAGGTAAAACAACAGCTTCCGTGAAGAAGTTGCGGGCAGAATGTGAAGCCGCACAAGAAGCGTCTGGTATAGGTGACAGTTCTTCTCCTATAGATGCACTGAAGCATGTAGAGAAGATCGTGTATGATTGGAGTGAGGTATTCAAATCAGTCATACATACAAAGTCAGCACAGATGCAGTACGGTTTTGAGCACAGGACGTTCTCGAAACCTAACAGGCGGCTACAGGGTATGGATTCTGAAATAATCTATCCTGCTCGGATCGATTACGTAACGGAGTTAAATCTTGTGGTAGGCATGGATGTATCAGGGTCTATGCAAGGTTTAACAGAAAAAATGTACGGAGTTATGAAGTCGATAACGGACACAGACGATCTGACTGTGAAGATCACAATTCTTGAATGTGATACTGCAATATGTCGAGTCATAGAAGATTTCAATCTCTGTGCAGACGAGGTAGAGTCAACAGATGGCGGCGGAACCGATATGGGCGCCATCAGTGTATGGATTCAGGAACACCATTTGGATCCTGATCTGATTGTTATCATGACGGATAACTACACTGATTGGAATCCGGTTTTATTCGAGGACAAAACCGTTGTATTGACAAATCATAAGACTGAGGAATGCCCTTACCGGCAATTCGAGGTCGTGTTCCCTGAAGAGTAAATCAGGGAAAGGGGGTTGGAGAACATGGCAATTAAGAAATATCATAAAAGGAATTGAAAATGCATAAACTTGCTGAGAAGTACATTAAAGAGCAGAAACTGACAAATATCGAAGGACAGAAGGAATTGTTATTACAGGATTTGGAAGTCGGAATGACATTGTGTACGCCGATCCTGAAGACTCCTGACTGTCAGAGATTGGTTCTGTTATCAAAGGAATATGTTGAGTTCAAAAACGGCGTCCGACACGTTGTTGCGAACTGTACTCAGAGCCAGACGATCACTGTCTGCTTTGATGAGTCAAAAGGGCGACATATTGCTCCGAAGTTCATATTCCAGGATCCGGATGGCAACACAGTTCTGTTCCCGGATTATGTCGGGTACTTCCCAAAGGGCTCAGGTGATGAGCTCATAGTTTACTGGATCAATGGTGACGAGTTAGTCGGTGATGATCCGGAAACGTTATCTCGATTTGTAGTCGCAGTTGAGAAGCGACTCTAAGTAGGCAAGGCCCTGGCGTATGCTGGGGCTATTTTTATAGGAGGCTAACAATGAAACAAGTACAGAGAAACAAACCAAATGGCGCCCCAGATACCAAGGGACAAAGACACAATTGCGAAAAGCTCTTTATTGAGAGATTTGGTCTCGTAAAAGGTGATACGATCAGTGTCAATGATATTAAAGATGGTTGGAAGCTCATTCTCCCTAAAATGGGAACTGACGACATGATCGTTGTAAAGTTATCAAAAGGTACGCAGATCGAATTCAGAAATAATGTGCATCATCGATATTTCGTCGATGAGTTCACTGGTCGCACATTAGTGTTATGTTGGGCTGAGGACAAAAAGGTAGAAACCTTTACTGGTCTCGGCGGGACGTGCGTGATACCATACTACGCAGGGTGGTCAGGCAGCTCGAAGAAGTTCGAGTCAGAAATCACTCCAAGGTTGAGTGATGGTACCATCTCAGTAAACGAACTGAGCAAAGTACATAACGAGGAACAGATCATCTTCTGGGCAGATGGGAATGGTCATGCAGAGGAATCTCGCTTTATCATTTGTATCTATCCAACATCCAGAGGCGATATGATTGAGTCAGAAATTAAGAGATTAAAAGACAATAAGCAATCGAACATAGGTGATACGGTGGCATTAGACTAAGATCCATTTAAACTTCTTTTATTTTATTAATGTCGGGGCCCAATGTAAGTCTTATGTTGGGCCTTTATTTTTGGAGGGTACTAGAATGAATAAGAATCAACAATCCCGAATAGGGGAATTCGTAGAAGTAGAGATTGTGTCGTTGAATGAGAAAGACATGTGGGTGAACTTTGATGCCGACAAACGTACGTGGGGATGTATGCCTTTAAATCCGGACGTACAACCACCACAAGTAGGCACGAAAGTATGGGCATGTATCATCGGCGAAAGAATTGGTGATATCTCCAAAGATCCGCACGACGTTATGTACAAACTCGTAACAGGTGCGAGAAATTTGGAGAAAATTATCGCCGCATCGTTCCCATCAATTCGTGACGGACGTGTGGTGATACGTGAGTCCGTAGTTCGAGGGCACGGGTCGAAAATCGCAGTATCTTCCCTCGTATATTCGGACCCACGTGAGCAGTTACTGTGGGACTTGAAGTTAGCTGTACAAGCGGGCTTACATAAGGTCCTACGTGTGAACATTGATTTCGCACGGTACAGCAGCGACATTCACGAGTACGTAAGTGAGTTGCTAGGTGGGGTCGAAATTTATGACTTGCGTGCGGATTTTGTCGGACGAAAGTTGGACCTTACGGTAGATCGTTCGGACGTGTATCGGGTCCTGGGTAAAAATGGGATTAACGTATTCTTGACTCAGGAACTTCTTGGGATGAAGGTCAAGGTTCATGCTAAGACCATACATTTCCCTGAGTTGGAGGAGAATATCCCAGGAAAGTTAATTCATCAGCTTCTCAGGTCCGGGGTGAAAACATCTCAAGACCTGGCTGAAATATTTGAACAGGGAAATAAAGATGGTCGCATAAGTGATAACTTGTATAAGGAATTACGTGACCGGGTAGAGTTCAAATATGAAGGAGATGAAGATGATGATGAGCCGTTATTGTGTCCTACGTGTGGGCATGCGTTACCGGATAACGTAGACGGCGATTTTAAATGTCCCAACTGTGGTGCAACATTGCAGACAGTTTGGGATGAGGATTGACATTTGTTAACTTCCTTTTAATTGCGGCCTACGTTCTTGTGTTACATGGGCGTAGGTCTTTTTTATTAAGAGGAAGACAGGTTGTAGAGTTTAGGGAGGCTAGAATGAACAAGAAAATGATGCGAAAAATGTTAAGAGATGGAAGAAGGGCAGCACGAAAAGCTGCATGGGAGTTCGCAACAGGGAAGAAGACATGGGAGGAACTTCATCTGATTTCAGAACAACTGCGGGATTTAGCAGCAGAGTATGATACGATGAAGGGCTATACCGAGTATCTTTTATGTAGGGAAAGAGAAGAACAGTAAGAAACGAAAGGCTTGTTAAGTCACAATTCCTTACTCGGAGTTCATTGTAGGCCTTGCGGGATGGAGGATGTAGGAAACTTGAAGGAGTTTAGTCATGGAAGACGAAAACATCAGAATTTGTTCCGTAAGTGGAAAAGTGTGCTATACGGCACAGGAGGCGCAGCATGTGGTACACATCGCGCATAAAAGAAGGATTCATTCCGGGAACAAGCATAGCGGTAAAAACCGACCGGAACGAATATATAAATGTCAACACTGTGGGTGCTGGCATACAACGTCATCGAAGTCCGCTAAGAAACACAACGGACTTCACAAGTAGGATTAATCATATTATTAAGTCATAAGGAGGTAACAGATATGTATAGTGGACCGTAACCTCCGATAAGACGGACGAGAATATGGGCGTACAACTTCGGTTGAGACGCATCCGAACTTTTAATAGTTCCACCGTGTATGCGGTGTCAAGTGGTAAGCGTATGGTAAACATTACTTTAGTAAGTGCTCTCATAGACCTGGGCACTAATGTAGCCAATTTAGCGACCAATCTCGTAAATATGATATCCGAGAATAAGGCGAAGCAGAGAGAGTTGAGAAACTCGTATGTGTCGGGCGTATCAGCTTTGATTGCAAGGGGTGGTGAGACTTTGACTAATATCATAGCCTCATCTGTTTCTGCAAAGCCAAACAGGGATGTAATAGTCTTGGATGAAAATAACAATGAGGTTGAGATCGTAAAGGAGGCTGCAAATGGACAATAATGAAGACAAAAAAGACTTAGGAAATCTGGTGAGAGCTGTAGGTGCGTTGATTACAACGACTGCAGTTCTTGTCTATAATTATTTCGCTAAGAAAAAACAGTCTTAATGTTCATAGGTCAGCTAACTTTACTTTCTCTTATCTCGTGAGTTAGCTGGCCATTCTTTTTCGTCATTTTTGGAGGTCTCATGTATAAGAGATTCAAAATTCCATACACCGATCGTGGGTATAATATTAAGAACAGACGACACACGGTTGACTTAAATCATCCGAATATCATTTGGTATAGATATTGGACCGCCGAAGATATCATGGATCAAATAGAGGAATATCTCTGGAATGAGAATACCCCGTTTGACCGAAATCAATTTGAGAGTGACCTGTATCTTCAAAGGCTGTTCCTGGATGAAATGACTGATGTGCTGTCTGATTATCCGGATGTTGATTGCGATACTGTTTTGGAGGCCATGGAACACGCTCTGGACGGTATGGTAGCTAGTGTCAGAACTGGAGTCAGGGCAATCGCTGAAGGTAAGGTAGCCGTTAATGAGCAGTCCAAAGTACGTAATCTGGACGACTGGCTAGAGTTACAGATTGGAACAGGTTTTAATACCGTATGGAGTAACGGCCAGGACTATCATTCTAAGGTTCTATATGAGGATAAGGATCATGTATTCTTCGGAGAGGTGAATGAATTGTTAAGTAAGTATGTCAAACCATATCTTCTGACGAGTATTTATCCCATCGACACACGAATAGCAGCGTATAGGACAGTTGTCTTATTCCAGAATGAGGATATCTGGGATTGATTAGGAGGGTTTATGTCAACAGTAGAGGAGTTGAGAGCTGAAAACGAAAGATTGCACAAGATGATACAAGGTCTTCTAAAAGACAAGTATAACTATCATCGAGTGGGTGCATGCTGCGGAAGTTGTGTACATGCAGCATTAGGTAAGTGTGAATTCGTAGATGGATATATTGATAACGAATATATCTGTGACGGATTCCAGTCGAAAAAAAGTGAATTAGAGGAAATGAAAACCAGCGAGAAAAGTAAAACAAAGGACGAGAACATGGCTGCACTTAAGGCAGTTCTGAACCGTCCGAAGGAGTAATAAGGATGCCTGTTGTACAATGGACTAAGGCAGAGATGAAACGTTTGGGTCTTGAGGAGCTTATCATGGATCGGTATGACTGGGTGACTAAAACGTATCATCCGGTCTCGGTCTCAGGCTCTCGTCGTAAGGTTCTTATCAAAAGGGAGAACAAAGACGAAGAAGAGACCGTCACACTTATCTCTTATCGTTCAGAAATATATACGATATCGGATAAGTGGCATCTCAATTTTAAGGATGCTGGCCCGTGGGTCGATGAGAATTTGGACTTAGCTCCGGATTTCATTTCAGCTATGACAAGTCAGCATATCAGCAAGTTCCGAAGTGCGTTCCCACAACTCGTAGGACGCAAGTGGACAAGGAAACGATATTGGTGGTAAACTGATATCGACAAGTGGAGAATATGTGAGTGGAGGGGACTATATGTATAGAAAGGAAGTTCCGACTAGGGGAACTAAAATGGAAACCATCACTATCGATGAATTTCGAATCAATCGCAGTAGGAAGTATGGAAACGCGAATATGATTCAGAAAATAATTCGATGGTTCGAAAACAAATTCAAGGGGTGGAAATGGATGAGGTAGCAAAAGGTATCGCGGCGTTGAAGAATTGCATGGATATGGCAGACTTCTATAAACCAATCGCGATAGAATACAGAGGTCCAATTCAACAGGAGGTAGCGTATGAATTAAGCAATAGAGGTTACTCAATTCAACAATCGGCAAACAATGTATATAATATTAGAAAAATAGGAGTTTAAAATGAGAGTTTATCGAGGTAGAGGTTTAAAACCAGTCCACGTTCATCAGTTGGAGTTGCGTGGATCAGATTTGTATTGCGACGATCAGAAAGTAGAGTACGCAGGTAATGGTGCGGCTATAGTACTCAATGGCGTCATTACCGCAGCAGTAAAATTGACACTGCCACTCGTAGAAGCACTTCTGGAACGTAATGAAGACAATCGAGCTATGTCCGCAGATGGGCGACGTAAGCTCGAGAACTCAATTCTGAATAATGGTGTGATTTATTCGCCTGAGCAGGGTATTGGTATTTCGGAAACATGGGTGCTGCTTAACGGACAGCACAGACTTGAGGCTATACGTCGATGCTGGGGAAACATTCCGGGAGAACCGATTATCCAGTTGAGTATGGGCGAGAAAGATGCCGCATATGAGACAATCGACCGACAGCGAAAACGAAACTTGTCTGATGCGTTACGTAAGCCGCAGTATGAAACATCTGTGTTGAAGAACGTAGCACAGTTGTCTAGCAAGGGTTGGGATCCGCTCACGGTAACAAAAGCTATGTATAACGTGATCGATCGCCATAACGCGGTAACACCATTCAACCTGGAGGCATTTAATTTCAAGATGCCGGCACGAACAGGTTCATACGATGATGTGAAGACTGGTGTATTATTGTATTGTCTCTACACGAATGATACATACTGGATGGATCATCTTCAGGAAATCTTGACAGGTGCAGCTCTGGATAATGATCAGGCAGTACGTTTGCATGATTTCTGGAGAATACGTTCAGCAATCGTACAGAACTTGCATAATCAGGTAGATCAGACAGGTAAGGGACGTCCGCATGTATTCTTTTCACACATACAGGATATTATGAATACGTTCCTGACGTTGGATCATGCAGCACCGGCGGACTTGTATACAAACTATACGGGTTCTGAGGATTTCCACAAGCTCCGAGATTGGATCAAGGACGAAATGGAAATCGGTGGTAATTATAGCTTCTAAGGGTTAGCCTCCTTATATTAGTTAAACCGAAAAGAGAAAATTTTAAAGGAGGTACAAATGGTAGTAATAAGCGTAATTGATAAAGATGCGAAACCTATTGAGACGCGATTCGTGAAAGGCGCAAGGGTTGATTGGGTAAGGAAGCAGGTGCATTGGACTTATAACGGTGCGAACTTCGATTTTATTTGCTTTTCAAAATGCGAGATCGTTGTTGTAAAATCACCTGCAATGATCACAGTAACAAAGGAGTAATTATGAGTTGTGGAAGTAGTTCAAACAGTTCATCAAGTTGTGGAAGCAGTTCAAGTAGTTCGTCAAGTTGTGGAAGTCCCTCACGGAAACCACGTAAGTCTGGTTGTGGAAACAGTTTGTCAAGTTGTGGAGGCGGCCCATCTAATTCAGGACGGAGTTCAGGATGTTAGTCTACAAAGAACTATTCAAATATCTTAAGGCACATGAAGACGTTCCTTGTTATAAGAACGGTGAACCTGGGTATCCGCATAATTTTACAGAACTTGCGGTACAAATAACAGCAGCATGTAATGGCCACTGTAAATTCTGTTGTAATTCTAAATCGGACGATTACAACTTTTCCTTTGAGAAATTCAAGGAAATGTTTTTGGAATTACAACCAGTCTTACCTATAGACCAGGTATCCTTCACAGGTGGTGAACCTACATTGTTCGCAAAGATTATAGATGTGATGCAGTGGATACGTACACAGGATCCGAAGATTGGTTTTCACATCAATACAAATGGCTCAAATTTATCCCTACTTAAGGAAATTGCTGACGTAGGTAACGTGGACATACGTCTGAGCCGGCATCACTATGATGATAAAACCAACGCAGAGATATTCGGATCGACGCACATACCTACGTTAGACCAGCTTCAAAATCTGGGATTACGTCTGCTTATACATTGTAATTTGATGCAGGGATACATTGATTCACCTCAGGAATGTACGAATTTCATTTACCATATGGCGACACATGGGATTCGAGATATAGGATTCATAACGTTAATGCCATATACAGATTGGGCTAGAGAGCATTTCGTACAATTTCGTGCCAATGCTTTACTGGGCCAACGTTTCCCTAATGGTAAGGTTATAGGCGCACTTAACTACGACCGTCAGGCAATACGTCACGATGTATGTTGTTGCGAACATGTACACTTTGGTGTGCCGAACATAATGCCGCAGGTATACGTTATGTTCAAACATCGCATCAACATCGGGGATTTATGTCCGGTTAAGTTAAATTTTGTGTATAACCACAACAAACTGCTTCATGGATTTAATGGAGAGGTGGTGTGGCAAAGTGATAAGGAGTGACAAATGAACGATGAATTAACAAATTTATTGGAAGAGACAAACGCTGCATTAAGACGTCGGCATAAGACATGGGATGATGTTAAGTGGGTTGGTACACCTAAGATTGTGATCCCAACTGAAGTCTTCAAAGCAGTGGCGGCAAAATGCGACTACGATTCAGGTTTTGGGGCTCAGGTAGTAGTTGCAGATTTGGTAATTGTTGGTGATAACTGGTACTTTGAGCGTCATGAGTACGATGGTGCTGAAAGTTGGCACTTCAAACAAATACCAACAAAACCAACAGCTGTTTTTCAGGGGGATTCTCCGAGACTCACTGGGAAGTGGGGTTCGATGGAGTTTGAGGAAGCAAATGATCCGAAGAACCTGGTTGATGATGATGATAAGTTGGAGGATGAGGAATGAAAATTTTGATTTTTGTTTCGCTCATTATTCTTATTATCTCCGAAGTGTGCAAACGCCTCTTCGGGGGTATTACTAAGGGGATACATGAGGTGAATGGAGCATGTGTTAGTTTTGTTGTCTTTTTTGGATTATGTCTCTTCTCAATGCTTATAGAGTTGGCGGCTGCGATCGTATTTGTGATTGCAGTAGCCCGTTTGTTATTATTCGGAGGTTGAGATGTTATGTCAGGACTGCGATCAGTATGAGTTCACACAGGAGCGTGGACGCTATATGATAACAGAATGCTGTAAAATTGGTGAGAGCTGGGAACAGGAGGGATTACAAGGATGTAACCTGACTAAAACAGCTATCACCAGAAAAGCGAAAGCTATACAGCGGGAGATAGAAAAACAACAAAAAGATGTTGACAATAAAGATGAAAAGTGATATTATGAAGGAGGTTAACAATGAGAGTAACAGGATATACGCATTGGTGGGATTCACGGTATGAGGATATCGATGTGGTGGCTAAAGACGAGAAAACCTGGGAGAAAGTTGATGAAGCAGTCAAGGAGTCATTACGAGAAAACAAGATCCGATTCAGTCCTGACTATCACCAACATGGGATATATGGTGTTCCGGTAATCGATGGCAAATATCGTGTAACATACAGCTTACGCAGCTTTGCACGGATTCTGAGCGAGGTCTATGGCGGTACGTATCTTGACTATTATTGTCAGGAGATTGATGATCCTGTAGTACCTCAGGGGGACCTGCGTATGGATTTGGCGGACATCGAGAGCATTCAGAAACTCAAGGAAGAGGTTTGTGTAAAGATGTCCCAGTATAAACGCGGATGGTTACCTGTGGCACAGAAGACAGTAGATCGTGCACGAATGATTTTACGTAAGTGTTTGCTCGTGTTATCGTTAAAAGGTGTAAATCGTTCCTTGAAAGACAACATCGGGCTGACAAACTTGATTAACGCTAAGATCAGTTATGATGCTGCTAAACAGAACTTAGCTAAACGGATTGAAGCCTATAAAGGTTTGCGGCAGCAGTTAAAGTTCCATCAGGAACATATTAATTTTTTGGATAAGGGCGGTGAATATGACAATGAATGACTCATTAGATGAATTAAAGAAGACTTGTGCTCGATTACAATATGAGCGTGAGCACGGAGAACAGAAGAAAGAGAAGAAGAAATTTCGATTTAAGATGCCTAGTCATCAGGTGTGTGAGTTAATTATTGCAGTGCTTGGATTAGCAAATACAATACTCACATTCTTGACGATTAAGATAAACCCAAACTTAGCAGCACAGATGATTTAAGGAGGCTGAAAATGGATTTTAACAGCGTAGGTTTTATTGGTAGATTGACGGATGACCCGAAGTTTGCAATGTCACAAAATGGTAAACCATGGGTACAATTCACAATTGCAAACAATGGAATGAAGGATGATGATGTCAACTTCATTGAATGTAAAGCCTTTAATGGACCCGCAAACCTGATCAATCAGTATTGTAAAAAAGGTATGCGCGTAGCAATCAAGGGAACTTTACGACAGGAGAAATGGGCTGATCAGTCAGGACTGAAGCATTCCAAGCTGATCGTTATTGTAGATGAAGTACAGTTCTTGGAGAAAGCTAAGGAGTCTGGTTTCAAACCGGAGGTCGCAGCACCGACACCATCAGCACCTACAGGTCCGTCACCGGACAGTCAGTATACTGCTGCACCGTCCTTCTCAATGCCGACACCACAGTTCTGATGGAAGATCTGTTGATACGCTGCCTCGTGTGTGTACTCGCCGGGGCAGTATGTTTATGGGTGTTAAGGAGAATGTAATATGGGTGCGTATTATGATGATGTGAAAAATGCCGTCCTAGAGCATCTTAAAGATGAACCTGAACGTTATATACACTACTCGGGTTCAGATCTATTGGACGAGTTCATAAATGCAGATTCCGTTACCGGTAATGCATCAGGGTCGTTCTTCTGTAATTCTGAGGTCGCAAAGGAAATGGTCTTAGAAAACATATCTGAGGTTGCTCAGGTTTACTATGAATATTATGACATGGAAGAACTTGGTATGGATATTTACAATGCTGCATGGGAAAACATTGACGTAAAAGCTCGTTGTGGCGTATTATCAAGGGTAATTCAGGACGTATTATCAGAATTGGAAGAAGAGCGCGCAATTGATGATGATGATGAGGAGGTTGATGATGACGCAGAATGATGTAATTATGGAAATTTTATGTTTAATTGCAATGTGCTTTATGCATGTTCTTGAGGATTTCCATTTGCAGGGTTTACTGGGACAACTAAAGCAAAAACAGGTATGGATTGACTACTGCCGACGCGAGTCCTTTTCATTTACTAAATATAAGAATGATTATAAAGTATGCTTGTTTTGGCACGCATTCGAATGGACTTGCTTCATGATGGCACCTATATATATCCTAAACTGCTTTTACTTTTGTATGGATACGTTAGGTACATGGGTGCCAATATTCATCATGTTTTGTGTAAATATATACATACATTATCTGGTGGACAATGCAAAATGTAATGAATTAAAAATAAATCTGGTAGTCGATCAGCTTGTACATGCCGGCCAGATAGTAGCAACGTGGGTAATTTATGTGATAATGGTGATGATATGAAAAACTGCAGCGAAAGACTGGGAGACTTAATTAATATAATATGGGCAGGGGATGTACGTCCTCCTACAACTATGTCTATTCTGCATACGAGCAATTATGACCTTCAGGCTATTGAATGGGGCCTCGTCAGAAATTGGCACACCGATGTCATGTTAGTACGTAATCATTTATATGTATCCCAGCACATCAGATTTAAAGAAGGTTCTAATGTATGGGAAGGTTTAGTCTAGGGAGGATATCATGGGGTACTGTTCAGACGTGGTAATTGAAATGAACGCATGGACATTCAAACAGTTCTTAAGATTTGTCAAGCAGCAAATTGGACACAAACCAGATCAGTTTTTAGACTGTCTGGGGAATAATTCCATATTGAATTCGGCCACACTTCATAGATTCAAAGATGGTCAAATTGCGATTTCATATACTTCTATAAAATGGCATAGAGACTACCCTGACGTCAGAGTATATTATGACTTTGCAGAGAGTGAGTTAGCCGATGATCCAAGATTTGGGATGCATTTGACCAGAACTGGTGATGATTATGAGGACAATGAATATGATGTGTGGGGTAATATAACAAACTATGCTATAATAGAAAGGTCCATTGAATTCTGGGGTGATGCAGGCCAAGAATTCGACTTACTGTTATAGCGGGAGGGGACATGAAGAAAGAATTAAAACAATACGTAGGCGAGATAATGAAAGGTGAGGTAATTCAGGATACTAACAATAAATGGTTGGTACATTTTTCTCGTCAAAATTTGGAGGGACTGCTGCCTAAAGAGCACGTCCCGTACATACGTGATGTGGGGCCTGATGTAGATGTACTTGTAAATGGGATTCAACGCACACCAACTGGATATACATTATCCCTGGATCGGAATATTGAGTTCCTCCTAAAACTTACTCAAGAGCTGCCGGGGGTTGTTGATGGTGAAGTTGCAGTACTCAAGGCGGTAAGAATTCCTGGAGACAAATCCAAGATCAAGGTTTCTGGCGACCCCGGTACGTTTATTGGAAAATGGGGTTGCTTTACGAATCAGCTGACGGAGCGGTTGCGGGATAAAAGCATGGATGTAATTGGTGTGACAGGGAATGAAAAGACTGAGGACCTTATTATGTCTGCTTTGAATATCGCGGTACCGATGCGAGTAGATGTTGATGAGTATCACAGACACGCCATAATTTATGTCCCGTATAGTATGATAGGAATGACTCTAGGACGTGGTAGAGGTAATCTGAGATTGGCGATGGACCTACTGGAGTATGGTATTACAGTACAACCGCTTCAGAATGATTTTATATACAATCAAGGATTTCCTAATTCCGTGATTCGGGATCTTTGTAATGCACGGTTATTCACGGAAGATGATCTTGCAGCACTTATAACCGATGGGAAAGGTAAGGAATATATCAGCAGGGAAACCTATGATTATCTGAAAGAGATCATCGAGATACAGGAAGAGGAGGATGAGTACGAATGTCCAGAGTGTCATCACAGTTTTCTTGGCGTTAAAAGTGAGTGCCCATACTGCGGCGTAAAATTAGAATTCGAGGAGGAGTGATGAGTGTTAGATGTAAGGGACCCGGGGATACGTTCGTGCGGACATTAGTGCGAGGACGTCAGGGTGACTCATGTTCCGTAGAGATTAAATGTCTGTATCGAATCTTTTTGAACGGTAATGGACGACATACCCGGGTAATAGGAGATGACGCTCTGATCGAGGTGCCGAATGAGAGTTTCCATAGTTCTGAGTTTTATCATAAGAGAACTTTCATGATATACGGGCACTCTAACTTCCGGCCTTTCCTGGCAGGAGCTAAAGAATGGTAACAGGTGTTGTAGAACGATTAGAGGAAATAGGTATAGGAACCAGAGGCAATTGGACCGCATTCATAAGGGAGGATAATCCGAACATTCACACAAACGGATGCTCAACACAAGTAATTCTACATGAGAACAACCAGTTCTTGAGTGGGGAGTTTTGTATATTGTCCGCAGGGACTCCAGCTCTATCCCTTACCGCAATTGAGATACCCTGTTATAGGTTCAATGATGAAATATGGGAATAGAAGGAGGTTAGCATGGATATTGCAATTTTCGGCGGAACGTTCAACCCACCTACGCGAGCACATGAGTGGATGATCCTGGAATTAGGTGATGAATTTGATCGCGTACTTGTTGTGCCTACCGCCGTAACGTGGCATAAGAAACCAATAAGTCAGAATGAAGTTGGGTTTACATTTGATGAACGACTTGAGTTGTGTGAGTATGTGTTTGGAAATGATGGTCCTACGTTGGATATCTTGGATATCGAACGTAAGTATATAGGTGTGGAAGGACACGGGTTTGCAGATACGTTACAGGACATTATGGATATGTATGGACATGAACACACTTATACCGTAGCTATGGGTGGTGACTCATTTGAAATACTGCACTTATGGAAAAATCATGAGTTCATTCTCGCACATGCAAACATACTTGTGTTCGATCGTCCTGGATATACATCTGAGAATGAACATATCCGGGCTCACATCGTACATTGGACTTGTCCGGATGAGGTAAGTTCAACACAAGCACGTAAGTTATTACATGAATTGTGCGGAAACGTATCTAATGTTTACACAGCGAAAAAATGTTTAGAAATCATCCAACGACGTGGTTTTGATTGGGATGATAATGAATTAAATGGGAGGTCATATGACAGAGAATAAGAAGAAGTATTTAATAATCGTGGACATGCAGAATGATTTTACGACGGGGGCACTTGCGAATGAGGACGCAGTAGCTATTATTCCGAATATTGCTGCTCTGATTTCACAGTTTAGGAGAGAAGGTGCTACAATTATTTACACACGTGACACACATAAGGAAAACTACCTGAATACGTTGGAAGGAAAGTACCTGCCTGTAGCTCACTGCTTGCAGAATACGTCAGGCTGGCAAATTGTGCCTGAGTTAATGCCAAAATCAGGAGATATCATCATAAACAAAACTCACTTCGGTTATGATCATTGGTCTGCATACATCAATGAAGAGTCTGAAGTATATATGTGTGGCACATGTACGGATATATGTGTTGTCTCCAATGCGTTGGCCATAAAGTCGATCGAAGGTGTAGACGTGACTGTTATAGCAAATGCATGTGCCGGACTTACAAAGGAAAAACATGAGGCCGCACTTGAGACCATGCGTTCGTGCCAATGTAAGGTCATTTGATGGATATAGGTGATGTTCGAAAGATATATCAAGTAGACAACCATGATACCGCTGTAGTAGTGAATTCATGGGAATTCAAGGCTTTAGTTAAATATGAATATTTGTATGGCTCTGCGACTTGGTGTGAATCGCAATCGTGGGATTTAGGTGAGACTCCCTATACCGTATACCCCAAAATTTATACATACCTTTGGGGGCAATTTTGCCAGGATAGTGAGATATGGGAGTAGATTATGAGGTAGTTCAGTGTCTAATTTATGTATAGGCGATATTCAGACAATATATGGAGTAAAACACAACATCGCACCTATAGTAACGGACTTATGGGTACTCAAAGCTTTAGCTCAATATGAATATTCATTTGGTCTTGTGACTTGGTGTGAACCCACCGCGTGGGATTTAAGTGGGCACACCTGTATTGAAGAGTCCAAGCTTAATACCTACCGTTGGGGGCAATTTAGCAGTGACAATGAGATATGGGATTAGATTATGATGTAAACGTTGGAGGTATGTATGGGACGAAAGTATATAATTGAATTATTTCCTGAAAGTGATAGCGAGAAAGATGGGACTGCTATTATAGCTAGACTTGTTTTGGCTGCCTGTATATTTGGCATTGTAGTTCTCTTTCTCACGTTACATCAATGCGGAGTAATACAATGATAGGTATAGGTGACATACATCGAATTATGCAAGTTGAGCAAGTACGGCGTCCATATAGGGGCGGCATAATAGATGAGTGGGAATCTAAGGTACTGTATAATTGTATGGACGATAACCGTGCACTCGCTTTGTGCGAAAGTACGGCTTGGAACCTACTCGGAAGTTCAAGTACTGTTAGCACCAAACTTCGGACCTACTTGTGGAGCAACATGAGCGATTCAGATATATGGGAGTGAATTATGAGGTAAGCATTGGGCATATATGTGTAATGGAAGTATTGAGACAGCATTGTACCAGATATCGGGTTAAATGTCTGTATTGTATGCCCAATCAGGAAAATTTATGTTTTGTTGGTGAAACGTTACAAAAGGGAATACGTAATACCTCACTTTGGTATACGTTTCAAACATTATTAGAAATGCACTTACGTCAAGGTTGGATTTCAGAGGATCTATGGGAATAACTTAGACGTGAGTAAAAATAGGAGATAGACATGGAAGAAAAACACATTGGTTGGTTTGTAGCAGCAGGTGTAGTATTGTTGGTAATTATCTTGGGTTTCAACTCATGCTCAATTATTCAACAGCGAGAACGTGGTGTAGAGTATTTTCTCGGACGTGTGAATGGTGACGTAATTCAGCCGGGAATAAAGTTGCACACACCGTTCTTGAGCGACATTAAGACATACAGTATCGCACCAAAGAACGCTACGATTAAATTCACGTTTGGTAACGATGCAGCTGTTACCAAAGATATGCAGTCCATAGGGTTGGAGGCAAACATAACTTACAAGTACGAAGAAAGTGGGATTATGTTGATTGCAACTAACTTTGGGGATAGCATTATTGAGGAAACTTTCAGAAGAAACCTGAGCCCCGCGATCAAAACCGTCATCGGTAAGTATTCGATCTATGACGTTACTGCAAATCAGGACAAAATTACGGCCGAAGTTCAAGGCGAATTTGGCAAGATTATGTCAGAGCTAAATATGCCTGTGAATATTATTAAAGTATCGGTGTCGAACTTTACATGGAGCGAGGAGTTCGATAGGTCCATTCAGTCCACAATGAAATCTGCTCAGGATGCTAAAAAGGCAGAGCAGGACTTAAAGATTGTTGAGACTGAAAGCCAGAAGAAAGTTGCATTGGCTAAGGCTGATTTGGAAGCTAAGAAGTTGAACGCATTAGCAGACCTTGAGGCAAAGAAGCTGGAAGCAGAAGCAGTAAAGGTTAAGGCGGATGCGGATCTCTATATGGCACAGCAGCTCGCGAAGGCAGCTGAAATGAAAAAAGCTGAGTGGAAGCATGAGGAAGAAATGTCTCGAATAAGTAAGTGGGACGGTAAATATGTTCCGACAAACAATTATGGGCCGATTCCTGTTCAGTCAGGTAGTATACAGGGGAACTAATGCGATGTAAAGATTGCCCTATTCCGCCTATGTATGACCATTC
>Ga0247609_10002327_pt1 | contig 20348 bp, 17 predicted proteins | sample 172DNAGHGlowgp2_FD_193487 | JGI IMG/M metagenome (GOLD analysis project Ga0247609, IMG submission 193487) | Sheep rumen microbial communities from Palmerston North, Manawatu-Wanganui, New Zealand - 1728 DNA GHGlow gp2 | ecosystem: Host-associated > Mammals > Digestive system > Stomach > Rumen ...
ATACTTATCGCGGAGAAAATGGGACCGCATTTCGCATTCGGTGACACCTGCTATTCGCAGGAAGAAAGTGTAAAGGTATTTAATCCCGACGGCAAGGAAATGATTGCCAAGGAAAACGGCGAACCTTACACATACTGTCATACCGATATAACAATTCCCTATGATGAACTGGGACTTTTGGAAGCGGTAACATATGATGGTGAGAGAATAAAACTTCTGGAGAACGGACGATTCGTGCTTAAAGGTTGCGAAGAGTTAAATATTCCTCTTTCGTAGGAATATAGCAGATTAATGATTAAATATATATAGTGAAGAAAGCAAGGATTATAACAGTTTTACGGAGGAAATTATGGGTGATTATATCTGGTATATCATAGTGGCTTCATTATTGCTTGTGTTGGGGATTGTATTCATCGTGCTTGGGCTGCAGATATGGCTGAAGCAGAAAATGAATCTTATTATCAGCCATCACTGTGAGAAGGTTAAAGAAGAAAACAAAAAAGCATATTGCAGGATTTTCGGTATCGGAATGATTGTTATCGGAATCGGTCTTCTTTTATCCGCTGTTTGCATACCGCTTGTAAAAACGGTGTTTTCTTTTATACCGTTAACAGCAGGACTGGTTTTGGGAATAGTGTTAATTGTGTATTCCATTGCGAAGTACAATAAATAGATCTTGAAACATGAGTAAAAAAAATACTAATAAAATGGATTGATGAAAACATACCATAGTGATGATAAAAAAGAATATTTCACTACAGGGCAGCTTGCCAAGATGGCCAAAGTATCAGTGAGAACCATAAGATTTTACGACAGTAAAAATCTTTTAAAGCCAAGCTTTGTAGACGAAGATACCGGTGCAAGATTCTACACAAGGGATGATTTTCTTAAACTTGAGCAGGTGCTCTTGTATAAGTACCTCGGATTTTCAATCGAAGAAATCAAGGAACTCACAATCACCAAAAATGACAAGGATTTTGTAATTGATTCCATGCACCTTCAGCACAAACTGATTGAAGACAAAATGGAGCAGATGCAGCTGGTAAAAGATGCAATCGAAAGCACACTTAAGGCATATGAAAAAGAAAAAAACATTGACTGGGATAAGATGCTTAAGATTACAGAGCTTACAGGAATGGAGAATTCTCTTAACACCCAGTATAAAAACTCGGGCAATATTTCCGCCAGAATAGACCTTCACAAAAACTATTCAATCAACAAGAAGGGCTGGTTCCCATGGCTGTTCGATGAAATCGGATTTAATACATACATCGAATCGCATAAAGCTGATGCTAAAAAGAAATCCGGCAAACATAATAAAATCACCGTGCTTGAAATAGGATGCGGGAACGGGGCTTTATGGAGAGAAAACCTCAAGAAAATCCCTGAAGATCTTCATATAGTATTATCCGATGTTTCGCTCGGAATGATTAACGATGCGGAAAACTCTTTAAAAAAAGCTGCGGGAAAAAGTGCAAAACTAAATTCCCTTCTTGAAAACAATTTTGAATTCATGGAATTTGATTCAAATACCATACCTTTTGAAGACGAATCTGTTGATATAGTGATAGCCAATCACATGCTCTTTTATTTTGACAAACCGGATAAGGTTTTGTCAGAGGTAAAAAGAGTGCTAAAAAAAGGTGGATTTCTATTTGCCAGCACATACGGCAGCAGGCACATGAAAGAGATTACAGACCTCGTAAAAGAATTTGATGACAGAATAGCACTTGCGGCAAAAGACCTGTACTTAATATTCGGACTGGATAACGGCGAGAAAATATTAAAGAAATATTTTACGAATATAGAGAAAAATTTATATGACGATTATCTGTATGTAGACAAGGCCGAACCGTTGCTTGAATACATAATGTCCTGCCACGGCAATCAGCGAAGATACATACCGGATAAATACAAGGAATTCAAAGCATTCGTTGAAAAGAAAACTAAGAAGGGTTTTAAAATCACCAAGGAATCGGGATATTTTAAGGCCTTTAAGTAATGAATAAAAGTTTTAAAACAACCGATAACAGGGACGTTTTAAAACTTTTTTTGATTTTTTTAAAAAAGTACTTGCGCATTACGTTACGTCACCCTATATAATGTTAATATCGAAAAGGAACATTTCGAGATTCAGCTGAAAAATAATGAAATGATAAATAAGAATATTATGTTTTCGCTTAGGCGGGAAAGGAGTCGCAATGACTATTATAGTAACAGGCGGTGCAGGTTTTATCGGAAGTAACTTTATCTTCCATATGCTTAACAAATATCCCGATTACAGAATCATATGTCTTGATTGTCTTACATATGCCGGCAATCTTTCGACACTTGAGCCCGTAATGGACAATCCCAATTTCAGATTCGTAAAGATAAGTATCACAGACAGGGCAGCAGTCGAAAAACTTTTTGAAGAAGAACATCCCGATATGGTTGTTAACTTCGCTGCAGAGTCCCATGTTGACCGTTCGATTGAGAATCCCCAGGTTTTCCTTGATACAAATATCATCGGCACAAGCGTCCTCATGGATGCATGTCGTAAATACGGCATCAAGAGATATCATCAGGTATCCACAGATGAAGTATACGGAGATCTTCCTTTAGACAGACCTGATATGTTCTTTACCGAGACTACACCCATTCATACATCAAGCCCTTACTCATCATCCAAGGCCGGTGCGGATCTTTTGGTACTCGCATACCACAGAACATATGGACTTCCCGTATCGATAAGCCGTTGCTCGAACAACTACGGACCTTATCATTTCCCCGAGAAGCTCATACCTCTTATGATTATCAATGCGCTTCATGACAAGCCCCTTCCCGTATACGGCGAAGGACTTAACGTCAGAGACTGGCTTTATGTAGAGGATCACTGCAAGGCAATCGACCTCGTAATTCACAAGGGAAGAGTCGGAGAAGTATACAATATCGGCGGTCATAACGAAATGAGAAATATCGACATCGTAAAACTTATCTGCAAAGAACTGGGTAAACCAGAGAGCCTCATCACATACGTAACCGACAGAAAGGGTCACGACATGCGTTATGCAATCGACCCCACCAAGATTCACGATGAGCTTGGATGGCTGCCCGAGACCAAGTTTGCGGACGGTATCAAGAAGACCATCAAATGGTATCTTGACAACGAAAGCTGGTGGGAGCCCATCGTATCCGGCGAATATCAGAACTATTACGAGAAAATGTACGCCAACAGATAATTTCAAATCTTTTATGATAAAGGCTGCGAGAAACCGCGGCCTTTTTTATATGTGCATTGGGACAAATGGATGATATAATAGATTAAGACTGTAATTATTGGAGGTGGAATTTATTATGTTTGAACCTAAAAAAGGTGAATGTTTTAACTGCGGAGGAAATGCCAAATTTCCCTCAAACTGGAAGAATGACTGGTTCATATGCAACAAATGCATGAAAAAAGTAATGCCGTACTTTTTAAGAAAGGTTCCCGACGGAATGCTTATCAAATCGTCCAAGAAGCTTAAATATACTTCAATCTGGAACCCTTTTAAAAAGATGGATTTAAATGAAATAAAAGGAACGGTTGATTTTGTCAATGAAAACGAAAAACTTAATGAAAGTTTTAATCCGACAAAGATCTGCTGCAATGAAAATTTTGAATTTGATGAAGAGAAAAAGCTTTTCAGGGTAAAAATGACAAACGGAAATTACAGTCCGATCTTTTCGGTATCGGATGTAAAAGATTATTATCTTCAGAACATATACAAAGAAGACGTGGGAGTTTTCGATACTCACAACAGTTTTACGGATACGATTCTTTCAATCGATTTAAACAATCAGTATGTTCCTTTTGTGGAATTCTGCTTTCTTTCAAAAGATACCGTAAAGAGCGGTCTTAAGGGAGATCAGAAGAAAATGAAAAAGATTGCCGATGATGAATTAACTGAAATACTCGGCAAGCCTTCATCAGATCCTAAGAATATGATGAATCCGCTGATGGATGCATTAAGCATCACACAGGGAAATCCGTATTCGATGTAACCCGATTTAAAGAGGAGGCACATATGGAAAGACCGACACCGCCCTGGATTAACGAGATTCCCGAAGGGGCATTTGTATCATACGACCCGACTTATCCTACAGGGAAGTATTTTAACAGATTTAAAAAAGACGAAGCATTTGGATTAAAGAATTACTACTTTGATCCCACTGAGAACGGATATCCTAAAAGAGACGATTATCCGTTGCTTATATTTTTTCACGGAACAAGCAATGCGCTTGTGGGAGAACTCTGCATTAATTATTCCGGCTCTGAGATGTATGCTTCCGACGATTACCAGAAAGATCTGGGCGGAGCGTATATTTTAATGCCCATGGCAAACGAAGTCCGTGATGAAAACGGGAGAGTTTCAGGCGAATGGGAAGAGGAATATGTCGAGCCCGTTACGGCTTTAATCGATGAGTTTGTGGAAAAACACATGGATGGATGTAAAGCGAAAATCCTCCTTGGCAATTCAAGCGGAGGCAGATTTACTTTTACGATATCAAAACATCATCCCGAGAAATTTGATATCATCATTCCTGTCGGCTCTTCGGTAATACCCGAGGATGAAGTGCTCGATGATTATGACCAAAACGGAGTAACACTTTTCCTTGCCATCTGCAAGCATGATGAATTCGCACCGTTTAATGAGGTTATATACCCTAGACTTGAGCGAATTAAAAACATGAAAAGAAGTTTTATTTTCACGCCCGACTGGACATATAACGGCGATAAAGGAATTGCTTCGATTAACTTCGGAGTGGAAATGGGGCAGCACTGCCTGATGAATGAAATTCAGATGAATGCGAAATTCGATGACGGCACACCGATGGATGAAAGCCTTCCGAAAGGTGTGACGGGATGGATTGCGAATGAACTTAAGGAGCGATCCAGTCTATAAAAGATAAAACAACATCGGACGTATGAGAATTCAGACCGATGCAAAGATATGTTTTTTCATCTTCGTGAAATGCATTTAAAGACTTTAATACGGCACTGTCGGAGATATCGATTCCATAGGTTTTAATACCGAGTGAATCGTCTTCGGGAGTGTCGTTTTTTGTATGGTCGTAACTAAGAAGCGAATCGGAATATTTTGCTTTAAGCTCGGGGTAATTATCCAGATCGGCGAAAAGTCCCGCCTGACTTAAACGGTCAAATGTATCTTTGTTGCAGATCATGACATTGATATCGCCCGAAGAAGCGTTTGCGATAAGCTTGGCTGCAGATTCGATATCCGAATCGTTGAAAAACATGTCGGACGAAAAATAGATTTTTTCCCGGTTGGTATTGTATTTGCCATAATCGGGGAAAGATTTGATAAATTCGTCATCCGTTATGGATGTAACTTCGGTTCTGTTGACTATTACACCGTAAAAGATAACTTCGGGAGCGAAGATTACTTCTTTTACGAAGAAAAATACAAGAATTCCGACGATAAGAATACCGAGGAGAGGAAATTTAAAGAAATCAAAATAATACCTCATTCGTTTCCCGAAGGGAAGCGAAGAGGCATTTTTTAAGTGTTCGAATTTTTCTTTTCTGACGGGGTTTGTATCTTTCATTTCATAAATCTTTCTTTAAAATCCGAAATAATTCTTTGCATTTCTGTAGGAAATATCTTCAACTATCTTGCCGAGTATATCGTAGTCTTCGGGGAATTCTCCGTTTTTGACTAAAGTTCCGATATAGTTACAGAGAATTCTTCTGAAGTATTCGTGTCTGGTGTAGGATACAAAGCTTCTTGAATCCGTCAGCATTCCGACAAAACCTGCGAGATTGCCGTTGCTTGCCAGGGATTTAAGATGGTTTTCCATGCCGAGTTTGTGATCGTTAAACCACCATGCGCTGCCGTGCTGAATCTTGTTCACGCTCTTGCCGTCCTGGAAACATGCGCAGATGGTGTCGATTGCTTCGTTGGCGTTGGGATTGAGAGAATATACGATTATTCTGCCAAGTGCGTTCTTTGAATTTAATGTATCGAGAAATCCCGCGAGTGCATCTTCGCAGGCAATGCGTGAGATGGCGTCAAAGCCTGTATTGGGACCGATCTTCTTAAACATATCGGTATTGTTGTCGCGCTTGCAGCCGTAGTGAAGCTGACTCACCCAGTCAAGACGCGCATATTCTTCGTGAAGTTTTACCAAAAATGTTTTCTGGAAAACGTCGCATTCCAAAGGATTGGGAATTTCGCCATTTAATCTTTTAGTGAATATTTCATTTGCTTTTTCTGCGTTTTCATCGGAAAAAGGAATGCACCATAGTCCGTGATCCGCGAGACGGCATCCTTTTTCATTAAAGAATTCTATTCTGTTTTTTAAAGCGTTAATTAATTCATCGAATGAATTAATGGCTGTGCCGGAGGCTTTCTCGAGCTTTTTAATATAATCAAGATAGCCTTCTTTTTCGACATTCATGGCATTGTCCGGTCTGAAAGCAGGCAGAACCTTGCATGTAAAGGATGTATCTTCTTTTATGATTGAATGATATTCAAGCGAATCTGCGGGATCGTCGGTAGTACAGAGTGTTTCGACATTGGACATTTTTATGATGTCTTTTGCTTTGAATTTACCCGATGTAATTACTTCGTTGCATTTATTCCAGAGTTCTTCGCCACAGTCTTTTGTCACATGACCTTCGAATCCGAAGTATCTTTTAAGTTCCATATGGCTCCAGTGATACAGAGGATTGCCGATGGCGGTGGAGAGCACCTCTATCCATTTAAGGAACTTTTCTTTGTCCGTAGCATTGCCTGTTATGTAATATTCATCCACGCCCTGAGCGCGCATGAATCTCCATTTGTAATGATCGCCGCCGAGCCAGAGTTCGGTGATATTTTTAAACTCCTTGTTTTCCGCAATTTCTTTTGCCTCAATATGACAGTGGTAGTCGATTATCGGCTGATTCTTTGCATAGTCGTTGAAAAGTTTTTTTGCGACATCATTTGTAAGTATAAAATCTTCGTTCATAAAAGTACTCATAAAAGTTACCTCTGTGTTTAATGTGATTTATCATGTATAGTTTTAAGATTTGACTTCTTCGTCTTCTTTAACTTCTTCGGTAATTTCTTCTTCGGCGCTTTCTTCATTCTCAGCCCCGGCTTTGCTTTCCGCCGCGGAGAGAGCGATGGGCTCGTATTTTTTAAGAAGTGGCTCAATCATATAAGTGTCCAGAAGACATTTAAGTCCAGGGATTAGTATTAAAAGCGGGGCAAAAAGAAATGTGTTGTATGCCCAGTAAAGCCCTATGATTGCTGCAGCCCAGAAAACTATGAGACCGATAGAAAAGCGAAGATGCATTAAGGTTATTGCTATAGGATATGTAAGCGCATGCAAGGTACTCATTTCGTATCTTGAAAGCCAGGAGAATGCATATGTAATCGTGCAGAGATAAACGAGGATTATGATATAAAAAATCCAACGAAGCCCCATGTTTAATGCGCCCTGTCCGTGATAGTAAAACCATGCTGCATAAGCGAACGCCGCACCGATAACGAGGTAAATCACGGTCATTATTGTGGCCTGAACGAAGTTCTGTTTAAAAGATTTAAAGAAATCCTTTGTGGGTTTGTCTTCGCTTTTTCTGACACTTTTTACCATGGCATAGTATGCGGCGGTGGAAGATGCTCCGATCGTAATGATGGGAAGGGAGCAGACTATCCAAAGTACTCCGATCCAGACCATATGCCAGAATTTATCGAGAAACTTATATAATTTTCCGTCCATTCCAAAAATATTCATAAAGTTCTTCCTCTAAAAAAAGATTTACGGATATATTATAAACCGCTTTCGGGATCATAAATATAATTTTTTATCAGATATCTCCTACAGATTACAGTTTTTTGCAGGTAAAATTCTATACTTTATAATTTTTTATATAGACAAAACAATAAATAGTAGTAAAATGATATTGAGTATTGTACTGAAATACAAGTATACTACATATTTTTTCATTTGGAAAGAATGTATGTGATTATATCGGACTTTTGAGATGATTTCGATATGATTAATCTGAGGGGTGAGGCTATGAAGCTGTCGGCAATTTACAGCGACGGAATGATCATACAGAGAAACACCGAGAATATTATTGAAGGCGTAGCTTCTGCAAACAGTGAAATCCGACTGTATTTTGATCAAAATATATATGAGGGGATATGTGATGAGAACGGTCATTTTTCTATTGTCCTGCCTCCTATGGAAGCAGGCGGCCCCCATACAATCAATATAACGGATAAAAGTGACAGATATACAATCAACTATGTATATATAGGAGATGTATTTTTACTCGCAGGGCAGTCCAACATGGAGCTTCCCGTATCGAGGACACTCGATTTATACCGTGAAGAGCTAAAGGGTATCGAATATCCGTTAATCAGAATGTTTCAGATGCCCAAGGAATTTAAATTCGGAGAGCCGGACAAAATCACCGAGACCGGCGAGTGGACAAGTGCGAATGAAGAATCGGTAATGGCTTTTTCGGCCGTCGGATTCTATTTTGCACAGATGAAGTTTGAAAAAGACGGCATTCCCGTAGGACTTATACATGCAGCCGTAGGCGGAACTCATATTGAAGCTTTTATGAGCGCGGACTTTCTTATAAAGGTCGGAAAGAAGTTAAGGAAAATAGCTGCCGACCAGGGAAGAGAACTTGTCTGCAAGTGCGGCCTAAACGATACCTGCAAGATGTGTTACGAGGAAAACATCAAGCGTAACTTAGACGAAAATTTCGTCAAAAAGACCATCGCGGAAGATATCGAGAAGATGAACGCGTGGGGCAGAAAGACCGACGAAGACGATATAGGTCTTAAAGAAAAATGGTATGACCACGAGTGGAGCGAGGACGAAAAGATGGGCGGTATCGAAATAACCGTACCGCAGTCGTGGATAAACAACGTCCTTAAAAACAGAATCGGAACGGTCTGGGTTCAGAGAACTTTCTTTGCACCGCAGAATTTCTGCGAAAGAGATGTCGAACTTAAACTCGGAACAATAGTTGATGCGGATTATACATATGTAAACGGAATACAGGTCGGACACACCGAGTATTTTTATCCTCCGAGAAGATATACGATTCCGGCGGGAGTTTTGAAAAACGGCAAGAATGTAATCACGGTTCGTGTAATCATCAACAATAACGTCGGTGAATTCAAGGAAGACATGCCTTATTTTATAAAGGCAGACAAAGAAGAGGTTTCTCTTGAAGGTACATGGAATGCGAGAGTGGCAGCAGTTGAGGAACCCATGGGAGAATGCACGTTCTTTACCTGGCACCCGACATCGCTTTACAACAAAATGATTTATCCTTTGAGGAACATCTCTTTTAAGGCAGTGCTCTTTTATCAGGGCGAATCCAATACGAGATATCCCGAGGATTATGAATATCTGATGGTAGCCATGGTAAAAGAATGGAGAAATCTGTTCGGATACGATGTGCCGTTTATCTTTGCAAGACTGCCGTACTTCAGAGGAGAGTCCTGGGAAATACCGGGAGACGAATGGGAAGATTTAAGAGATGCACAGCTTCGGGCTTCCGAAAGAATAGAAAACTGTGCACTGGCAGAACTATATGATCTTGGCATATACAACGAAATTCACACTCAGAACAAAAAAGATGTGGCCAAAAGATTTTACGATGAATACAGAATGCTTATAAGATCGATGGAAAGGGGAAAATAAAAATATGATCAAAGTCGAGAAACTCGCAGGCGAGTCCACGAGAGATTATGCTTCGCGGTTTTTATGTACAAATATTATTTCGCTTGAATTAAAACCCGGGCAGTTCTTAAGTGAGACCGAACTTGCCAATGAGATTGGAGTCAGCAGGACACCGCTTCGCGAGGCTTTAATAGATCTTAATCATTCGAATGTAATAGAAACATATCCTCAGAGAGGAAGCATGGTGGCGTTAATTGACCCCGACCTCGTAGAGGAATCAAGATTCATAAGAGAAGTGCTTGATGTTTCGGTTGCGGAAATTGCCTGCGACGTTGCATCCCCCGAAGATATTATGAATCTTGAAGCCAATGTTAAGCTTCAGGAGTTTTATCTCGAAAATAATATCCAGGGAAAACTCTTCGAACTCGACAACGAATTTCACAAGATGATATATGTGATGGCCAAGAAGGAAAGAACTTACGCAATGAAAGCCGGAATGATGATTCATTACGACAGAGTGAGAGCACTTTCATTAATTACGGTTAAGGACAATAAAATCGTAAACGATCACAGACTCATCATGGAAGCTATCAGAAATAAAGATAAAGAAGAAGTCAAGAGACTGATAAAAAAACATCTGTCCAGATATGACATAGACAAAGAAGAGATTAAAAAAGCATATCCGGAATACTACAAACATTAATAAGAATATTATGAAAATAAAAGAAATCGTCCGTCAGGGCGGTTTTTTTATGCCCTTTTGTTCAATATTGATGGACAAGCAGTTTACATAAATCAAATTTTGTACATAATAGACAAAAAACTTTTTCAGATATATTGATTCTGCTAATAGAAAAGTACAAAAAGAAGTCGTAATATACTTGTATACAAGAATATTAGACTGCAAAAATACAAAAATACAATTGTCATTCGGAGGCTAAAATGACGAACGAAGATTCCAAAATCGAAGTATCCGAGAGCGTTGTGGAAAACGTAACTCTCGACAACAATGAATCCTCAGGAAACTCGGACAATAAAAGTAAATTACGCAATGACGGTTTTCTGAAACACATGAAAAAGAACTGGATTATTTACACATTCTTGATTATTCCGGTTGTCTACTATGTAGTGTTCAGGTACATACCGATGTTCGGTAACATCATTGCTTTCAGAAAGTATTCGGCTGGTGGTAACATCTTCGGATCACAGTGGTCGGGCTTTAAATACTTCAAACAGTTTTTAGGCGACCCTGCTTTCAGAAGAGCGTTCGGGAACACACTTATCCTTAACTTCTCATATTTGGTAGTCAGATTTCCGCTTACGCTTATTTTCGCTCTGTTGCTTAATGAAATCAAATGGCTTCCTTGGAAAAAGTTTGTTCAGACGGTATCGTACCTCCCTCACTTTATCTCGATGGTTATCGTAGCCGGAATGATAAAGGAACTATTGTCAACCAGTGGACCAATTAATTCATTTTTGATATCGATTGGACAGCAAGCCATAGAATTCATTGCATTACCCGAATGGTTCCCTACCATATTCGTTGCCAGCGGAATATGGCAGGGCCTTGGGTGGGGAAGCATTCTTTACCTCGCAGCGATTGCAGGTATCAACCCCGAGCTTTATGAAGCTGCCAAGGTAGACGGTGCAACTCACTTACAGCAGGTATTACACATTACAATCCCCTGCATCCTTCCGACAATCACCACACTTCTTATTCTTGACATCGGCGGTATGGTAGGTTCGGGCGCTGCATTCGAAAAAGTATTCCTGCTCTACAACCCCATGACATATGAAACATCCGATATCGTTTCAACTTACGTTTACCGAATGGGTGTTTATTCCGGAAACTACAGTTACGCGACGGCGGTTGGTTTGTTTGAAGGCTTGCTGAACTTAATTCTTTTGACGGTAGCAAACTTCACATCCAAAAAAGTTGCCGGTGAATCACTTTGGTAAGGAGAAAGAAATGACAGAAGAAATAAAATCATTGTCTGAAGAAATTGTAGAGACAACTGAAGAAACAGTAGAAACAATAGAAGAAACAACTGAAAAAAAGGATGATAAGTTAAAGCTTGATTACGGAAAAGAAAGAAAGATGAAAAAAGGAACCAAGGTAAAAGAGTCCTGGCAGTACAACGTCTTCCGTGTATTCAACGTAATACTGATGTCAATCATCTGCGTACTTACACTTTATCCCTTCCTTTATCTGGTTGCCCAGTCGTTCTCATCGGAGGCTGCAATCATCAAAGGTCAGGTAACAATCTTTCCCGTAGGATTCAACTTTACGACTTACAAGTCGGTTATTACCAAAGGTGAATTCTTGGGATACTACAAAAACACAATTCTTTATGCTGTGTTCGGAACATTTTTCTCGGTGCTGTTTTCGGCAATGCTTGCATATCCGCTTTCAAAGCCTCAGCTCAGATTAAACAAGTTTTTTGTTCCGTTTATCATATTCACAATGTACTTCGGCGGCGGACTGATTCCTAACTACATCTTGATGACATCCTTGGGACTCAGAAATACGATTTTCTCATTCATACTTCCCGGCCTTATCGGTACATATTACGTATTGCTGATGAAGTCGTTCTTCACAAGCTTCCCTCACGAACTCGAAGAGGCGGGCGAAATTGACGGTCTTTCAAAATACGGAGTGTTCTTTAGAATAGTGCTTCCGAACTCGAAGCCCATTATAGCTACCATGGTTCTTTTCTACATGGCAGGTTACTGGAGCAACTGGTTCAATGCTTTCCTTTATTTGGAAGACAGAAGCAAATGGCCGGTGGCATATCACCTTCGTCAGATCATTATCGGAGCTGCAACAAGTGCAGACCCCGGAGCTGCATCACTTGAAAACATGCAGATCGCTTCAAACATCAAATCATGTTCGATGGTTTTGATGGCAGTACCTATCATATGTGTTTACCCCTTTATCCAAAAGTATTTCGTTCAGGGAATGATGCTTGGCGGTGTCAAGGGATAAATTATAAAAATGTACATAAACGGATTAAATCTCTATGGGGGAGATTAATCCATGTTTAAAAAAGGAGGAAACAAAATGAAAAAACAGCTCTTAAGTACAGCGCTTGCAGTAAGTATGGTAGCAGCATCTCTTACAGCATGTACTAACGGCAACGGCGGTTCTCAGGAAGAACCCGCACCCAGTCAAACTGCAGTTGACAACAACACAGTTTCGACTACAGATGATGGAAGCACCGTGGTAGAACCTGTTGAAGAACTTGGTTACACATTCGGTGAGCACTTCTACTCAGATGACCCTGTGACATATTCAATGTCCTTCTCAGATGCTTCATGGTATCCCATGACAGATAAGTGGAAGACAGAAGGTGTGTTTGAACAGATCAGATTAAGAACAAACGTTACTCTTGATCTTACAAGCATCGATTCAGGCGACTACAACGACAAGATTGCTCTTTCGATCAACGCAGGTGATGCACCTTACATCATCCCCAAGACATACGATGAGTCCAGATATGTTGACGGTGGCGCTATCGTTCCCGTTTCAAAGTGGACACAGTTTATGCCTAACTTCACAAAATTCGTTGAAGATTACAACATGCAGCCCGACCTCGATACTATCACACGTAACGACGGTAACTTCTACAGACTTCCCGGTATGCATGAATCACCTAACCAGGACTACTTCTTCATGGTTAGAAAAGACCTCTTTGACGGAGCAGGCGTAGATATCGCTTCTCTTGAAAAAGATATGACATACGATGATCTTTATGATGCACTCGTAAAGGTTAAAGCATACATGGTAAGCGAAGGCATCTGCAAGGAATCAGATTACATCTGGTCAGACCTCTGGTGCGGACAGGAATCCGGACAGGGTAACGGCGGTAACCTTCTTAAGATCATGGGCTTCTCATACAATGTAGCTTCAGGTTGGGCAGTAGCTGATTGTATCCAGTACGATCATGATAAGGGCGAATGGTTCCTTTCCTCAACAACCGATGATTACAAAGAATTCGTTAAGACAGCTAACAAGTTCGTTAAGGGCGGTATCCTTGATCCCGAAACATTTACTCAGGACGACTCAGTAGCTACTAACAAGTTCTATCGTGGCGAAACAGCTATCATTTCTGTTAACCGTGGTCAGGTTGCAGCATTCGAATCAGGTCTTCAGACAGGTATGGGTTCTGAAGGCAAGACATATGAGACATATCTCATGGTAACTCCTAAGGGACTTAACAACTACATGGCAGAGAACTCCAGACTTGAAAACGGTGTTATGATTTCCAAGAGAGCATATGACGAACTCGGCGAAGAAGATTTCATCAAGATGTTAAGATTCGTAGACTGGTTATTCTACTCAGATGAAGCTTACGACCTTACAAAATGGGGTATCGAAGGCGTTACATACAACGTAGTTGACGGTCAGAAAGTTCTTGCAGACGGCTGGTACTGCTCAGGCTTAGGTTATGCAGATCCTACACCCGATGATGATTCAGACAACAAGGATATGAGACTTGAATACGGTTATGCAGGCGGTAACTACTTCTACGGACACAGAGTAGCTCAGAGAGATGACCACTTAACACCCGCTCTTCAGGATTTCTCCAGAAGAATTTCCGAGTACAGAGATATCAGACCTCTTAACCCCGCTCTTGCTTCTACTCCTGATGAGAACGAGCAGATTAACCTTTGGAAGACTCCTTTGGTAGATACAATCAACACCTGGACACTTAACTTTGTAACAGGTAAGAAAGACATCGATGCAGAATGGGATAACTATCTCAAGGCTTGTGACGATGCAAACGCTAAGAACCTTGTAGATCTTTACAACGATATTAACAAGAGATAATAATTATCACCCGAACCTTTGTGCAGCAGGGGGGCTTGCCCCCTCTGCCTGCACAGAATTTAAATCTGAAAAACGGCAAAAGGCTCTCTGGCAAATTGATTTTTAGGGTTAAATATTATATTATTAAATTTGGTGTTTTTTTTACGGACAGCCCCTAAAAGTATGAAAAGAGATTATATAAAATGGACATGACATTAAGATGGTTTGGCTCAAAGTTCGACAGTGTAACTTTGTCCCAGATCAGACAGATTCCGGGCGTTAAAGGAGTAATTACCACATTATACGATACTGTGCCCGGCGAAGAATGGAATAAGGAAGAAATTCGCTCCCTGAAAAAAGAAGTGGAAGACAGCGGACTGAAGATACTCGGTATCGAATCCGTAAATGTCTGTGATGCTATCAAAGTAGGTGCGAGCGATAGAGATAAATACATCGACAATTATATCAAGACGCTTACATATCTTGGCGAAGAAGACATACATACGGTATGCTACAATTTTATGCCGGTATTTGACTGGACCAGAACGGAACTTGCGAGAGTGAGAGAAGACGGTTCGACCGTAATGGCATATACACAGGATGCGGTTGACAAGATTAATCCCTCTGAAATGTTTAATTCGCTTAAGAGTGACTGCAACGGCTTTGTTCTTCCCGGCTGGGAACCCGAGCGTATGGCTCAGGTAAAAGAACTGTTTGAATTATATAAAGATATCGATGCCGACAAGCTTTTCGACAATCTTGTATATTTCTTAAAAGCCATCATGCCCGTATGCGACAAGTACGATATAAAAATGGCAATTCATCCGGACGATCCCGCATGGAGCGTATTCGGTCTTTCAAGAATCGTTACAAACAAAGACCAGATATTAAAACTTTTAAATGCGGTAGACAATGTCCATAACGGAATTACATTCTGCACAGGTTCGTACGGTACGAGCTTAAGCAATGATATTGTTGATACCATACATGCTTTGAAAGGAAGAATCCATTTCGCACATGTAAGAAATCTCAAGTTTATTACGCCCACCAATTTTGAGGAAGCGGCGCATTTATCAAGTGACGGAGATTTCGATATGTATGCTATAATGAAAGCGTTGTATGATATCGGATTTGATGGAATAATAAGACCGGATCACGGAAGAATGATCTGGGGCGAAAAAGCAATGCCCGGCTACGGACTTTACGACAGGGCACTCGGAGCCATGTATCTTCAGGGACTCTGGGAAGCAATTGATAAGAATACAAAACAATAAAGTACTTTATGAGAAAGACCGGAAATAAACATCCGGTTTTTCTTGCGAAAGAAGGCATTATGAATACATACGGAAAAATCGAAAAATGCAAAATGATACCCGTTATAGCTCTTGAGAATGTTTCGGATGCGAAGCCTCTTGCAAAAGCTTTATATGAGGGCGGTCTTCCCTGTGCGGAAGTGACTTTCAGAAAAGAAGGAGCCGAACTTGTAATAAAGGCTATGAAAGAAGAATATCCCGACATGCTTGTGGGAGCGGGAACCGTGCTTAAAAAAGAACAGGTCGAAAAGGCACTCGAAGCGGGAGCGGAATTTATTGTAAGTCCCGGTCTTGATGAAGAGATTGTCAAGCTCTGTATTGAAAAGAATGTATGCGTAATACCCGGTGTGTCTACCGCCAGCGATGTTGCAAAAGCATATTCACTCGGACTTAACGTGGTTAAGTTCTTCCCTGCGGAAGCTGCAGGCGGTGTCAAGATGCTTAAGGCTCTTTCGGCACCTTACAATATGATGCGTTTCATGCCCACAGGCGGTATCGGTATCGGCAATATGGCTTCCTACTATGCGCTTAAATGTGTTATCGCATGCGGCGGAAGTTTTATGATAGATTCCAAGGCTATTAAGGAAGGCGATTTTGAGAAGATTAAAAATCTTACAAAAGATGTGATATCTGCTCTGAATGCTCTCAACGAAAATGAAAGTGTGGCTGATGATAAAAAAGAGAGCATTCAGAGTAATATAAAAAGCGAAAAGAAAATTGACATGTCCGGTTTATCGGACAAAAAGATTATTACATTCGGCGAACTGATGCTTCGCTTAGCACCCGAAGGATATTTAAGATTTGTTCAGGCGGATGCGTTTGAAGCGACATTCGGCGGCGGAGAAGCAAATGTAAGTATATCCCTTGCAAACTTTGGCGCAAATACTTCTTTTGTTACCAAACTTCCTTCGCATGAGATCGGACAGATGGCTGTCAATTCCTTAAGAAAATACGGAGTTGATACTTCTTTAATCACAAGAGGCGGCAAGAGAGTAGGTATCTATTATCTCGAAAAAGGCGCTTCGCAGAGACCTTCCAAGGTTATATACGATCGTGCATATTCTGCCATTGCAGAGGCATCAAAGGATGATTTTGACTGGGATAAGATTTTTGATGGTGCAGGATGGTTTCATTTTACGGGCATTACTCCAGCACTTAGCGACGAACTTGCTGATATATGTCTTTTAGCATGTAAAAAGGCGAAGGAAAAGGGCATAGTTGTAAGCTGCGATCTTAACTATCGCAACAAACTCTGGTCCAAAGAAAAAGCCGGTCAGGTGATGAACGAGCTCTGCAAATACGTTGATGTCTGCATTTCCAATGAGGAAGACGCAAACGATGTATTCGGTATCAAGGCACCAAACACTGACGTTACCGCCGGAGAGATTAATTCCGAAGGATATAAATATGTAGCAGATGAATTAAAGAAAAGATTCGGTTTTTCATATGTTGCAATCACTCTTCGCGAATCCATTTCCGCGAGTGACAACAGATGGGGCGCAATGCTTTATGACGGAAACGAATACTTCTTCAGCAAGAAGTACAATGTGCATATAGTTGACCGTGTAGGCGGAGGAGATTCATTCGGAGCAGGTCTTATCTACTCACTCATGCAAAACGAAGCTCCTGCGGATGCAATTGAATTTGCCGTAGCAGCCAGCTGCTTAAAGCACTCAATCGAAGGCGACTACAATTTCGTCACGGTAGAAGAAGTTAAAAAACTCGCTAAAGGCGACGCTTCAGGCAGAGTACAGAGGTAGAAGTATGGAATTAACATTAAAAGGAATTAAGAACAAAGAAAATTGGGAAAAAGCCGGAATCAAAATGCCGGCTTTTGATATTGAAAAAATGAAAGCGGATACCGCAGAAAATCCCGTATGGATTCACTTCGGCGCGGGAAATATTTTCAGAGGTTTTATCGCGGTTTTACAGCAGAAGCTTTTGGATGAAGGCAAAACGGATAAAGGTATTATCGCAGCAGACACATTTGATTTTGACATGATAGACAAAATCTATGTGCCTTTTGACAATCTGGCGCTTTCGGTAGGTTTAAAAGCAGACGGCAATACCGATATGCGGGTCATAGCTTCGATTGCCGATGCGGTTAAATGTAATTTTGCAGACGAAAAAGAGAAAGAAAAACTCATAAAAGCAGTGAAAAATCCTTCTCTTCAGATGATAAGCTACACCATTACTGAAAAGGGCTATTCCCTTAAAAATATGCAGGGAGAACTTCTTCCTGTGGTTGTAAGCGACATTAACGAAGGACCGAAGAGCGCGAAACACGCTATGAGTATCACTGTAGCTTTGCTCCTTGAGAGATTTAACGCAGGCGCATATCCTATTGCGGTCTGCAGTATGGATAACTGCTCACACAACGGAGAGAAATTAAAATCATCCGTGCTTGAAATTGCAAACGAATGGGCCAATAAAGGTTTTGTTTCAAAAGAGTTTATAGATTATATTTCCGATGAAGAAAAGGTTTCTTTCCCCTGGAGCATGATTGACAAAATTACTCCCAGACCCGCTAAATCAATCGAGGAAATGTTAAAAGAAAAAGGCATTGAAAATATGTCTGCAATCGTTACAAATAAAAACACTTTTATCGCTCCTTTCGTAAATGCGGAGATACCCGAGTATCTTGTAATCGAAGACAGATTCCCTAACGGACGTCCTTGCCTTGAAGATGCCGGAGTTTATTTTACGGACAGAGATACGGTAAATAAAACCGAAAAGATGAAAGTAACCACATGTCTTAATCCTCTTCATACCGCAATGGCTGTATTCGGATGTCTTTTGGGATATGACCATATTGCAAAAGAAATGCGTGATGAAGACATTAAAAAATTAGTCATGAATATAGGCTACAAGGAAGGCCTTCCGGTTGTAGTCAACCCCGGAATCATAGATCCCAGGAAATTTATCGATGAGGTAGTGGAAGAGAGACTTCCGAATATGTTCATACCCGATATGCCTCAGAGAATCGCAACAGATACAAGTATGAAGATACCAATCAGATTCGGCGAAACCATCAAATCATATTATTATTCTACCGAAAGAGACGTAAACGATCTGACATTTATCCCTCTTGCGATTGCTGCATGGTTAAGATATCTTTTGGGAATCGACGATAACGGCAATACGATGGAAGTAAGCTCCGATCCCCAGCTTCAAGATTTGCAGGACAAACTCTCCGGAATAGTATATAATGATGTAAGTACTTATAATGGTCAGATAAAAGATATTCTTGCAAACGAGAATATTTTTGCGATTAATCTGGTTGAAGCGGGCTTATCCGATAAAATTGAAAACATGTTTAAGGAAATGCTTAAAGAAGGTGCTGTAAGAAGCACACTTCATAAATATGTCGAAATGCTTTAAAAGATAATTCAGGCCGCCCGAGGGAGGATATAAATGAACAGGACAATGAATTCGATAGGCTGGAAATACGGACTCATGGCGGTGGTGTATATCGTACTGAATTTCGGTATATCCGCTCTTTTACAATGGCTTGTTCCTGATTTTGTCGAAAATCATGCGGTTATTCTTACTTATGCAATGATTATATTAACCGTTGATTTGGTAAGTTTTCCGCTTGTTCTCTTACTCACTCATAATATGCCTAAAGCCAATATAGAGAAAAAAAGACTCGGCTTCGGCAGATTCCTTCTTTGCGTTCTTATAATGTACGGGCTGGTTTTAGCCGGTGCATTGATAGGAATGATATTCCAGTTCGCATTAACGACACCGTTTGGCAATAAAGAAAGCTCTGAACTTGTAGATCTTTTAATTAATTCGAATTCTTTATTAAGAGTATTTATGGTCGGCATTCTGGCGCCGATTTTCGAAGAACTTATTTTCAGAAAAGTACTCATCGATCATGTTGCTCCAAAGGGAGAACTCGTTGCGATTCTTGCATCCGGCATTATGTTCGGCCTTTTCCACGGAAACTTTCAGCAGTGCTTTTTTGCCGCATTTATAGGCTGCCTTTTTGCATACATTTATCTGAAAACAGGAAGAGTAATCTATACGATTCTTCTTCATATGTTCTTAAATACCGTCACCAGCGGTATTACTGTAGAGCTTATCAAGTGGGTTTATAAAGCGGCCGAAAGCATCGGAATCGATTTATACTCCGCTGCAGACAATCCCGATTTGTATAATGTTTCAAATGTTCAGGCACTTGCATTACCTTCGATGGCACTTATTTTATGGATTCTTCTGCTTTTATTCATTATGCTCGCGGGACTCGTGACATTTATCGTTATTGCATGCATGAAGAAAATTAAGATAACCCGTAAGGAAGAAGACGATTCTTTCTCAAAGCAGGCGTTAAGTCTGGTTGCTTCACCCTGCATGTGGATCTTTTATGTGGCGATGGCAGTAATGTTTGCGCTCGAATATGTGCCGCCGATAATTGAATTTTTTATGGATAAATAGGATTTCCGGAGGGTTGTATGGACTTTATGCATGAAGCCTTAAAAGAGGCGTACGAAGGTATAAATAACCGTCACGGAGGACCGTTTGGATGTGTCATCGTAAAAGAT